>Ga0302325_10025275_pt1 | contig 12342 bp, 10 predicted proteins | sample Palsa_T0_2_FD_201948 | JGI IMG/M metagenome (GOLD analysis project Ga0302325, IMG submission 201948) | Peat permafrost microbial communities from Stordalen Mire near Abisko, Sweden - Palsa_T0_2 | ecosystem: Environmental > Terrestrial > Soil > Palsa > Peat permafrost | place: Sweden: Abisko...
ACCGCTCCCGCGTCCAGGTCTTCCAGGGTGTCGTCATCCGCCGCCAGGGCGGTGGCCTGCGCGAGACCTTCACCGTGCGCAAGGTGAGCTACGGCGTTGGCGTCGAGCGGACCTTCCCGGTGCACAGCCCGTCGATCGACAAGATCGAGGCGGTCACCCGCGGTCGCGTTCGCCGGGCCAAGCTCTACTACCTCCGCGACCTGCGCGGCAAGGCCGCCAGGATCAAGGAGCGGCGGGAGACCGTCGCCAGCTGATTGCGGCTGACGGCTGATTCCGGGTGACCCCCGATCCTGCCACGCCAGCGCCGGACGCTGAATCCGGCGCCGGGCTGGCGGACGACCAGGGACCGTCGGACGACAACGCGAATCCCGCGATCGACGGGAAAAGCGAGAACGACGAGAACGACGAGGGCAGCCAGCAGAACGCGGCCAAGCGGAAGCGGCCCTTCTGGCGCGATCTCACCGTCATCGTCATCGCCGCGCTTGTCCTGACGATCCTGCTCAAGGCGTTTGTCGTGCAGGTGTTCTCCATCCCCTCCGGGTCGATGGAGAACACCCTTCTGCCGGGTGACCGGATCCTCGTGAACAAGATGGTCTACCGGTTCCGGCCCATCGAGCGCGGCGACATCGTGGTGTTCAGCGGGTCCGGGTCGTGGGACCCGCCGACGCCTGCCCCGAGCCTCTGGAACCGGGTGACCGGCCTGGTCGGGATCGCCGGCCCGGGCACCGACTACGTCAAGCGCGTGATCGGCGTCCCCGGCGACCACGTCGTCTGCTGCAACGCGCTCGGCCAGATCACGGTCAACGGCAGCGCGCTGAGCGAGAGTTCCTACATCTACCCGGGGGCGGCGCCGTCCCAGATCCGGTTCAACATCACCGTGCCCCCGGACAGGCTCTGGGTGATGGGCGACAACCGGGCCGACTCCGACGACTCGCGCTACCGGGTCGGCGATCCCGGCGGCGGGACGATCCCGGAGAGCGCGGTCGTGGGCCGGGCGTTCCTGATCATCTGGCCGCTGTCCCGGATCACCGATCTGCCCATCCCGAATACCTTCCAGCAGCCGGCCCTGCGCGCGGCCGCCGCGCTGGCGGCCGCGCCGCCTGCCGCCGTCGGCGGCGGCGTCGCCGCCCTGTCCGGGGGCGTGCTCTTCTGGCGTCGCCGTCGGCCGAGCTGAGCCCGCAGGCGGCCGGGTCCGTCGCTGGATCGCGGCCGCGCCGGTCGACGGATCAATGCGGCCGCAGGTGGCCGGCCCTGACGGAAGTGGCGATACGCTCACAGTGATGAGCGATGATGACGCGGCCGGGCGGAGCGGAACAGTGGCGGAGCAGGAGGAGCGCGGATGAGCGGCTCGGGCGCGCGGGACGGCTTTGGATCGCCGCCCTGGGACCCGGCCGATCCGGTGCCCCACCCCGACCTGGACGACACCCAGGCGCTGCCGGGTCTCGGCTCGATCCCGGGGCCGCCCGGCCCCGGCCCCGGTGCCGGTGCCAACGGCTCCGGCCATGACTACGACCCCGGCGATCTATTCGGCGGGGGAGGGCGCATCGGCGGCCCCGGGCAGCGGTCCGCCCGCGCCGATGAGACCCGCGTCGACCTGACCGCGGCCGTCGACCGGCCCGACCCGGCCGACGGCGCCGACGGCGCCGGCGGCTCAGACGGCGGCAACCGCGACGGCGGCAACCGCGACCGCAGGCGCGGCAAGGGCGGCAAGCGCCGCCGCGGCTTCTTGCGAGAGCTTCCGGTCCTCATCGTCGTCGCCCTGGTGCTCGCGCTGCTGATCAAGTCGTTCGTCATCCAGGCGTTCTACATCCCGTCCGCCTCGATGGAGAACACCCTCGAAATCGGCGACCGGGTGCTGATCAGCAAGATCGTGTACCACACGCGGCCGATTCACCGCGGCGACATCGTGGTGTTCGACGGCACCGGGTCGTGGGACATCGCCGACGCGTCCTCGAGCACGAGCATCTTCGGCAAGGCGGTCAGCGAGCTCGAGGGCGTCGTCGGCATCAGCCACGACTCCAACATCTACATCAAGCGCGTGATCGGGCTGCCGGGCGACCACGTGGCCTGCTGCAACAGCAAGGGCCAGGTCACCGTCAACGGGGTGGCGCTGACCGAGGGCTCGTACCTGTACCCGGGCAACCAGCCGTCCGCCCAGCCGTTCAACATCACCGTCCCGCCGGGCAGGCTCTGGGTGATGGGCGACCACCGGTCCGTCTCCTACGACTCCCGGGGTCACATGGGCGATCCCGGCGGCGGGACGATCCCGGAGAGCGGGGTGCTCGGCCGCGCCTTCGTGATCATCTGGCCGCCGAGCCGGTGGGGCTTCCTCAACATCCCCGCGACCTTCGAGCAGCCGCAGCTGAACGCGTCCAACGCGGCCGCCGGGGGGTCGACCGCGGCCCTGGTCAGCGCGATGGACAACGGCACCCCGATCCAGGCGGCGGGCTCCGCCCTGCCGCTCGGCCTCGGCTTCCTCGGCGCGGTCCCGGTCACCCTGCTGCAGCGCACCGCCCGCCGCCGCCTGAAGTCCCGCCGTTCCCGCCGCTCCCCGTCGTAACGACTGAAAGCCGCTCCGGCCTGAGCCGGGGGCGGCCGGAGCGCGGTTGGCGTACGCTTCTTGGTGATGGTCGCTCCCTCCTACACGCCGCGGCGTAATGCCGGCCTCGCCGCCTATGAGAACGTGCTCGCGCGGGCCGGGCTCGCGCCTGTCGCGGGCATCGACGAGGCCGGGCGCGGCGCGTGCGCCGGGCCGCTGGTGGTGGCCGCCGTCGTGCTCGACCAGCGGGCGATCAAGCGGATGCCCGGCCTGGCCGACTCCAAGCTGCTCACCCCGGCCGTCCGCGAGGACATGTACCGGCAGATCACCGCGAAAGCCATCGACTGGCACGCGGTGGTGATCCCGCCCGCCGAGATCGACCGCATCGGGCTGCACGTCAGCAACGTCGAGGGCATGCGCCGCGCGTTCGCCGGCCTGACCAGCCGGCCGGGCTACGTGCTGACCGACGGCTTCCCGGTCAGCGGCCTGACGACCCCGGCGCTGGCGATGTGGAAGGGCGATCGGGTGGCCGCGTCGGTCGCCGCCGCGTCGATCGTGGCCAAGGTGACCAGGGACCGGATGATGCTCGAGCTCGACCAGCGTTACCCGGAATACGGCTTCTGCCGTCACAAGGGGTATGTAACCGAGGAGCACCTGCGCGCGCTGGCGGCGCACGGGCCGTCCGCGGTCCACCGCCGGTCGTTCCGGTGCGTCCCCGACGGTCTGCTGGCGGAGGGAGAATAGGACCATGAGCGCGGAAGACCTGGAGAAGTACGAAGCGGAGATGGAGCTGCAGCTCTACCGCGAGTACCGGGACGTCGTCGGCCTGTTCACTCATGTGGTGGAGACGGAGCGCCGGTTTTACCTGACCAACGACGTGGACCTGAAGGTGCGGGCCGCGGACAACGGGGAGGTCTTCTTCGAGGTCACCATGCACGACGCCTGGGTGTGGGACATGTACCGACCCGCCCGTTTCGTGAAGAACGTGCGGGTAGTGACCTTTAAGGACGTCAACATCGAGGAGTTGGCCAAGAGTGACCTCGAACTGCCCGCCGACGAGAACGGCAAGCCGGGCTTTTCCGCGTAAATCGAAGTCGATCGCGTCATGCTAGGCCTGCCCGACGGGGTGACCGCCTGCCTGTTCGACATGGACGGGGTGGTGACCAAGACGGCCGTCGTGCACGCCGCCGCCTGGAAGCAGATGTTCGACGAGTTCCTGCGCACCCAGCCCGGCCAGGCCCCGTTCGACTCGGTCAAGGACTACGACGACTACGTCGACGGCAAGCCGAGGCTCGAGGGCACCGAGTCGTTCCTCGACTCACGGCACATCAGCCTTCCGACCGGCGACCCGGACGACAAGCCGGGCGCGCACACCGTGTACGGCCTCTCCAACCGGAAGAACGAGCTGGTGCTCGTGGTGCTGAAGCGCGACGGGGTCGAGGTCTACCCCGGCTCGAGACGGTACATCGACGCCGTCCGCGCGGCCGGCCTCAAGACCGCCATCGTCTCCTCCAGCGCCAACACCGAGGCGGTGCTGACGGCGGGCGGGGTGGCGGACCTGTTCGACGCCCGCGTCGACGCCAACGTCGCCAAGGAGCGCGGGCTGCACGGCAAGCCCGCCCCCGACACCTTCCTCGAGGCCGCCCGGATGCTCGGCGTGGCCCCGGCCGACGCCGCCGTCTACGAGGACGCGCTGGCGGGCGTCGCGGCCGGCCACGCGGGCAAGTTCGGGCTGGTGGTAGGCGTAGACCGGGTGGGGCAGGCCGACCAACTGCGCGAGCACGGCGCCGACGTGGTGGTCAAAGACCTGGCAGACCTTCTGTAACCGGACGGCAAGGACGGGAAGACACTCAAGTGATCACGAACGAGCCGTACGGCGCCGAGCCCTGGTCCCTCACCGAGAGCAGCCTCAACCTGGACATGCTCGCGCAGAGCGAGTCGGTCTTCGCGCTCTCCAACGGGCACATCGGCCTGCGCGGCAACCTCGACGAGGGCGAGCCCAACGGCCTGCCCGGCACCTACCTCAACTCGGTCTACGAGGACCGGCCGCTGCCCTACGCGGAGGCCGGCTACGGGTTCCCCGAGAACGGGCAGACCGTCATCAACATCACCAACGGCAAGATCATCCGGCTGCTGGTCGACGACGAGCCGTTCGACATCAGGTACGGCACCCTGCACGAGCACACCCGCACCCTCGACCTGCGGGCCGGCACCCTGACCAGGAACGTCACCTGGACGTCGCCCGCCGGGCACACGGTCAAGGTCAACTCGGTCCGGCTCGTCTCGCTGACCCAGCGCGCGATCGCCGCGTTCAGCTACACGGTCACGCCGGTCGACGAGCCGCTCCGCCTGGTGCTGATGTCGGAGCTGGTCGCCAACGAGGACATCCCCGCCGCCGCGGGCGACCCCCGCACCGCCGCGGCCCTCGCCAAGCCCCTCATCAGCCAGGAGCACATGGCCGTGGACGGTGGGCGGCCCCGGGCCTTCCTCGTGCACAGCACCCGCTCGAGCCAGCTCCAGCTGGCCGCCGCGATGAGTCACGACATCCACGGCCCCGAGCGCATGGCCACCCAGTCCGAGTCGTTCCCCGACCTCGGCCGTCTCATGATCGCGGCCGAGGTCCCGGCGGGCGAAGAACTCCGCATCGTCAAGTACGTCGGCTACGGCTGGTCGGCCGAGCGGTCCAGGCCCGCCCTGGTCGACCAGGTCAGCGGCGCCATCGCGGCGGCCCAGCTGGTCGGCTGGGACGGGCTGCTGGCCGAGCAGCGCGGCTACCTCGACGACTTCTGGGAGGGCGCCGACGTCGAAGTGCACGGCGACGTCGAGATCCAGCAGGCGGTCAGGTTCGGCCTCTTCCACATCCTGCAGGCGGGCGCCCGGGCCGAGCACCGGCCCATCCCGGCCAAGGGCCTGACCGGGACCGGCTACGACGGCCACACGTTCTGGGACACCGAGGCGTTCGTCCTCCCGGTGCTGACCTACACCAAGCCCGACGCCGCCGCCGACGCGCTCAGCTGGCGGAACAACACGCTCCCGATCGCCCGCGCCCACGCCAAGGATCTCGGCCTGGCGGGCGCCGCCTACGCCTGGCGGACCATCCACGGCGAGGAGTGCTCCGGGTACTGGCCGGCCGGCACCGCCGCCTTCCACATCAACGCCGACATCGCCGAGGCCGTCGTCAAGTACTGCGCCGCCACCCAGGACGCCGTGTTCGAGCGGGAAGTCGCGCTGCCCATCCTGGTCGAGACCGCCCGCCTGTGGCGCTCGCTCGGCCAGCACGACGGCGACGGCAAGTTCCGCATCGAGGGGGTCACCGGCCCGGACGAGTACAGCGCGGTCAAGGACAACAACGTCTACACCAACCTGATGGCCCAGTCCAACCTCACCGCCGCCGCCGATTTCGCCACCAAGCTCAGCGACGAGGCCCGCAAACTCGACGTGAGCAACGAGGAGGCCGCCGCCTGGCGCGACGCCGCGGCCGACATGTTCATCCCCTACGACGAGCGGCTCGGCGTGCACCCCCAGCACGACGGCTTCACCGACTACGCCCGCTGGGACTTCCAGGTCACCTCGCCCGAGCACTACCCGCTGCTGCTGCACTACCCCTACTTCCAGCTGTACCGCAAGCAGGTGGTCAAGCAGGCCGACCTGGTGCTCGCCATGCAGCTCAGGGGCGACGCCTTCACCCCCGAGCAGAAGCTCCGCAACTTCGACTACTACGAGGCCCTCACGGTCAGGGACTCCTCCCTGTCGGCCTGCACCCAGGCGGTCATGGCGGCCGAGGTCGGCCACCTCGACCTCGCCTACGACTACCTGGCCGAGGCCGCCTTCATGGACCTCCAGGACCGCGAGCACAACACCAGGGACGGCCTGCACATCGCGTCCCTGGCCGGCGCCTGGACCGCCCTCGTGGGCGGGTTCGGCGGCATGCGCCCCGGGCCCGACGGCCTCGCCTTCGTCCCCCGGCTCCCGCCCGGCCTGGCCAGGCTCACGTTCCGGATGCGCTACCGGGGGCGCATCCTGATGGTGAACGTGCGCCACCACGACGCCAGCTACCGGCTGCTGGCCGGCGACCCGCTGCCCATCACCCACCACGGCAACCCGCTGACCGTCGGCCCGGACATGGTGACCCACGACATCCCCCCGCTCAAGTCGCCCCCGGCCCCGGCCCAGCCCTCAGGCCGCGCCCCCCAGCCCCGCAAGACCATGAGCGGCGGCGACCCAGCCAGCTAGCAGCGCCCCACCGCACCTGTCACCTACGCCAGCGCCCCGACCCACCGCTCCTGTCACCTACGCCAGCGACCCGACCCACCGCTCCTGTCACCTACGCCAGCGACCCGACCCACCGCACCTGTCACCTACGCCAGCGACCCGACCCACCGCACCTGTCACCTACGCCAGCGACACCAATAGGCGCGGTCAATGGCGTAGCCGACAGGTCGGCAGTCCTGTCACCTACGCCATCGACAGGGCGGAGATCCATGGTCAAAACCGCTTATATCGAACGGTCCCTGCATTCCTCCCAGGCGTCGACGCGAGCCCCAGTCAAGCGAGCCCGGCCGGCCGACGTTGAGCGCCGTCAGCCCCTGTTTCCCGTTGCAGCACGCAGGTCCCCCGGCCAGTGAAACAGGCGCCTCTGACATTCCGGCCAAGTTATCCACAATTTCTCCACCGCTGCGGATTTCGTCCACAGCGGTAATCCACCGCTGTGCGAAATTGCCGTCGGCCGCCATTGTCGATGGTGGAGGTGGTGGCGATGAATGCGAAAGACGTGCTCGGCCGGGCAGGGGAACAGGCGGCGGTCAGCTATCTGGAGGGCTGCGGGTTCCGGATCCTGGACCGGAACTGGCGCTCCGCCGACGGTGAGATCGATATCGTCGCGGTCGAGCGGCATACCCTCGTCGTCTGCGAGGTGAAGACGCGCTCGGGGACGCGGTTCGGCACTCCGCTCGACGCGGTCGGCCGCGCGAAACGGACCCGGCTGCGCAGGCTCGCGGCCCAGTGGCTGGCCGCGCACGGCATCCGCTTCGACCAGATCCGCATCGACGTGCTCGGCCTGCTCCGCGACGGCGCCGACGGCTTCACGATCGAGCACGTCAGGGGGGTGGGCTAGATGCCCCTCGCCCGCGCGTTCTCGGTTGCGCTGGTGGGAGTCAAGGGCCATCTGATCGAGGTGGAAGCCGACATCGCCAACGGGCTGCCCGCGACGATCTTGGTCGGACTGCCTGACACCGCACTGCGCGAGGCACGCGACCGCATCCGCGCCGCGATCGTCAACAGCGGTGAGAGCTGGCCGAACTCGAAAATCACGGTCGGCCTCTCGCCGGCCGCCTTGCCGAAGCGCGGCAGCGGATTCGATCTTGCCATCGCGGTCGCGATCCTCGCCGCCGATGACAGCGTGCCGCTGGCGGCCCCGGCCGGGAAGATGTTCCTGGCCGAGCTGGGCCTGGACGGCCGGCTTCGCCCGGTGCCGGGGGTGCTGCCGGCGGTGGCGGCGGCCGAGACGGGCTCGGACACCGTCGTGGTCGCCGCGCAGAACGTGGCCGAGGCCGCCCTCGTCCCCGGCGTGCGCGTGGTCGGGGCGTCGACGCTGGCCGAGGTGATCATCTGGCTGCGGGGCGGGCCCCCGCCGACGCCGCCGGCCCCGGAGCCGCCGCCGGACGGCCCGGTGCCCGCACTCGCGATGGCCAAGAAGCTGGACCTGTCCGAGGTGCTGGGACAGGCGGAGGCGCGGATGGCGGTGGAGATCTGCGCGGCCGGCGGGCATCACCTGTCGCTGCTCGGGCCGCCCGGGGCGGGTAAGACGATGCTGGCCGAGCGGCTGCCGACGATCCTGCCGAGGCTTGAGGGGGCGGCGGCGATCGAGGTGACGTCGATCCACTCGGTGGCCGAGGCGCTGACGCCGGGGGAGGGCCTGGTGACGGTGCCGCCGTTCTGCGCCCCGCACCACACGTCGTCTAAGGCGGCCATCGTCGGCGGCGGGTCGGGGTTGATCCGGCCAGGGGCGGCGAGCCTGGCGCATCGGGGAATCCTGTTCCTCGACGAGGCGCCGGAGTTCAGCCGGGACGTGCTCGACGCGCTGCGGCAGCCGCTTGAGTCGGGAGAGGTGGCGATCGCCCGGGCGACGGCCAAGGCGAGGTTCCCGGCCCGGTTCACGTTGGTGCTCGCGGCCAACCCGTGCCCGTGCGCACGCGCGGCCGCCCCGGGCGGGTCCGGCTGTCGCTGCTCGCCGGCGGCCAGGCGCCGGTACCTGGGGCGGCTGTCGGGCCCGCTGATGGACCGGGTGGACGTGAAGGTCGTCCTGCAGCCGGTGAGCAGGCGCGACATGCTCTACGACCGCCGGTTCGCGGAGTCCTCGGCGGTGGTGTCGGAGCGGGTCGCGGCGGCGCGCGCGCGGACCGCGGCCCGGCTGGCGGGGACGCCGTGGCGGCTGAACGCCGAGATTCCCGGCGCGCAGCTGCGCCGCGCGTTTCCACCGCAGGCGGGATCGATGAAGCCGCTGGAACGGGCGATGGAGCTGGGACAGGTGTCCGCCCGGGGCGCCGACAAGATCATCAGGGTCGCCTGGTCGCTGGCCGACCTGGCCGGCCGGGACCGGCCCGGCGTGGACGAGGTCAGCCTCGCGGTCGGACTGTGGCTGGGGGTCTCGCAGTGAGCGCCTCACCGCACGGCAGCACGCTCGACGAGGAGTCCTACGCGCGGGCGGCGCTGACCTACCTAGTGGAGCCGGCCGACCGCTGGCTCAACGATCTGATCTCGGCTCACGGGGCGACGCGAACGCTCGAGGCGATCAGATCAGGCCGACTGCCCGACCCGAGCGGCGACATCCCAACACCGCCGCTCACCCGGCGGATGCTGCGGCAGTCCATGGAGCGCTGGCGGGTGCGCCTGGACGAGCTTCCGACGCCGGATGAGGTGATCGCCTTCCGTCAGTCAGGCATCAGGCTCATCTGCCCGGGCGATCCGGAGTGGCCGGAGCAGTTGGCCGACCTCGGCCACGAGCAGCCGTACGCGCTCTGGCTGCGCGGCACCGCCGACCTGCGCTTCAACTGCCTGCGGGCGGTCGCCGTGGTGGGCTCGCGGGCTGCGACCGCCTACGGCTCCTACGTCGCGGCCGAGCTCGCCGCGTCGGTCGCGGCGCGGGGCTGGACGGTGGTCTCCGGCGCCGCGTTCGGCGTCGACGCCTCGGCCCATCGGGGCGCACTCGGCGCGGACGGGGTGACAATAGCGGTGCTGGCGTGCGGAGTGGACGTGCCCTACCCGGTCGGCCACACGGAGCTGCTTGAGGCGGTCGCGGCCCAGGGCGTGATCGTCAGCGAGTGGCCGCCGGGCCGGACCGTGAGCAGGCTCAGGTTCCTGGTCCGCAACCGGGTGATCGCCGCCCTCGCGACCGGCACGCTGGTGGTGGAGGCAGGCGAGCGCAGCGGCGCCGTCAACACCGCGAGGCACGCCCGCGACCTCGGCCGCCGGCTGATGGCGGTACCCGGTCCGGTCACCTCCGAGCAGTCGGCAGGCTGCCATCACATCATCCGGGAGTGGCAGGGCACCCTCGTCACGACCGCGGCCGAGGTCATCGAGCACCTGTCCCCGGTCGGCGCGACCCTCGAACCGGCCAACGCGCCCCTCGTCACCGACCTGGCTGCCCCCACCGGTCCCACCGGTCCCACCGGCCCGGTCGGCCCGGCCGATCCGCCTCGGCCAAGGTCGGCCCGCAGGCGGCGGGTGCGGCCCGCGCTTGACCTCGACGCCATGGACCTGGAGACGACCCAGGTGCTCGACGCGATGCCGGCCCGCGGCGGAATGGCGGCGACCAGGATCGCGCAGCGCGCGGGCATGGCCCCGACGACGGCGGTCCGCTGCCTCGCCGCGCTCGCGGCGTCCGGCTTCATCGAACGCTGCAACGAGGGCTGGCGACTCAGCCGTGCCTGACCCAGCCCAACGGCTGCCAACCCGCCAAAGCCAGAAGCCGGCCAAGCCGGCCAAGCCGGCCAAGCAAGCAAGCCGCCCAAGCCAAAAGCCGCCAAAACATTGCCCAGGTCGTTTCCCGCCCGCCCGGGCCGGTGCACACTGTGCCCATGGCCGTGCCACGAAACCGCGCCGCCGCGACGGATGTCCCCACCGGGGGCCTGCCGACCGAGCTCAGCGCGGCCCTGGCGGCGTTCTGCCGACACCTGGCGGCGGAGCGCGCCCTCTCGCGCCACACCGTGCGCGCCTATAACGGCGACGTGCAGTCGCTGCTGGATTACGCCCGCCAGTCCGGCATCGAAGACCCCGGCGCCCTCAACCTGGCCACGCTCCGAGGCTGGCTGGCCGACCAGCACCAGGCGGGCGCCGCCCGGGCGACGCTGGCCCGGCGAGGCGCGGCGGCGCGGGCCTTCACCGCCTTCGCGCACCGCCAGGGCTGGCTCGCGGTCGACCCGGGACCGCAGCTCGGCACCCCCAAGGCCCGGCGGGTACTGCCGCAGGTGCTGCGCCAGGACGAGATGAGCAGGGTCCTGGCCGACAGCGAGGACCGGGCGCTGCGCGAGGTCGCGACGGGACCGCGCGCGGCGGCGGCGCTGGCGCTGCGCGACGTCGCGGTCCTCGAGCTGCTCTACGCCTCCGCCATCCGGGTCAGCGAGCTGTGCGAGCTCGACCTCGGCGGCCTCGACCTCGACCGGCGCACGGTGCGGGTATTCGGCAAGGGCGGCAAGGAGCGCGTCGTCCCGGTCGGGGTGCCCGCCGTGCGGGCGGTGGCGCGCTGGGAGCAGGCCGGGCGTCCGGTTCTGGCCGGCCAGCGCAGCGGGACCGCGCTCTTCCTCGGGGCGCGCGGCGGCCGTCTCGATCCACGGACCGCGCGCCGTATCGTGCACGCCCGGATGCGATCCCTCGGCCAGGCCGCGGCGGCCCAGTCGGCCGCCGAGGCCGAGGGAAGCCGCGCCGTCAAGGACGCAGGCCCGCACGCGATCAGGCACACGGCCGCCACCCACCTGCTCGAGGGAGGCGCCGACCTGCGCAGCGTTCAGGAGATCCTCGGCCATTCCTCGCCCGCCACCACGCAGATCTACACCCACGTCTCAGCCGAGCGGCTGAAGGCGAGCTACCGTCAGGCGCATCCCCGCGCATAGCCACGGCGGTCCCCGCGCCCGACCCCCGCAAAGCCGGGCCCAGAAAGGCCAGCGTCAGCCGGGGACCACGGCGCCCTCTGACTTCTAGTAACCTTGGTAGTGGCCACCTCAGGCAAACACCGCACCGGTGCCCTGGAGAGGCCGCACTTCGCGTGCTCGCATGCCGCGTGTTATCACGCGGGACGCGCCACTCGGTCCGCCGACCAGACGGACCGGTCAGGCCCCGGCATCAGCCAGGACCGGCCAGGTCAGAACGGTCAGCGGCATGGCGTGATCGAACCACCATCGGGCACCAGGACAAACCGAGCCGCGCACGGAACGGCCACGGTCATGGCAGGCATCGCCAGCAAGGCGGTACCGCGCCAGGGCAGCCGGGTCCGCGCGCACGAAATGAAGGGACCGCAGCCATGAGCACGGTCGTCACGATGAAGCAGCTCCTCGAGAGCGGTGTCCACTTCGGCCACCAGACCCGGCGCTGGAACCCGAAGATGAAGCGCTACATCTTCACCGAGCGCAACGGCATCTACATCATCGACTTGCAGCAGTCGCTCGCCTACATCGACCGCGCGTACGAGTTCATCAGGGAGACGGTCGCCCACGGCGGCACGATCCTCTACGTCGGCACCAAGAAGCAGGCCCAGGAGGCGATCGCCGAGCAGGCGCGCCGGGTCGGCATGCCGTACGTGAACCAGCGCT
>Ga0302325_10025276_pt1 | contig 12342 bp, 8 predicted proteins | sample Palsa_T0_2_FD_201948 | JGI IMG/M metagenome (GOLD analysis project Ga0302325, IMG submission 201948) | Peat permafrost microbial communities from Stordalen Mire near Abisko, Sweden - Palsa_T0_2 | ecosystem: Environmental > Terrestrial > Soil > Palsa > Peat permafrost | place: Sweden: Abisko...
TCACCGCCAGCACCGCGATCGCTGCCAGCGGCAACACCAGTCTTACGAAACGTCTTGGCGAACACATGGTTGTGGGCCTAGGAGGACTCGAACCTCCGACCTCTTCGTTATCAGCGAAGCGCTCTAACCACCTGAGCTATAGGCCCGCACGCGCACACGGACGAGCGCCGAGATTACCGCACCGGAGCGTCTGCGCCCAAAACACTAGTCCCGGTCTGCCAGCGTCACCTCGACGCCGCCGATCAAGTCGGTCGTCAGGTTGTAGATGAACGCGCCGACGGTGGCCGCGGCGGTGAGCAAAACGATGTTCACCAAGCCGACCAACACGGCGCCGCCGAAGATCGTGCCGCTGGAGACCAGGTCTGCGGCGCTGCTACCGGTGTTGTTGAGCAGATCCCCGACGTTGCTGTTGAGTTTGCTCCAGACCCCCATCCCGCCGAGCACCAGATACAGCAACGCGACGGCGATCATCCAGACGAAAAACAGAGCCACCGACAGCACCAGCGACACCTTCAAGGTGCTCCACGGATCGATTCGCCGGATCTGCATGCTGGCTCGCACCGGGCCTCGGGGCCGGGAGGACACCTGGACGCGGCTTTCCGTTCGGGCCGGCGCCGTCGACGTGTCAGCGGGCGGTTTGCGTTGTCCAGCTCGTGGTATCGGACCGGAGAGATCGGGCAATTCGCTGGCGTAGGCATCGTTTTGCCAGCCATCGGTGCGCCCAGACGCGGGTGCGGCCGATGGCGCATCCAGGTCGGGCGGTGGCGTCTTGGCGGCGCCCGGCGCGGCCGTGCCCGAGATGAATCGGTTCAACCGGGCCTCGGCGCTGGGGCTGACCGGTGCGCGACCGCCCGGTCGGGGCTCGCGCGGGTTCGGCACCTCGGCCGGCTGCCGTTGTTGCGGTTGGGAGGGGCGGGCAGCGCCACGAACTCGCGGTGCCGCGTCGGCGTCGGCGGCCCGATCACCTGCGCGGTCGACCGAGCCATTCCCGTTCGGGCTGTCGCCCGGTCCGGTATATCCCGGCTCGTTCGGTGAAGTCACCCACAGCTCCTAACTGTGCATCCGGCCGCCGGGGCGGTCGGCGATCGCTTACGCCTCGGGTTCGGCGTCCGAATCCTCGTCGGCAATGCCGGTCTCCTCGGCGTTGCGAGCAATGGCTAACAGTGTGGCGCCCTCACCCAAGTTCATCAACCGAACGCCCTTGGTCTGCCGTCCGGCCTTGCGGACCTGCCTTGCCGCCGTCCGGATCACCCCGCCACCGGAGGTGATCGCGTACACCTCGCTGTCGTCGTCGACGATCAGCGCACCTACCAGCTTCCCACGACGGGTGTCGTACTGGATCGTCAAGATGCCCTTACCGCCGCGGCCCTGCGCCGTGTACTCCTCGATCGCAGTGCGCTTGGCATACCCGCCGGACGTGGCGACCAGCAGGAACGTGCCTTCCCGGACCACGTTGAGCGAGAGCAGATAGTCGTCGGAGTTGAACCGCATGCCCTGCACACCCGATGTCGCCCGGCCCATCGGCCGCAGCGCGTCGTCGGTCGCCGAGAATCGGATCGACTGGCCGTTGGCCGACACCAGCAGCAAGTCGTCCTCCGCGGAGCACAGCACCGCCCCGACCAGTTCGTCGCCGTCGCGCAGATTGACCGCCACGATCCCGCCGGACCGATTCGAGTCGAAGTCGGTCAGCTTGGTCTTCTTGACCAGCCCGTTGTGGGTGGCCAGCACCAGGTAGGGGGCGTCCTCGTAGCTCTGGATCTGGATGACCTGAGCGATGCGCTCCTCGGGCTGGAACGCCAGCAGGTTGGCGACGTGCTGCCCGCGCGCGATCCGGGAGGCTTCCGGCAAGTCGTAGGCCTTGGCCCGGTACACCCGACCCTGGGTGGTGAAGAACAGGATCCAGTCGTGCGTGGAGCACACGAAGAAGTGCCGCACGATGTCGTCCTGCTTCAGCCCGGCGCCCTGGACTCCCTTACCGCCACGTTTCTGGCTGCGGTACAGGTCGGTTTTGGTGCGCTTGGCGTACCCGGTTTCGGTGATGGTGACGACGACGTCTTCGCGAGCGATCAGGTCCTCGTCGTTGACGTCACCGTCGGCGGCGATGATCCGGGTGCGACGGTCGTCGCCGTGCTTCTCGACGATCTCGCCGAGTTCGCTGCGCACGATGCCGCGCTGCCGTTCCGGCTTGGCCAGGATGTCTTCCAGGTCGGCGATCTCGGCCTCGATCTTGGCCAGGTCGTCGACGATGCGCTGGCGCTCCAACGCCGCCAGGCGCCGTAGCTGCATGTCCAGGATCGCCTGGGCCTGGATCTCGTCGATGTCGAGCAGCTCGATCAGGCCTGTCTTGGCGATGTCGACCGTCTGCGAGGCCCGGATCAAGGCGATCACCTCGTCGAGCGCGTCGAGCGCCTTGACCAGACCGCGCAGGATGTGCGCCCGTTCGTTGGCCTTGCGCAGCCGATAGTTGGTGCGGCGGACGATCACGTCGAGTTGGTGTTCGACGTAGTACCGGATCATCTGATCCAGCCGCAGCGTGCGCGGCACACCGTCGACGATCGACAGCATGTTGGCGCCGAAGCTGGTCTGCAGCTGGGTGTGCTTGTACAGGTTGTTCAGCACGACCTTCGCGACGGCATCGCGCTTGATCTCCACGACGATTCGGAGGCCGACCCTGTCGCTGCTCTGGTCTTCGATGTTGGCGATGCCGGCGAGTCTGGCGTCGCGGACCTGGTCGGCGATCGAGGTGATGAAGTTGTCGTGGTTGACCTGATACGGCAACTCGGTGATGACGAGCAACGTGCGGCCCCGCGAATCCTCCTCTACCTCAACGACTCCGCGCATGCGGATGGACCCGCGCCCGGTCGTGTAGGCGTCGTGGATGCCCTGCGATCCAACGATCAGACCGTGGGTAGGGAAGTCCGGCCCCTTCACCCGCTCCATCATGGCGGCCAGGGTGGCCTCCTCGTCGGCGTCGTAGTTGTCCAACGCCCAGAACACCGCCTCGGAGAGCTCGCGCAGGTTGTGCGGCGGAATATTGGTCGCCATTCCGACCGCGATGCCGCCCGAGCCGTTGGCGAGCAGGTTGGGAAACCGGCTCGGCAACACCGTCGGTTCTTGCACGCGGCCGTCATAGTTGGGAACGAAACCGACTGTCTCCTCGTCGATCTCACGCAACATCTCCATCGCGAGTGGAGTCAGCCGCGCTTCGGTGTACCTCATCGCGGCCGCCGGGTCGTTACCCGGCGAGCCGAAGTTTCCTTGCCCGTCCACCAACGGGTAGCGCAGCGACCACGGCTGCGCCATCCGGACCAGGGTGTCGTAGATCGACGCGTCGCCGTGCGGATGGTAGTTGCCCATCGTCTCCGCGACCGACCGCGCCGACTTCGCATGACCCCGGTCCGGGCGGAACCCGGAGTCGAACATCGCGTAGAGCACCCGGCGGTGCACCGGCTTGAGGCCGTCGCGCACTTCGGGCAACGCGCGTCCCACGATGACGCTCATCGCGTAGTCGATGTAGCTGCGCTGCATCTCCTGCTGGATGTCGACCGGTTCGATGCGGTCGGCTGCTTCACCGCCGGGCGGCAGCGTGATGTCTGTCATCTATTCCCTATCCGAGATTTCAGTAGGCGAGAGTCAAAGGGTCAGAGGATCTGGGGATCAGACGTCGAGGAAGCGAACGTCTTTGGCGTTGCGAGTGATGAAGCTTCGCCGCGCCTCGACGTCTTCGCCCATCAGGACGGAGAACAACTCGTCGGCCGCGGCGGCGTCGTCGAGGGTGATCTGACGCAGGATCCGAACCGAGGGGTCCATCGTGGTTTCCCACAGTTCCTTGGCATCCATTTCGCCCAGACCCTTGTACCGCTGAATGCCGTCGTCGGCGTTGATCCTCTTGCCGGCCTTCTTGCCCGCCTCCAGCAGACCGTCGCGCTCCCGGTCGGAGTAGGCGAACTCGGCGTCGGTGCGTTGCCACTTCAACTTATACAGCGGCGGCTGGGCCAGGAACACGTGGCCGTTCTCGATCAGTGGACGCATGAAACGGAACAACAGCGTCAGCAACAGCGTGGAGATGTGCTGGCCGTCCACGTCGGCGTCGGCCATCAGCACGATCTTGTGATAGCGCAGCTTGGTGATGTCGAACTCGTCATGGATTCCGGTGCCCAGCGCGGTGATGATTGCTTGCACTTCAGTATTTTTCAGTACGCGGTCAATTCGGGCCTTCTCGACGTTGATGATCTTGCCCCGCAATGGAAGGATCGCCTGGAACATCGAGTCGCGCCCGCTCTTCGCCGAGCCGCCGGCCGAATCACCTTCCACCACATATACTTCCGATCGGCGCGGATCGGTGGAGCGGCAGTCGGCAAGTTTACCGGGCAGCCCACCCAGATCGGTTGCGCTCTTGCGCCGTACCAACTCTCGCGCCTTGCGGGCCGCGATCCGCGCCTGCGCCGACGATACCGCCTTGTTCACCACGGTCTTGGCATCGGCGGGGTTGGCCTCGAACCAGTGGGACAGCTTGTCGTTGCACGCCTTCTGAACGAACGACTTGACCTCGGTGTTGCCCAATTTCGTCTTGGTCTGGCCCTCGAACTGCGGCTCACTGACCTTGACCGAGATCACCGCGGCCAGGCCCTCACGGATGTCGTCTCCGGTGAGGTTGGCGTCCTTCTCCTTCAACAGCTTCTTGTCTTTGGCATATTTGTTCACCACGGTCGTCAGCGCCGCGCGGAAACCTTCTTCGTGGGTGCCGCCCTCGTGGGTGTTGATGGTGTTGGCGAAGGTGTGCACCGACTCCGAATAGCCTGCGTTCCACTGCATCGCGATCTCGACCTCGTGACCGGGACCCTTGTCGGAGAAGTCCACGATGCTGGAGTGGATCGGGTTCTTGGTGCGGTTGATGTGCTTGACATAGTCGACCAGACCGCCCGGGTAGTGGAAGCTGCGGTGCTTGACCTTGTGCGGCGCAACGGATTCGGCGGCTTTTTCTTCCGCGGATTTCGGGGCTTCGGCGGTGTCGCTGACAACTTCGTCGACGACCTCTTCGGCGGCGACCCGCTCGTCGACCAAATCGATGGTCAACCCCTTGTTCAGGAACGCCATCTCCTGAAGCCGGCGGGCCACCGTCTCGAAGTCGTAGTTCGTCGTCTCGAAAATGCCCGGGTCTGCCCAGAATCGGACCGTCGTCCCGGTCTTTTTGGTCTTGTCCCCTTGTTTGAGCTTGCCCGGCACCGAACGGTCGTAGCTCTGATACCACTCGAAGCCGTCGCGGGAGATCTCGACCTCGAGGCGAATGGACAATGCGTTGACCACCGAGACGCCCACACCGTGCAGACCACCCGACACCGCGTAGGCGCCGTCTTCGCCGCCGAACTTGCCGCCGGCGTGGAGTTGGGTCATCACGACGTCGACTGTGGGAACGCCGGTCGCGTGGGTGGCCACCGGGATGCCGCGGCCGTTGTCGGTGACCTGAACGCCGCCGTTCTCCAAGATCTTCACGTCGACGGTGTCGGCGTGGCCCCCCATCGCCTCATCGACCGCGTTGTCGACTACCTCCCAGACCAAGTGGTGCAATCCGCGCTCGCCGGTGGAGCCGATGTACATGCCGGGGCGTTTACGGACCGCTTCCAGCCCCTCCAGGATGGTGATGGATTCGGCGCCGTACTCTTTCGGATTCTTCTTTTGGGCAGGCACGGTCGGAAGGCTCTCCTTGGGGTGCACGCGCAGGCAGTCCGATGACTGTGCGCTGGTTCGTGATCAGTCTACCGTCAAGCTGGCCTAGGACCGATCCTGCGAGGGCGTTTCTGCACAGCTATGTGCGCCGTGTGCGGAATTTTTTGCTCTCGCCCGCGTCTTGACGCTCGACGGGGCGATTTTCGGCCTTGTGATGGCTTTCAGCGGATCGCCGTCGGGTCAACCGTAGGTGTCTCTCGGCCCTCGTCCGGCGATGTGCAGGCGGCCCTTCCGCCACGACGGCGAGACCGGGCCGGTGATTCTCAGGCTGGTCACCACGCCGTCGCCGACCTCGGCGGCAATTTTGGCCAGCACTTGACTCTGGATGATTCGGAGTTGCGTCGCCCAGGCCGTCGACTCCGCCGTCACGGTCAGCACCCCGTCATGCAGTCCCGTGGGCGTCGCGTGTTCGGCGATGTGGTGACCGACGACCGTGGGCCATTGGCCGAAAACCGCGCCCTCAGCGACGCGCGCCGACCAGCCCTGCTTCTTCGCCACGTCTCGGGTGACACTCGCCAGGGGCTGCGGATCCCGGGTGTCGGGTCCCGGACCCGACCATCGCCGCCGGCTTCCACTGCCGGCGACACGGCGGGTGGGTGGCAGCCGGCGCCCGCGTCCGACGTCCTTGCCTTGCGTGCGGGCCGCCCCGCGGGCCTCTTCCAGAACCCGCCGCACCAAGTCCATGCCGGCCAGCCCGCTCGGCTGCGCGGGCGGGGCGGCGGTGTTGTCCGCGGGCTCGGGTGTCTCGTCGGCGGGTTTCACTGGTCGCGCTCCTCCTCAGGCTGTTGCATCCGCACCGCGGACGCCGGCCCGCTCTCGTCGTCATTCAGCGTGATGCTTACCCGGTTGGCGTCCCAGTCCCGGGGCACGTCGTCGAGAACAGCCGCCGTGACCAGCACCTGCTCCGCCGAGGCCGCGGCGGCGGCCAGCGCCTCACGTCGCGCGGTGTCGAGTTCGGCGAAGACATCGTCGAGCAGCAACACCGGATCGCTGCCGTCGGCACGCAGCAGTTCGTACGCCGCCAATCGCAACGCCAACGCCATCGACCACGATTCACCGTGGCTGGCAAAGCCTTTCGCGGGTTGCTCGCCCAGCCGCAACTCCAGGTCGTCGCGATGAGGACCCACCAGGCACACGCCGCGCTCGAGTTCGGCGTCTCGACGGGCCACCATCTTATTCAGCAGAGCCCCTCGCAAAAGCTCCACATCGGGGCGATCGGGTTCGACATCAACACTGGCGTGGTAGCTGATCGATGCGGGCCGCGACGCCGGCGCCAACAGTTGGTAGCTCTTTTGCACCTCCGGCGCCAGCTCGTTGACCAGCGTCATCCGCGCTGCCATCAACTCCGCTCCGTGAGTGGCCAGATGCCCGTCCCACACATCGAGGGTGTCCAGTGCCCCGCGGTCGCCGCGGAACCTCGCACCCGACGCGGACTTGAGCAACGCCGTGCGCTGGCGCAGAACTTTGTCGTAGTCGGCCCGCACCCCCGCCACCCGCGGGCGGCGTACCGTCGCCAGCTCGTCAAGGTAACGGCGGCGTTCGGCCGGATCCCCGCGGACCAACGCGAGGTCCTCGGGTGCGAACAACACCGCGCGCAGCACCCCGAGTATCTCGCGGGCGCTGCGTACCGGAGAGCGATTCAACCTTGCCTTGTTGGCCCGGCCGGCGGTGATCTCGAGATCGACTGCGCATTCGCGACCGTCGTTGACCACGATCGTCGACACCACTGCCCGCTGTGCACCGGTCCGCACCAGCGGCGCGTCCGTCGCAACTCGATGCGAGCCTAAGGTGGACGAATACCACAGGGCTTCAACCAGATTGGTCTTGCCATAACCATTAGGACCGATGAAGACCGTCCGCCCGGGTGTCAGCTCGAGCTCGACGTTCGCCCAGGACCGGAAGTCCCGCAAGCCCAGATGACGGACGTACACCTAATCGCTAACCGGGCAGACGAACCGGCATCAACAGATACACGTAATCCGTCGGAACCGCTGGAAATGGTCCGCTGTCGCTGGCCTGCCCGTCGTCGTCGCCGGCCGGTCGCAGCACCGCAGGGCGGCTTGGCGTGGTGAACCCAAACGAAACACGCTCCGAATGCAGCGAACTCAACCCGTCAGTCAGGTACGTCGGGTTGAAGGCAATGGTGAGCGGTTCGCCGGCGAAGTCGACCGGGACGTCTTCCTCGGCCCGACCCACGTCGTCGGCACCTGCCGACAGCCGCAGTACCTCGCCGGAGAATTCCATCCGGACCTGAGCCCCGCGGTCGGCCACCAGCGCAACTCGCTTGATCGCCTCGGTCAACTCGGCCACCCCGATACTGGCCACCGCGGTGTGTTCGGTCGGCAGCAGTTGCCGGAATTTCGGGAACTCCGCATCCAGCAGTCGAGTCGTGCTCCGTTTGCCGTTACCGCTGATGCCCAGCAATCCGTCTTTACCGACCGCCGGTCCGGCGCCCAAGGACAAATGCACCTCGGTACCGTCGGTCCCGCTCTTGGCCGCCTCGGCCAGCGTCTTGGCCGGCACGAGCACGGCGGCCTCGATATCGGGTGCGCCCGCTGACCAGGTCAACTCCCGAACCGCCAACCGGAACCGGTCCGTGGCAGCCAAAACGACCGACTCGCCGGATATTTCGACACGGATCCCGGTCAGCATCGGCAAGGTGTCGTCGCGGCCGGCCGCAACGGCGACTTGGCTGATCGCTTCGGCGAACACATCCGCAGACAGGGTCCCCGTCTCATCTGGCAACGTGGGCAACGTGGGGTAGTCCTCAACGGCCATCGTCGGCAGCGAAAACTTGGCGCTTCCGCACGCCAACGAAACCCTGGTGCCCTCGACCTGGACGTCGACAGGCTTGTTGGGCAATGCACGGGTGATATCGGATAACAGCCGCCCTGAAACCAGAGCTTTACCCGGAGAAGCGATTTCGGCTGCCAACCGAACTTCGGCCGAGACTTCGTAATCGAAGCCGGAGACCGTCAAACCGTTATCCGAACCGGTCAACAGCACGCCGGCCAGTACTGGCACCGTGGGCCTGGTGGGCAGAGTCCGGGCCACCCAGGCCACCGCGTCGGCGAAGTCATCCCGCACCAAGCGAAACTTCAAGTCGGTCAAGCCGACTGTGGTCGTCGCCACGTCCATTGCGTCCCTTCATCACCTCGAACAGCAAGGCCAACTTCAGCCGGTCACCCCGCGTGAGGTGCACTCCCCGCCGACGGACGCCCGTGCCCGTATTTCCGCTTCGACGACCGAAGCGGCAGTCGAACCACAACGGTAGAGCGTTGGGGCCCATCTTGAAAGCTAATCGGAATCAGTGACACTCCGCTTCTTCTCGCCTCGATGCGAGGGTGTGGAACGGCCCATCCCCAGCGCCCTTTTCTAAAGAAGAAACTAGGGAGATATCTCAATAACAGTATTAGGGCCTGTGCATGTTGGGGACAGCACGACGTCTGCGCTGCTGGGAGTGCCGGGCCGGTTGTGGATGACACGCGGTCGGGTTGTGTGGTTGGTGTGCAGCGGCTGGGGATCGGGCGCCGTTGTGCACCGACCGGGTGGTCGAGGCGAGGGTGTGGGCAGATTGCCCACAGTGGTATCCACAGTCGAAAGCTGTGACAGGTGTGGTGGCCGGGTCCAAAGGTTTTTGGAATTTGGTTGAGGATTAGCGTTTTGAACGCTGCCGAATCCGGGTGGTGAGTTCTTTGACGTGATCGAAGATTTCGCGGCGCTGAGCCATCTCGGAGAGGATTTTCTTCTGCGCGTACATCACGGTGGTGTGGTCGCGCCCGAACGCCTGCCCGATCTTGGGCAGCGACAGGTCGGTCAGCTCGCGGCATAAGTACATCGCGATCTGTCGGGACTGGGCCAGGGCGCGCGTCTTTCCAGGGCCACGTAATTCCTCGACGGTGGTGTCGAAGTACTCCGCGGTGGCCGCCATGATCGTCGCGGCGCTGATCTGCATGGTGCTGGCGTCGGCAATCAGGTCGCGCAGCACGATTTCAGCGAGGGCTTTGTCGATCGGCGCCTTGTTCAGTGAGGCGAACGCGGTGACACGAATCAGCGCGCCTTCTAACTCACGGATGTTGCGCTCGATGCTGCTGGCGATCAGCTCGAGCACGTCGTCGGGTACGGCGAGCCGCTCCATCTGTGCTTTCTTGCGCAGGATGGCGATTCGGGTCTCCAACTCCGGTGGCTGCACGTCGGTTATCAGGCCCCACTCGAAGCGGGTTCGCAGCCGGTCCTCGAGGGTTGCGAGTTGTTTGGGTGGCCGATCGGAGGAGATGACGATCTGCTTGTTGGCGTTGTGCAGGGTATTGAAGGTGTGGAAGAACTCTTCCTGGATACCTTCTTTGCCCTCGATGAATTGGATGTCGTCGACCAGCAGCACATCGACGTCGCGGTAGCTGCGTTTGAACGCGACCTTGCGGTCGTCGCGCAGTGAGTTGATGAAGTCGTTGGTGAACTCTTCGGTTGAGACGTATTTGACCCGCATGCCGGGGAAGAGCCGTTGGGCGTAGTTGCCGGCCGCATGCAGTAGGTGCGTTTTGCCGAGCCCGGATTCGCCCCAGATGAAGAGTGGGTTGTAGGCCCGGGCCGGCGCCTCGGCAATCGCCAGCGCTGCGGCGTGGGCGAATCGATTCGAGGCGCCGATGACGAAGGTGTCGAACGTGTAGCGCCGGTTCAAGCTGGTGCCCGCGGCTGAACCCGCGGCGGCGCTGTGGGGCCGTTCGGTGAAATAGGCGGGCCAGTTCTGGTGTGCGCTGGCGAGGGCCTCGCCGTCCTCGTCAATCTCGTCGTTGTCGGAGATGGCCTCGTCGAAGCCGGCGCTGGCCGCTTCTTCGGATTCGTCGGCGGTCGGGGGGGAGATACGCACGCCGAGTTCGATCTGCTGGCCGAGCCTACGACTCAACGCGTCGGTGATCTGGATACGCAGGTGGCGTTCGATCTCGTTCTGCACGAAGCTGCTCGGGACCGAGAGCAGAGCAAAGCCTTCGACGATCTGCAACGGTTGCACGAGGTTGAGCCACGCTCGCTGTTGTGGTGTCAGTGGTGGGACGTACGCTTCACCGTTGCCGGCGGAGCCATCGGGCGAGACCTCGCCGTTGAGTTCGGAGACGACTGCGCTCCAGACCGTCGCGAAGGTTGATCCGGGGTCCTCGGTCAACGACGGGTCCCCCTGATACGACATCGACGTACAGTTGTTTGTTGCGACGACGAACTGTCCACATAGTTATCCACAGGTGTGGACAGGACAGCCACCAGTGTGCCGCAGTTTAGCGGCGACGGCACGCGGGATCGGCCCTCAAGGCAACCAACAAAATTAGTCGGCCAGGATGCCGATCTGCCATCCCTGCTTCGTTGTCACGCGCCGTTCCGCAATCTGAAACGACACTGCCCGAAGCTAACAGTTTTCCTGGACAGTGCCAACCGTTCTGCAACATTGGGGAGGGCATTCCCGAGATTGCTCAGCGCACCGGTGGCGGGTGTGACATCAGTGAAAGATCACGCCTACGGTGGCGGCCGGATAGCCCAGGTTTGACCAGGAGAACAGCGGTCAGTACCCTCGTACAGTCGCCCGAAAGTCGGCGATACGGCTGCGATCCGAGCACTACGCCCGGGGGCCGCGCCGGTTACCAGCGAGACACAAAGCCAACCGGGGCTTCGTGGGGTAAGCGTGACCAACCGGCATGGGGTGCCGGGTCGGAGCACGATGCCAGAGGCAACGAGGAGAGAGTCGTGGCAAAGGGCAAGCGGACGTTCCAGCCGAATAACCGGCGCCGTGCCCGCGTGCACGGGTTCCGGCTGCGGATGCGTACCAGGGCAGGGCGGGCAGTGGTGTCGAATCGGCGTCGTAAGGGACGTCGCTCGCTGACTGCTTGATTTCCAAGCCCGGTGTCTCAGCGGTGCTATCCGCGCGGAACCGCATGACGCGGTCAGCCGATTTCGATACCACGGTCAGGCACGGAACCAAAGCCGTGCAGCGGGATCTGGTGATGTATGTGCGACGCGGGGACGATACGGCGTCGGATGCGCCGAAGGTGGGCCTCATCGTCTCTCGATCAGTCGGGTCGGCGGTGCAACGGCATCAGCTGGCCCGGCGGTTGCGCCACGCCGCTCGCGGCGTCATAGACAGGTTGGACCCGTCGGAGTACGTGGTCATTCGGGCACTGCCCAGCAGTCGAGATGTTGGCTCGGCACGGTTGGCCGAAGAACTACGAGCCGGCTTGCGACGCATCGAGTCCACTGGGCCTGCCCGATGAACGCGATGGCGCCATGGTGGGCGCGCGGGCTGCATAGAGCCGAGACGACGGTGGCGCGTGCGTTGATTTTCGGCATCCAGCTCTACCGGCATATGGTGTCGCCGCTGCGCCTGCCGACGTGCCGCTTCACCCCGACCTGTAGTCAGTACGCCGTGGACGCGCTGTCGGAGTTCGGCTTGGTGCGGGGGAGTTGGCTGGCAGCCGTCCGGCTGGCGAAGTGCGGTCCGTGGCATCGGGGAGGATGGGATCCGGTACCGGAGCGCGCGGGCGCCGGGGTCCACGGCTGGGGCACCCCAGCGACGCTAGGGAAGAGTGATTCTGTTGTCGTTTGATCCGTTTAGCCTCGACTACTTCTACTACC
>Ga0302325_10025277_pt1 | contig 12342 bp, 13 predicted proteins | sample Palsa_T0_2_FD_201948 | JGI IMG/M metagenome (GOLD analysis project Ga0302325, IMG submission 201948) | Peat permafrost microbial communities from Stordalen Mire near Abisko, Sweden - Palsa_T0_2 | ecosystem: Environmental > Terrestrial > Soil > Palsa > Peat permafrost | place: Sweden: Abisko...
GCCGCGTCGGCCAGCTCGCCGATCTCGGCCCAGTGCCCCATGTGAACACCGAACGGGAAGGCCTGCCGGCCCGTCAGCTCGGTGATCTCCTTGGCGTACTCGGCGCACTTGCCGGCGTCCCGGCTGGCGATGACGACGTCCGCGCCGGCCCGGGCGAAACCCGCTACCATCTGGCGGCCGAGGCCGCGGCTCCCGCCGGTGACCAGCGCCACCCGCCCGGTCAGGTCGAACAGTGCATCAGTTCCGTCCGCCACCATGACTGCCTCTCCCCGGCGCCCGAGGGCGCTGATACTTTCCGACTTGACACGCTACGGCTTCCTCACAGCATAATTCATTGTTATAGTTAGCATAGATATTATCTGGAGGCGACGACGTGACATCACCGGAGGCGGACCTCTTCGAACTGCCGGACCGCTACCGCGAGCTGCAGGCTGAGGCGCGCGCGCTGGCCTCGTCGGTGGCCGGTATCGCGGCCGAGGCGGATGAGTCCGGCTCGGTGCACCCGGAGGTCCGGGCGCGGCTCGCCGCCAGCGGGCTCGCGGCGGTCACGGTGCCCGCCGAGTTCGGCGGCCGGTTCGCGCGGGTTGATTCCCTCGCCGTGACCGTGGTGCGCGAGGTGCTGGCCGGGGTCAGCGCGCATCTGGATTCCGTGTTCGCCATGCAGGGCATCGGCAGCTACCCGATCGCGATCGGCGGGAGCGACGCGGTGCGCAAGCGGTGGCTCCCCGCGGTCGCCGGATGTGAGGCCATCGCCGCGCTGGCGCTGACCGAGCCGGAGGTCGGCTCCGACCTGAAGGCGATCACCACCACGATCAGCGAGCAGGACGGCGAGCTGATCGTGACCGGCCACAAGTCGTTCATCACCAACGCCGGCGACGCGGCCTTCTACTGCGTCCTCGGCCGCGAAGGCGCAGGCTACTCTCTGGTCCTGGTGCCCGCCTCGCAGGCCGGCGTCACCGTCACCCACCCGCACCAGATCATCGCGCCGCACGTGCTCGGCGATGTGGTCCTCGACGGGGTGCGGGTGCCCGCCGATCACCGGATCGGCCAACCGGGTGAGGGTTTCCGCCTGGCCCTGGCCACCCTGGCCACCTTCCGGGTCTCGGTGGCCGGCGCGGCGGTCGGGCTCGCCCAGGCGGCGCTGGACGAGGCCGTCAGGCATACCAGCTCGCGGGAGCAGTTCGGGACGCCGCTGGCCCGGCTCGGGCCCGTGCCCAGCATGCTGGCCAGGTCCTGGACCGACATCGAGATGGCCAGGTCGCTGACCTACCGGGCCGCCGCGGCGGCCGCCCGCGACCCGCTGGCCAACCTGTACCTGTCCTCCATGGCCAAGGTCGCCGCGACCGAGGTCAGCGGTCAGGTCGTCGACCGGGCCGTGCAGGTGATGGGGCGCTTCGGGCTGGTCCGGGGCAGCCTGATCGAACGTCTGTACCGCGAGGCGCGGCCGATGCGGATTTACGAGGGTGCCACCGAGGTCATCCTGGACTCCCTCGCCAGGCAGCTGATCAAGCGCTATGCAGCTGGGAGCGAGCAGTGATCATCGACGCGCATTGCCATGTCTGGCCCGACCACATAGCGGCTACCGTGCTGGCCGGCCGGCCCGCCGACCTGGACGCCCGGCACGACGGCACAATGGCCGGGCTCGGGCGCACCATGGACGAGGCGGGCATCGACCGCGCGCTCTGCCTCGGCGTCGCGCACGCGGCCCGGACGGTACAGCGGACGAACGAGTTCATCGGCTCGGTCGACCGGACCCGCTTCGTTCCCTTCGGTACCGTGCACCCGGAACTGTCGCCCGCCGTGAACCTGAAGTCGCTGCAGGACAACGGCATCGGCGGGGTCAAGCTGCACCCGCTGTTCCAGGACCTGTCACTCGCCGACCCGCGCCTCGTCGACATCGCCGAAGCGCTGGCGGAGGCCGGCATCACCGTGATTACCCACGTGGGCGCCGGCGGCGACGCGGACGCCAACGACCGCGGCTCGCCCCGGTCGCTGCGTACGCTGCTGGACGCGGTGCCAGGCCTGCGGGTCATCGCCTGCCACTTCGGCGGGTACCACCGGCTGGACGAGGCCGAGGAACTGCTCGTCGGGTCCCGCGCCGTCCTGGAAACCTCCTGGCCACCCAGCACCGCCGGGCTTGACCCGGCCCGTGTCCGCGAGATCATCGCCCGCCACGGCGCCGACCGCGTCGTCTACGGGTCCGACTGGCCGATGACCGACCCGGCGGCGGAAATCGCCGCCATCCGCGCGCTCGGCCTGCCGCCCGAGGACGAGGCCGCGATCCTCGGCGACAATCTGGCCACCCTGCTGGGCATCTCCTAATTGCACTTCCCGTCGACGGAGGGTTCCTCGCCAAGTGACTGTTACGCAAAGTCCCGAGCGCAAGATGAGCGCCAGCGCGCGCTCGCTGGTCGACGGGCCGACCAACTACATCAACGGCCGCTGGGAAGAGGGCCAGGGCAGCGAGGTGCTGCACTCGGTCGACCCGTTCACGACCGACCCGATCCGCGACATTCCGTGCGCCTCGGTCGAGCAGGCCGAACGGGCGATCCTGGCCGCGCGGGGCGCCTTCGACTCGGGGCCATGGGGCAAGGTCACCGCGCGCGAGCGCTCGGACCTGCTGCTTGAGCTGGCTGACCTGATGGAGCGGACCGCCGAGGACCTGCTCGAGGTGGTCGTCACCGAGGTGGGCACGCCGGTCCGGCTGAGCCGGACGATGCAGATCGGTATGCCGATCGCGAACATCCGGTGGGCGGCCGGGATGGCGCTGAAGGGACCGCAGGGCGGGTACGAGGAGGCCCTTCCCCCGCACCTGGGCACGCCGCCGAGCTCATCGCTGCTGCAGCGCGTCCCAGTGGGCGTGGTTTCCGGGATCACCGGCTACAACTTCCCGATCAACTCGGTGGTGTGGAAGCTCGGGCCCGGCCTCGCGTCCGGTTGCACGATGGTATTCAAGCCCTCGCCGCGCACCCCGCTGTCCACCATGGCGCTGGTTAAGCTGTGCGAGCAGGTCGGGCTGCCGCCTGGCGTGGTCAACTTCGTGATCGGCGACTCCGATACCGGGCAGCTGCTGTCCGATCACGACGCCGTGGACATGGTGATGTTCACCGGGTCGCTTGGCGTGGGCCGCAAGATCATGCAGTCAGCGTCGCGAACCACCAAGCGGCTGGTGCTCGAGCTCGGCGGCAAGTCCGCTACGATCCTGCTGCCCGGCTCGGACATCCCGCAGCTTACCGAAGCGAGCATCATGCGCTGGGCGCGCAACTCCGGCCAGGGCTGCGGATCCACCACCCGGACGCTGGTGCCGCAGGCGGACTATGACGAGTACGCGGCCTCGGCCAGCGACTACATCGCCAACCTGCATATCGGCTCGCCGTGGCTGGAGGAAACTGACCTCGGCCCGATGATCCGGCCTGAGCAGCGCGACTTCGTCGAGGGTCACCTGTATCGGGCGCTGGACCGCGGCGCGACCCTGATCGCCGGCGGAGGCAGGCCTTCAGGGTACGCCGGCTACTTCATGAACGCGGCCCTGCTCGGAGGCATCGACAACTCCGACGAGATCGCACAGGAAGAGCTGTTCGGCCCGGTCGGCGTGCTGTTGCCGTACCACACCGTGGAAGAGGCCATCGCGATCGCGCACGACTCCCCGTACGGCCTGCACGCCGCGGTCTACGGGCCTCCGGTCGAGGCGTACGAGGTGGCCAAGCGGCTGCGGGCGGGGGCCGTCTCGATCAACGGCGGCGGCTTCATGCGGCCCGAGGGCCCATGGGGCGGCTTCCGGCTCAGCGGCATGGGGCGCGAGATGGGCGACGATGGCTATCGCGAGTTCTTCCAGGTCAAGCACCTGCAGTGGCCGATACGGTAGGGACGGCTGCCCGGCCCGGCGGCTCAGCGGTGCGACCTACCTCGACCCGCAGCGCATCGCGGACGCCGCCCTCTGGCTGGCTGGCGTCCGACGCCTACGCCGCCGTTACCGGCGTGGCCCTGCCCGTCGAGGCGGGCCACCTGCTCATGCCAGGCGTCTACGCCGGGGCCTGACTTTTCGGTACTATGATGATGGTTAGTATGAATTGTGCCGAGAGCAGCAAGCGAGAGCGCAAGGAGGAGTTGTGTCCGACACGTGGAGGTTCGACGGCAAGGTTGCGCTGGTCACGGGAGGCGCGCGCGGTCAGGGCCGCTCGCACGCCGTCAACCTGGCCAAGCGAGGCGCCGACGTCGTGGTGCTCGACATCCTCGAACAGATCCCCTCCGTCGAGTACGCCATGTCTACGCAGGAAGATATGGACGAGACCGTCAAGCTGATCGAGGACCAGGATCGCCGGGTCGTCGCGGTCAAGGGTGACGTGCGCAAGTGGGAGGATGTGCAGAACGCAGTCAAGGCCGCGATCAGCGAGTTCGGCCGGCTGGACCTGGTGTCGGCCAACGCCGGGATCATGCCGACCACCGGCGAGCCGTCCCAGCAGCTCGACGCGTGGCACGCGGCCATCGACACCATGCTCACCGGGGTCTACTACACGCTGCGTGCGGCCACCGAGCCGATGGTCGAGTCGGGTCGCGGCGGCTCGATCGTCATCACGGGCTCGACCTCGACGTTCCAGGGGGTGGCGTTCAATCAGAAGCTGCTCAACCCGGGGCAGGTCGGATACGGGGCCGCGAAGCACGGCGTGGTCGCGATCATGCGTAATTTCGCCAAGGCGCTCGGACAATACAACGTGCGGGTCAACCTGGTCGCGCCGCAGGGTGTCCGTACCCCGATGCTTATCAATCCCTACTTCGGGCCGTCGGTGCGCGACGGGGCCCCTCCGGGCTGGATGGCGAATGTGATGAACACCGACCTGGTCGAGCCGCAGGACATCTCCGAGGCGGTGCTGTGGCTGCTCTCCGACCAGGCCCGCTACGTAACGGGGACGTCGATAGCCGTCGATTCCGGCACGCTGATCTACTGACCGGCCTGCGACGGCAGCGCGGCCCGCGGGTAACGGTTTTCTGGCCACCCCGGCCAGGCACCAGAACTTGCTCGGATCGGTGGGCTCGTCAGCGGGGGAGTCCGGCCGCCACAGCGGAATATGGACAAGTCCGGGATCGGTCAGCGCAAAGTCGCCGAACAACCGCATGATCTCAACCCGCGACCGCGCGTGACTCTGGATGGCGACGCTGCGGTTGAACACCTTTTTCGCGGCCTGCACCACGGACGGCTGGCCCTCCGTCGTGCCGTGGCACAGCACCAGGTAGCTGCCGGGGGCCAGCGCGTCGCGCAGCGCGGCCACGGCCCCCCAGGGGTCGTCCGCGTCGGCGACGTAGTGCAAGACCGAGACCAGCAGCAGCCCGACCGGCTGGCTGAAGTCGATCAGCCGCCGGGTGTCGTGGTGGGCCAGGATCTTCTCCGGCTCGCGCAGGTCACCCTCGATGATCGCGGCGTTCTCGCGGCCCGCCAGGATGATCCGGCTGTGTGCGATCGCGACCGGGTCGATGTCGGCGTAGACCACCCGCGCGCCGGGGTTGGCTCGCTGTGCCACCTCGTGCACGTTGCCCTCGGTCGGTATGCCCGAGCCGATGTCGAGGAACTGGCTGATCCCGGCCGCGCCGAGGAACCGCACCGCCCGGCGACCGAACGCGCGGTTGGCCCGGGCGATCGTCCGGATCTCGGGTTCGACCGCCGCGAGCGCCCGCGCCACGTCCCGGTCGGCCAGGAAGTTGTGGCTGCCGCCGAGCAGGTAGTCGTAGAGCCGGGCGATGTTGGCCCGCCTGGTGTCGACTCCTGCCGGTACCCAGTCCGGCTCGCCGGCCACAACCTGCCTCCTTAACGGGGACGGCTTGCGCAACCTGTTGCGCGTGGGTTCGAGAAAGTCACCTTTGATGCGATACATTTCCTACCTGCGCGATTTCTCAGGGTAAGGGTAACGGCTGCCGTTACCGAGCCGCCACGGGGTGTATGACCGGCGGTCATGGCCCGGCAGGCCGCTTCTGCAGATCAGGGTGTCCCGAAGTTTGGTGCCGATACTGGTGGAATCACTAAGGAACTCCGATGGCCTGCCCGTGCTGCCGCGGCGGCGCGAGCCGGACCTGGCTGACCTGGCCGCGTTCACCCTGGATCCGGGGGGCCGGGTCGTTTCCTGGTCGGCGAGCGCCGCGGCGCTGTTCGGAAAGCAGGCGCACGCGGCGATCGGGCAGGACGTGTGCGACGTGCTGATGACCGGGCCTGGCCAGCGTGAACTGGTCCGCCGTGCGCTGGCCGAGGTTGCGGCCGGGCGGGTCTGGGCCGCGACCGTGGCGGGCGGTTCCCTTGGCGAGGGCCGGTTCGCGTTCCGCTGGGAGCCGATGGCCGGGGCGGACGGCACCGTGCTCGCGGTGGTTCAGCGGGCCTGGCCGCAGCGCGCGCCGAGCTGGCTGAACGAGGCCACGGCCCGGATCGGCAGCAGCCTGGACCTCGCCGAGACCGCAGCCGAGGTGGCCGACGCCGCCGTGCCCGGGTTCGCCGACGCGGCCGGCATCTACGTGATCGAACGCCTGCTCGCCGCCGATGAGCTCGCCTCGCGGCTGGCCGGGCCCGGGGCCGCGGTGCGCCGGCTGGCGGCCCGCGTCTCCGGCCAGGTCGAAGCGGTCAACGGCACCGCGCTGCCGCCCGGTGAGATCGTGGTCCTCGGCGCGGACTCCATTCGCTCCCAGGCGATGGCGACCGGGCAGCCGGTGCTGTCCTCCGGCGGCCCCAAGATCGCGGCCGGCTGTACTTCGTTCCTGGCCATGCCCCTGATCGCCCGCGGCGGCGTGGTGGGGTGCGCGGTGTTCGGCCGGGCGCCGGCCAGCCCCGCGTTCAACCCCGGTGACGTCGCCCTGGCCGGCGTCCTGGCCGCGCGCGCGGCCGTGGGCATCGACAACGCCCGCCTGTACGACCGGGAGCGGCGGACCGCGCTGGCGCTGCAGCGGGGCCTGCTTCCCGGCCGGCCCGACATCCCGGCCGGCCTGGAGGTCGCGCACGCCTACCTGCCCGTCGGCGACCACGTGGTGGGCGGCGACTGGCACGACATCATCCGGCTGCCCGACGGTCGCGCGGCGCTCATCGTCGGCGACGCGATGGGCCACGGCCCGGAAGCCGCGGCCGTCATGGTGCAGCTGCGCACCGCCGCGCGCACCCTGGCCGAGCTGGGCCTGCCGCCCGGGCAGGTGCTGCGCAAGCTGGACGCGATGGCCGCCGCCATGGACACGGCCGCCACCGACCCGGCCACCATGGACCCAGCGAGGGTGGCCGGAACGGACACGATGGCCGCGGGCACCGCCGCGCCGTTCGCCACGTGCGTCTACGCGGTGATCGACCCGTCCGGCGGCGCCAGCGAGATCGCCCAGGCCGGGCACCTGCCCCCCGTGCTCGTGCTGCCCAGCGGGGAAACCGAGGTGCTCGACCTGCCGCCCGGCCTCCCGCTGGGCCTGGGCGCCGGGTCCTTCCAGGTCACCCGGTTCAGCCTCACCCCCGGAGCCACCCTCGCGCTGTACACCGACGGGCTGGTGGAAAGCCGCAGCCGGCCCATCGACGACGGGCTGGCCGCGCTCCGCGGCGCGCTCAGCTCGGCGCTGGCCGCGCCCGGCAGCACGCTCGACGGCGCCTGCCAGACGGTCACCCGGCGGCTGTGCGAGCAAGGCGAGGATGACATCACCCTCATGCTCGCCCGCACCCGCCAGTAGACCGGCCCGCGCCAGGCCGGAATGTAATGCCACCGCCCGTTCGGCCTAATTTACTGAACGAACGGTGCCTCCTGCCCCCGGTTACCTCTACCGCGTCCCGGATTGGGACGACTCGACGGGGGCATGACAAATGTGTTGCTGCGGCAACTCGGGGAGGGGACATGGATATCCGGTCAGGACAGGAACTGGCATGGGAGAATAAGCTCGCAAGAAGGTTCAATACCACTAATATCCCACTGGAATTCTGCCTGCTTCAGACGACAATTACCGACGCATTCCGCGAATGGCGTAAGGACGGTACGAATATCGGGGAAGAACTGGCCGATGCGGCGATCAACCTGCTGGGCCTGGCCGGGATGACCGGTATCGATTTGCAGGCCGAGGTCGAGGCCAAACTGGCCAAGAACGCGGCGCACATCTACCAGCGCCAGCCGGACGACGCGCTGGCCGCCAGCAGCGGCGAATCGGGCTAGGGCTCAGGGGGCCGGGCCGAACGCGGCGGCGGGCAGCTCCCGGACCGCGAGCCTGGCCCGGTCCTGCGCCGGGAACCCGGCCACCGCGCGGGTCACCACCGTGCGGGCGGCCGGGGCGATCAGGTAGACGACGGTGGCGTACCGCATCGGGCTCAGCAGCTCGTTGATGATCGCGGCGGTCCGGGCGGCCGGCTTGGGGGTCAGCTCGACCTCGATCGCCCAGACCTGCCCGGCGTACGGGCTGTGGTCCAGGCTGGGCCAGTGGATCTCCGCGTCGGCCACGTGCCCCAGGCCGTGCGGTGAGCGGGCCGCGCGCAGCCGCCGCTCGGAATGCCACCACGCCCGGCCATCGTGCCAGGCCTGCCCGTTGGCCAGCCAGATCCGGGCGGCGAGCACCGCGCGGATGTGCGCCAGCCGGGCCAGCGCCGGGCGGGTGGCCGGGAACCCGAGCCCGGTGGCGGCCATCCCGTCCCTGGTCAGCCAGCACCAGGCCGGCCCGGGCCCGAACCGCCCGGTGGCGGCGTACCCGGCCCGGCGCCACCGCGCCACGATCGCGGGCAGCCGCTCCGGGCTCACCCGCAGCGCGGCCGCCAGCAGATCGTAAGGAGCCCCGTAATGCTCGCCGCACAGCAGCAGCCCGTCAATGTCCCGCTGGCTAAGCCGGATCGCGTGCCCGTCCGCCCGCCGCGTCGCTCTCGCGCCCGTGCCCGTTCCGGTGCCAGTCAGCTGTCCCGTCATAATGTCCCCAGATTTATCCTTGGTCCCATGAGAATCTCTTGCCCCGTGTGCCGGAATGAGCACGGGTTGTGACTAAGTGTCCCGCTGGGGGCGGACGCCGGCCGACGCCGCACGACGTCCGTAAGCGGACCGTCATGGGCGGCCCGGCGTGTGCCAGGGTGGCACCGTGACGCACATGATGTTGAAGGACGAACTGCTCGACGCTCAGCTCCTGCGCACGGCCGGGACGGCCGCCTACGGCGGGGCCGACGTCGGTGAATGCCTGGCCACCGCGGCCCGCGTCGACGGGACGAACCTGACGAGCTGGCACGACGCCTGGGTCTCGACGGCGGAGCGGGTGTCCGCGCTGGCCGAGGCCGAGCTGGCCGCGGGCCGGCGCCTAAGCGCGAGCGAGGCCTTCCTGCGGGCCTCGAGCTACTTCCGGACCGCCGGGGTGATGCTCCTGGGAGCGCCCGCCGACGAGCGGCTGCGGATCACCAACGCGCGCCAGACCGAGGTGTTCCGCCGGGGCGCGGCGCTGTTCGCCCAGCCGCCGGAGATCGTGGCCATTCCCTTCCAGGACACGACGCTGCCGGGCTACCACTTCCGCATCGACGGCGACGAACGGCCCCGGCCCACCGTCGTGCTGGTCGGGGGATACGACGGGACCTCCGAAGAGCTGTACTTCCTCAACGGGCGGGCGGCGCTGGCCCGCGGCTACAACGTGCTCGCCTTTGACGGTCCGGGGCAGGGCGCCGCGCTGCTGCAGCAGCAGCTGGTGCTGCGGCCGGCTTCGAGACGGTCGTCGCGGCGGTCCTCGACTTCCTCGGCCCCCGCCCCGGCACCGACCCGGCCAGGGTCGCGCTCATCGGCCTGAGCCTCGGCGCGCACCTGGCCCCGCGGGCGGCGAGCGGCGCGGGCCGGGTCGCGGCGTGCGTCGCCGACTGCGGTTCGTACGACCTGTTCTCCTCTGCCCTCGAGCGCATCCCGGGACCGCTGGCGGCCGGCCTGCGCGAGGGCAAGAAGGTCTCGCTCCGCGTGCTCGGGCAGATCCTGAAGGTGCTCGAAGCCAAGCCCACGGCGGGCTGGGCGCTGCGGCGCGGCCAGCTCGTGCACGGCGTCGACGACCCGATCGAGTACCTGCTCGCCCTGCGCGAGTACTCACTGCAAGGCCGCGCCGACAAGATCAGGTGCCCGACGTTCGTCTGCAACGCCGAAGGAGACGACATCAGCACATCGGCGCCGCGCCTGTTCGCGGAACTACCGGGCGAGAAGGAGTACCGCCTGTTCACCGCCGCCGAAGGGGCCGGCGACCACTGCGAGGCCGGCGCCCGCACCCTCTTCCACGAGGTGTCCTTCGCCTGGCTGGACCGCGTCCTCCGCCCCGCCACCTAAGACCCGTGCCCGCCCCGCGCGCCATCGCCACCCGCCCAGGGCTTGATCGCTGGCCGGCTTGACCGTAGGCTGCTCCGCCGTGAGTTCTTTCCCTGAGGTGAGGATCGTGGCGGACCGGCTCGAGCTCACCGAATTCGGCCCGCAGGACGCCGCTACCGTGAAGGCGCTAGTGGCGGCCGGGGACTACACGGCGCTGCCGCCCGGCACGCCGTCCCTGCCGTCGGAGGTCGACGCGTGGCTGGCCGACGGCGTGCACCGGCACCGGCGCGAAGGCGCCGGCGTGCACCTGATGATGGCCGAACGCTCGTCGGGTGAACTGGTCGGAGCGATCAGCCTGTTCAAGACCGACTGGGAAGCTCGCAGCTCCGAGGTCGGCTACGGGGTGCGCGCGGACCGGCGCGGCCGGGGCTACGCGAGCGAGGCCGTCGCGGCCCTGGCGCGCTGGGCCCTGGACGAGGGTGGCATGCAGCGGATACAGCTGTGCGCGATCATCGAGAACGAGCCGTCGCTGCGGGTCGCGGAAAAGACGGGTTTCCAGCGCGAGGGCACCCTCCGGCGGGCGCAGCCCGAAGACGACGGCCTGCACGACCTGGCCGTATTCTCCCTCCTGGACGATGATCCCAGATAACGAATCTGCGGCCGGGAGGTTGGCATGGCCAGGCATCCGCTCATCGGCTACCTCGTGTGGCTGGTCCTGTTCGGCGTCGTGTTCGCCTGGGAGGGCCTCGCACTGGCCCGGGTGACCGGCGTCCCCACCCTCAGCGACGTCTTCCGCGTGATCATGCGCTATCCCGTCGGGCGCTGGGCGCTGTTCGCGCTCTGGCTGTGGGCCGGCTGGCACTTCTTCATCCGCGGCTGGCACTTCCTGCTCCGGGCCTGAGCTCGTCATGACCCCGACCGGGCCACTCGCCCTGTCATTGGCAGATCGCCAGGCCCTGGTGCCGATGGCCGCCAGCTACCTGATCCTCATGTCCGCCCTCGCCTTCGGCCTGCGCTGCCTGTACCGCCCAGACCCCTCCGCCGCAGCCAAGCGCCCACCCCCACCCCCACCCCCACCCCCGACCGCCCCGCCGGCCCCCACCCCGCCGGCCCCCACTCCGCCGGGCGCCAGGCCACGGGGCGGCTGGGCCGCGCTGCTCCGGCAGGTGGCCGGCACCGTCGTCGGCGGGTACCTGCTGCTGATGGCCGTCGTGGTCGCCTACTACTTCGGCGTCGCCCGGGTCGGACCCGTCTTCCTGGAGAGCGCGGTCACCGGCACGGCCCTGCTGCTAGGACTCGCGACACCAGTCTTCGCCGCCCTGTCCTGGCTGGCCGATCGCCGACGGCGCAGCTGACCCTTCGCACGATGGGCATCCGGGACCCCTGAGATGCCTGTGGGCTCGCAGGTCGCACCCGTGCGCCTGCCGGTCAGCGCAGCTGTCCACCGGCCCGGAATATCCGAACATAAGCCTCGAAAACCGCGAAGTGTCTCCGTTTCCGTGGTGGATCCGGGCTCCGCGGTGGATCGGGGGTATGCCAGTACCCAAGCCAAATGCGAAAACCGGCCGGCGCGGCGGCTCACGATCGAGGCGACCGTCAGGCTCTGAGGTTCGGTCACCCGCCCTCGGTGGTCCGGGCCGGACACGATCCGGAACCGTCAAACCGGACCTGATACCCATAAAAAGCGGGAGTCCGGGAGCCGCCGCTACCCGGTTTTGCCTCATTGCCGGGCAGGGCAGGTCCCTGTGCGTGCCGTGGGGCACGAGCGTCCTGTGGTGCCCGTGTTCGGGAGTATCTGGGCTCCGGGGAGTTTTTTGTGCATCCCGGTACCCAAAATCCTCCCGCGAGCCCAAATACTCCCAGGTAAATCCAGTCATTTGGAATACATGAGCTAGCAAGTGATGATGAGGTTGACGGTACCCGCCAGTTTCCATGGATCGCCCGCCCGTGCGGGCGCTGTGCGAATCTGGTGTGCCCCAGTGCCACATGCTAAGTATGAAAATATCCGCCGCCGCTTGACCATAGCGGCGACGATGCAGTTCTGACGCTTGTCCAAGGGTAACGGCCGCTCCCGGCCGTCGTAAGGGGAGCGGGTCGGCCC
>Ga0302325_10025278_pt1 | contig 12342 bp, 16 predicted proteins | sample Palsa_T0_2_FD_201948 | JGI IMG/M metagenome (GOLD analysis project Ga0302325, IMG submission 201948) | Peat permafrost microbial communities from Stordalen Mire near Abisko, Sweden - Palsa_T0_2 | ecosystem: Environmental > Terrestrial > Soil > Palsa > Peat permafrost | place: Sweden: Abisko...
GAGAGGGGAGCTGGAGGGAATAGGAATGGTCGAGAGCCGGGAAAGAGAATTAGAAGGAGGAGAAGGAGGAAGAAGACTGGCATTAGAATGTTTAAGGACCAGGCGAAGAAGTAAATCTGAAGAGTTAGTCAGATGGATGAATAAGGGGGAGGGGGATACTGCACAGAATGAGACTGTTCGTTTTCGTTCTTGCCATGATCTTAGGCGTGCGATATGTTTTACAAAGCCAAGTATCCCGACGAACTAACATTAACGGATGCCTTGAGTTTAAGGGCGGTACAGCAGTCATGTAGACACGTTGTAATTCGGTCCCCAATTTATCCGGAGAAAACTCGTCATGGTAAAGTGTATTCATATCCAGTGCACTGGGCACGTCATTCTGAACACTCCGAACATGATACACTTGCTATCTGTCAGAATCATTTCTTTCCAAAGGTACCTGATTGAACCGTCTTATAAGTGTCCAGAGTTCGTCATTTGTATAATCCGAGAATAAAGAGGGGATTTCCTCAGGCTCTTTATCCCACCCCAAATCTTTCGCTTTGTCCCCCACGCCGTCTTGGTCAGCCTCCGCAGCTCCCGGACCCTCATGAGTTACGGCTAATTCATGACTATCGGTGGGATACTCCTGCTGCGCAGGTATCTCGCTCTCCTCGTCTGACGGATCTCGCTCCCAGATCCTCTTCGGGGCGGCGATCACTGTCCTTTGCCTCGGTTCAACTGCCGCAACAGGTTCAATAGGCTCTTGTCGTACTTGTAAAGACATCAGAGGACCCGTGGAGAGGTCGCTTTCCGGGTTGATGGTGGACATGATGCCGCTGATGATAAAGTTGGACAAGTTGGAGGATCCGCATTTGAAGGTTGAGGGTGGCTCAATCGATGACGTCGGTTTACGTTAAATACCTGACGTGGCCAACACGAGCAACGCGTCAATCGATCTGCTGCACACGCGAGATCTGGTCATCATGTCGTTATAATGCGATCAGATCAGATTTACTCGTCTGCTCAATGGTGGTTGCTGTATTGTATCTAATTTGTAGATATATAAGCGGTTCTGTATTTCCGATGTCCGATGTCGGCCCGAGATTCCGGGCAGACCGGTATTTCTTCCCAAAAGGGAAGGAGCCGAAAGCGCCATTCAAATTTCGGCACGCGTGTCATACAACTGTTCCGTTATTGAATCAGCTTCCTTCGGCCAGTATTTAACCTTGTATGGGGCCCGCGCAGATAGGCAATGCCGGTTTCCAGTTGGGGCGAGCCAGTTCCAGCGGTATAAAGCTCGGCCGAATTCCATCGTTCCCCTTACAGCAAATACTCCCAACATCCCCCTCAAACAAAGAACAACGTCCCTATTAAGTATGCCCACCGAGGAATTCGTCCGCGCTCAGTTCGCTATCTGGGAAACCCCTGATCCCGTTTCGTGGTTCACCACCGCCCTCGCGGACAACATCAAATGGATAGTACCCGGAAAAACCAACCCCCTCGCCGGGGTGTACACCTCCCGTGAGCAAGTTCTCGGTGTTTTCGGCACTCTGATGTCTAAAATGGCCGGGCCGCCGGAAACGAAGGTCGAAAATGTTATTGCGAGCGGCTATTCGGCGGTGGTGGAGATGTCGTTCAAGGCGCCGACGAAGAATCCGCTTCCGGGGTATGATGGGCCGGGGTTTGAGCAGGATATGTGTTGGGTTTGTAAATATGAAGGGGAGAAGATTGTGGAACTTCATTGTTATATTGATACTCTTGGGGAGAAAATTCTCTTTGCGCAGGAGTAGCGGGAGTAGCTGGATCAGTATTTGCCACGGAAGGTGATGCATGTAGGAGGAATGGATGTTTCCAAATATTGAAATGCGCCCTTCATAAGCACTTTCTAGCCTCCTTACGCTGAACTTTCTAGTTGTGTCATCGAGGGTAGATCGGTAACCTCATGAAAGAGTGTTTTTGTAACACGACATACAGCTATTGAGAATCAACTTCAAAGGTAACACCAACTCCATCCTAACCTGCGCCCCTGAAAAGAACAGAACTCCCTAGAAACACCAGATATAATATAACCGCGCAACGCCTGACATCCTACTTGTTCGTGGTCCCAAGTCATTTCATTTGCTTCGAGGAAAGAACTCTTGTCTCGACCCCCAAAACATCTCGCACACCCTTCAGCCCCTCAGTCACCACCTTGATATACCCCTTGGCAATGACATCCCCATGAATATGTAAACTCGGCAAGAAAACTCTCATTGCGGGCATCGTCAATCCCACAAACCGTTCCGCCCAAGTGGGAATTTTCCTCTTCCCGGCCTCGACAATTCCCGAAAAACAGGAATCTCGAACATATCTAGTCTTGATCTCTCGCATGATCTCCCCCCAGGCCCGAGTTCGGTTGTATTCCTGGTAACATGACTTTTTGCCCCGGACCTGAAGCAAGAAACTCCAGCGTTTATTGCTTTTGCAAAGCATACCTAATCCTCACTAATACACAAAGGGGCAGGTCGTAAGCATCTCTTACCTCTTAATCTGTTGGATCGTATCTCACTCACATCGGAAGTAATCTTTAGATCTCTTGATCGGCGAGGTGTGATTGGCTCCTTGCATCGCTCACATGCGTCAGCGATTCCCAAAGAATTTAAGCTTGCTTCCTTGGCCAGCAAATCTGCCTCACAAGTCACTCACCACGCACATCCCTCCCATCACCCATCCATGCGTACAATCCACTCTAGCCGATTTAACAGGTAGATAAAGTCAAACAACATGCCAAGGAATACGAGGTCTTCCATAGAAAGACCCAGGGGACTGACGAGTTAGGTGTACAACAAACCGCGTCCTCATCGCCCGGAAAGGAGACATACGAGTGCCACGGGAGTCAATCTATCGTCCCAGGAAGACAGCAATCTTGCACGACTGACATCTTCGCCGAGTATCAGACCGCCCATCTACGCCAACACAGACTCACAGATCCCCGAGTCGCCCGAGAATGGCACATCCGACATCGAACAGCAGGCAATAACGTCACACACTTCCCCCTCCGTAACCACCACCGTCCCTGAACAATTCGACACGGAGGCCACGAATCGGAAAAAAAGAGGGTTTATAGCAGGGAGGATATTCAAGTTGAGACATCGACAACATCATCCCGCCACAGAATCGGCATATCGAAAAAGTATCCTCTCGAATTTGAAGACTATCTTGTTCTCAAGTTGGGTCAATGTTCTACTCGTGTTTGTGCCGATTGTACTGCCCATTCCGGATCTGAAAAGTTCGGCGGAAACTGATTTGAGTAGGGAATTGTGACGCATGCGGCGAAGGTTAATGCTACCGTTGTATTTAGCATGAATTGTGTTGCTGTTGTGCCTCTGGCGGCGGTATGTACCGATTTATACGGGGTTAATCGTAGTTATTGAGTTTTGCGACGGAGGAAATAAGTATTCGTGTTGGACAGACGCTAGGCGCCTTAATGAATGTCAGCTTCGGAAATGCAGTGGTATGGGTCCCTTTTCGTTCGTGTTCTGGAGATCCAACTGTTTCCTTCATTCTTCGTTTTCTGTTCAAAGTTCAATACTGATCCATCGCTTTGTAGGAACTCATCGTTTTCGTAATAGCCCTAGTGCAAGGAAAAATCGACATCGTCCAAGCCTCAATCCTAGGCTCCATCCTCTCCAACATCCTCCTTGTACCTCCCTTTCCCGTTTCATAACCTCCCCCTTCGCATCTCGTACTCTCTTTCTAGCTGACTTCCAGATCCTGGGAATGTGTTTCTTCCTAGGCGGCGTGAAAAACAAAGAACAACTCTACAACTCCCTCGTAGCCCAAACGAGCGCGTCAATGATGACCGTTTCGGTAGCAAGTTTACTTATCCCCGCAGCCTTCCATGGAACGTTTCCGGGAGAAGATTTAGATGAAGTTAATACATTGAAAATCTCACGGGCTTCTTCCATTGTCCTATTATTCGTATACATCTCGTATCACCCCACTCCCCTCCCCCCGCTCCCCTCCCCCTGCGGCCAAATCCCTTGACCCCCCCTCGGTCCCTTTCCTGGTGTGTGTAAACTTTCTTATATATATGCTAATCCCAAAGCTACCTATTCTTCCAACTTAAAACCCACGCCTACCTCTACGACGACACCACCTCCTCCTCCACCTCCGACGGCGCAAGCACCTCCTCCAGCGAACCCGACGAAATCGCCGAAATAACACCCCTATGGGCAGTAGGCCTGCTCCTTGCGTCGACGGCAGTGGTCGCTGTGTGTGCCGAGTTTCTCGTCAGCTCGATCGATGAGATGGTTCAGAGTTCGGGGGTCTCGCAGGCTTTTATTGGGTTGATTGTTTTGCCTATTGTGGGGAATGCGGCGGAGGTATGATCCCCCTGCCCTGTGGTTTCGCTGCTTCCCCCCCGTCCCCTCTGTGATTTCTCTGCTTCCCCGCCTTTTTTAGTTGAATATGGGGCTGGGGTTGAGGCTGTGGGATTTGTGTTCGGGGGTTAATGGTAGCACGTCACTGCCGTAACGGTCGCCTACAAAAATAAAATGGATCTCGCCGTCGGCGTCGCAGTGGGCTCCTCTATGGTAACCCCCTTAACCCGCCTTTCCACCATCCCATATAATATCCCCCTACGATTACGACCCAGCCCCTGCTTCGCTCCCTAGATACCTCCCCTTGGAATCTCAGCTCTGAAGTGTATTTGGGGACGGATTATTCTGATAATAGCAAATTGCCCTTCTTGTTGCTCCGTTTATTGTCCTTTTGGGATGGATGATAGGACAACCAATGTCGTTGTATTTCAATAACTTCGAGACGGCGATATTATTTACGACGGTTCTAGTTGTTAACGTACACTCCCAGACAGATCCTCTCTCCATTCCCTCTATTACCCCTCCTTGTTGTTATGTTGCCTTGATGTTATGTTGCGCGTATTTATGAATACCGTTTGGGGATTGTGTGACTGATCTTTATGGGGGTAGTTCCTGATTCAAGATGGACGGAGTAATTATCTCGAAGGGATCCTGTTGATGTCGGTTTATATTCTGATATGTATCGCCGTGTACTTGCCCGTTCCCCTTTCGATTTCATTAACGATGATAGATGGTTTGCGCCTAATGGGACAACGACGGCATAGAATAGGAAAGGATGAGGATGTTGACAGGGGATTAATTGCATGAGATGATCGTGATAAAAATATGGGGGGTAAACTTGGGATGGGGGATAATATGAATAGAGCATTAAAAGAGATTTAATTGATATGATCTCCGTATATCCTGTTGACGTTCATGATCAGTTTCACGTAACGCTCGAACTTGATTGTTGAGATGTGCGGTGCTTCCGCCGATCAGGGACACGGACCCTTCAATTTTACTCTGACTCACACTAACCGCGGCGCAGACGGCAGTTCAATGCACATTCTCCTCCCCCGTCTGCGCACTCACTACAATCCCATATCCTCCATGTCCAACCTCATGAAAAGCACTTCCTCTCTCTCCTTATCAACTTCAACAAAAACTAAGAAACCCGCACCACCGATCCAAATCGACGGATCCATCCTCGAAGGAGGCGGGCAAAGTACATCCCTCCCCTTGCGCGAACCAACACCTCGTGCCCGGTATCTATGGGACAGCAAGTGATGGTAGTACTGCGAAATGCGTCGGCATATAGTTGTATTCTAGCGAGACCGGTGAAGATCAGGAATATCCGAGGGAAGAGACATACCCCCGGCCTGAAACAGCAGCATTTATCGGGACTGCAACTTTTGGCGGGGATTACAAATGGAGTGCTCACAGGGGGATATGTCAAGAGTAGGGAAATAAGTTTGATACCTGGAGAAAGAACAGGGCAGACGGAGTTTACTTCGGATCAACATGGCGCAGGGTACGGAGCCCTTCCCTATATTTTCCTCTTCCTGCAGGAAGTCATGTGCTTGAGTTTGGGTTGATATTTATCCAGGGCCACGACGCTGGTTTTTCAATCTGCCTTGCCAGTCCTCTTGTTTTCTGAATACGATACAACACTGCTCCTCCGCGGAGGAACAAATGTTTCAAAATCTCCTTCAATAGAATACATCGAATACATCCTCTTGCCCTTCCTGAAAACACACTTCAACGTGAAGGTTCAGTTGGACGTGCGAAGCAGGGGGTTCTCATCACAGGGTGGGGGAGAAGTCTTCTTGAGGATCGAGAGGTTGAAGAAGCCATTGCCGTGTGTGGAAGTACTGGATAGGGGAGAGGTGGTTGAGTTTACGGGAGTTATTTGGAGTTCCGGGCAGGAGTCTCAGAAAGTATCCCCCCACCCTTTCCCTTGCAATCAAAATCCGTTGAAAAAATAACTTCATTTCATACTTTTGTTTCTCGATGATAAGAACTTTTCTAATGGTAGCTCCGCACAGCACTAGAACAATCAATAACCCTCGAACTCCAAAAATCCCACCCCAACATCCCATTACACTTCCACTCCCCCAGCCCCACTCCCTCCCCCACCCCCGGCCTCGGCGTCCTCCTCTTCGCAACGACAACAACAGGCAACCGTCTCGCCTCCTCCGTCGTCCAAGAACTCTCATCCCAAAACAAACCCGGCACACTGAATAAACAAGAACTCCCTGCCCGGGAAAGGGGAATCGATGTCGCTAGACGGCTGGTAAGACAACTTGACCGGGGAGGCTGTGTGGATGAATTTCTGGCGGATCAGATTGTTGTTTTTATGGCGCTTGCGGTGGCGGGGATAACGTCGCGGGGGATGGGTATTGGTACTGTCGATGAGACGGCCGCGGTGGAGAATGGGGATGATCGGGTGGTGGGGAGGTGTGAGGTTTTGGTGGGGAAGGTGAGTTTACATGCTGAGACGGCGATGAGGGTTGCGGAGGTTATGGTCCCGGCGTTAGAATTCATCACGGAAGACAGAGATGGCGGAGAAGTAATCATCTGTCAACGCAAGGCAGGCGCATAATATTTCGACCAGTATCGAAGGGATTGGGCCAGGGGAATGTATATGATACCAAGTAGTATTCACGGAGCATTCGAATATGGAGTTAATTCTTCTTGTTATTCTCTCCCCTCAAGGGAATCGAGTATTCATTACATCGTGTTTAATGCCATCAACGCCCACACCAGTCATTCATCGTAAGATGATCCATATGGAAACTATAACTGCGATCGACGCAGATATAACCACCCCCATATCTGAACCGCCCAATCTCATGCCCCCGGCACCAGAACTCTGACCCACCGTCGCCTGCGCCGTCGAACTATACGAACCAGTCATACTTTGCGTTACAATCATTGTATCTACCATAAGACTTGAGTTCTCGGAGGTAATTAATACCCCCGAACATGATTGCGTCGGCACCCCCCTGGCTTGTGGGGAAGGTATTTGTGCTCGTGAATACCGCTACCATCAGCTCTCCCATCCACGTCGAGGAAGGGAACGTACATGTAGGAATAGTGATACGGGGAATAGTTGCAGACGACGTGATTACCGTATCAAGTATCTCCGGACCCGTATTAATATCTACCAACATCAACACCCACCCCACCAGAAGAACAAAGCTGCAACTGATGAAGGGAACCAGGGGAAAGGGGGAGGGCGGGTACCAGTCGGAATAGTAAGAGACGGTAACGGCCCTGTAAATGCCGAAGAATCCAAAGTGATAGTAAACTGCGGACAACAGAGAACCAGCTCCTCACATAAAACACATCCGTCTCCTGCTCCCTGGCCCATAAACTCTACATCCTTCCGTGGCCGTATTGGTCTTCTATCGACGCGACATTCTCCCATTGAAAAACAGAATTGAACGATGAAAAGTATTGAAAACACCAATTTCGTAGGAAACCTCACGGAGGACACCCCCATCATAGCACCCATCAGCATCTGCAGAAGAGTGACGGTTCAAGGAGCAGGGAGCGGGAAGGGGCAGAAACGTGCAGGAGCGTGGCCAACTAAACACGATCTCAAAGGTTATATACTTTTCCGCGCACTGGAAACATTCCGCATAAGCGAACGCCATGGCCATCCGCTTAGATGAGTTTATTTAACCTCTAGATATGCCTGGCAATATAGGATACATAAGCGAAGTGATTCCCAGCCGCGCGCTAACGGTTAATAAGATTTAAAGTTTAATCATTGCCGCCTCAATTCATTACCTCCCATAGCGCAATTTCCACAACTCCAAAACCGCCCCCAAAAAGGACACAATTGAGACGGACTGTGGGATCTGAGACAGATGCAGCGCCGTGTGGGATGGTTGTGTAGCAGTGCGCGTACATACCGATGTGCTACGGCTGATAGCGTGTTTGTCGCGATGGGGGATCGGCGGTCACGATGGTTCGGGGGATGTTGGCGGAATTTAGATAAGGTTATTTAAGTTTGCGAAGAATGCGCGGGCAATATTATTTCTTTGATATTTCCAGGAATCCCGTGGCGGCGTTGGAGGTACACTCTAGTCGCTATCTATATAAGGAGAGCGGGTGACGCTCAGACCTTCTGGAGGGGTTTGAGCACCGAGGTGCGTGGCTGGTCTTGATGATTGCGATAAGGGACTTGATAGTGAGTCAGATGTCCGCTCTAAATGATCTGCAAAGAGGGAACGGGACACAGACACACAAGAATCGCCGGAACCCAGGCAAGTCGCTATTATTTGCAACTGAAGCTTATCAAGTTTCCAACATGCGATCACTTTTCATACGCATATCTGATGATCCCGATTTAAATTCATTACACCTATATACCATCTACAAACCCATCTCTCGGCTTCATCGAAATCAATAGTTTTCCTGTCTATACCTCCTCTCCCTAGTCCAAATATTCAACCCCACCTTCGTCCCCTCAACAACCGGCATCCCCGCATGCAAAGTCTTCCTATCCCCCTCTCCCATCAAATCCAAATTATACCAAAAAATCGCACTCCCCACCTTCGGCGGAACTTCCAACCACTTGACCGCCTGTCCCTCGTCGTCCGCGCACTTCACCGTGCCACACCATTCGGGCGCTTCGGGACGCGCAACCTCAGGAAACACAGTCGAGCCACCGGTGCAGTTTGCGAGGAGGTAGACGAAGAAGGAGCTCAGACGGTTGCCTGCGCCGCCGAGGTCTTCTACGTGTTGAGGCTCGAGCCAGTCGAAATGGGCGCGGAATTCCTGGCTATTGACGTACCTTGCGGGCATGTTAGATTTTTTTGAAAGACACAGGGAGGAGGAGGGGGAGGAAGTACCGTACGACTTGCAGGTTCTCCAAGTTTTCCCGCGGAATGTGGCCCTGGAATCGTGCGGCCCGTTGCTCAATACAACTCAAAATCAGGTCCTCGTCCGTTTTTGGCGGATGGGCCGGAATATCGAGATACGCTGAGCGGGAACTGCGGTATTCTTTGCTCACGGTGATATCGTCGTCGCCCACCACCGCCGAGTCCTGGTACATGGGGTCACTACCGTTGATCAGCCAGGGGAATTCAGTGATGTGGAGAGGTACGCCATGTGGATTAGGACTTGTGCTTCTTCTTCGGTGAGAAAGCCGTCGATTATCATGATTTCGGGGGAGCGGGATAGGAGTCTTATGGAGTTGAATTGGTGGTCTGGACAACTGTCGCGATACTTGTCGGCTAGATTGGATGCTGTAACCGGTTGCTTGGCCATGGGTTCATGTTGGGCCGTCTCAAGAGGAGTTTCTGGACGGATCGAGGAAGGTAGAATGATGCCCCATGGATTCAAAACTGCAACGGCGACAAGTAAACCCAGTAGAGCGAGGGGATTAGCGAAAGACGGCCAGCGACTTGAGGTTTTGTTGTCCATCGTTTGCGCCGTGATATTCTCCGGAGTAGATACTTTTGTTCCAACTTTAGTTTGAGTCAACATCTTGATCGATATTCGAAAAATTGTCCGATGCTGCTCGGAATTATAACATCCCAGAGAGAAATCAGCTGATGTCAAGGAACGTGTGAACTCCACTTCGCCAAGAGAACGAAATAAGCCTAGACGAGCGGGGAAGAAGGGGACGAGAACCGGACGGCGAGTGCGCCATGCATGTCCACAATTCCAAATTAAGGGGCGGCTCGAACAGATCCTGCATTGTCCAATCATTCTAGACAACACTCAGTCGGGGTAATGAAATTGTCTTACCATATGTCCCCACTCGAAAAGGTGAAGTCTTTCTGGCCGATGGCTAGACTTCGGGCGTCGTCATCTCACCGTACCCGGAACCGGGATCGATCTCCACTGCACGTTATTCCACCATCTTCGCCACATGAGTCCCCCCGCTGCGGAGGCAAAGCTACGATTCGTCTATCAGACTGTGGCGGCCCCCTTAAACTGAAAGCTTAGTGAAAGCCTTGTTCCAAGCGGGCGTCCAGCCAATGTTACCCGGCGCCGAGAGCATGACGGGCCGCGTGGGTCGTCCTGAACCGATGTCACGGATCCCGGGACCATTGAATCTGACAGCGGCAGTCCTGTCACAGGACGCGTGGCTAGACCATGCAGACCGTGGGTCTGGGGCATGCGCTGCTTCGATAAGGTGTCATTCAGCCGTCGAATTAAGCTTTGCCGCTCAAGTCATTTTCTGCGAAGACCAATGGATGACGTAATATCGCCATGTTCCACAACGGCCAAAGTCACTCGCCGTGTTGCTCACGTCGTGCATCACCAAAATTAGCAACGACGCCAGCAGCGCTTCCTGATTACTCTGGGGTCATTATGCTTGGTACTAAGATGGATTGTTCTAATGGATGGCTCGTTGAAAGCAACCCGTGCGAGCCCCCGGTGGATATCAACTCTTCTTTGAGTTCTCCGTTGAACGGTTCGGTGCCCTCGCGTTTCGGTACCCGCAGCCTTGCAACACAGAATGAATCCGGTTCTGGACCTCTCCCGAACACTTGAAGTCAACGCACAACTGCCATTGGATGCCTACTTTCTTTAAACTTTGACGGTCTGGTCCACGCGGAACGTTAAACCACCGAACATGCGAAGCTTTTGGGGCGTCACTCCTCTCATGGTCTCCCGTCCACGCGCCTCCCTTAACTTTCCGCAACATCCTGTAAGAGGCGCAAGGCCACACCTTAGCTCTCGATGCCTCTCGCTACCATTGCCCGTTACTCCCACTTACGGCAAGGCCATCCCTCCCCCTCCCGCACGCGCCAGATTTACGTCTTCCCCTGCAGCAGTCGGCACGACATCTCTTACGACACGTTGCCGTCGCGCCACCACCCTTAATTGTCTGTTTTGGGGGTGCTTGTGGATCGAATCGGCGGTGGGAAAACACATGGCTAGGCGGGATTGATGACTCCAGAACAATTGACATATTCCCCGCATGGATTCAATACGCTGGCTATTTTTGGGCGAGGCGCGCCCGCGTGGACGGATGGAGCAACCTCGCGGGAAGAAAGCCTCCACATCTACAGTACGTTGCACTGATTTGGTAAACGTCTGTCAAACTTGCGCGTGATGGAACCGCCAGCCACGAACTCAGCTCGCAGGACCGGACACTAATAAATACATTCAAGATGCAGTTTCATATCCACTTACTACTCGGTTGCACCACTTCGTCTGACAATGAGGTTCCTGAACCTGGGGATCCAGCTTTTAGCTGGTCTAACTAGTCTAGGCTCTGTGTTTGCGTCGCCAGTTTTGAAGAATGGCATTGAGCGTCGTCGGGGTCACCAAAAGCGCGACGATCAGTATACAACTGATACCGTTCAAGTCATTGCTCAAAACTACATCTCTACGGCCACGGATTTCTTATACGAGGTTACTTGTCAGTGGGATTCGGGGAATAATTGCGACTATAACGTACCATTCATTTTCGTGAGATGAATTCTCTGACAAATTTAGTCATTTTATCAACAATTACAACTCGATGCAGAGATCATGCTCATCCTCATCGACCAAGAATACGTCTACTTCAAGTGCCAAAATCCCCTCTCCTACGTCACCCAAAAAGTCCAAAACTACGGCTTCGGTTATTCGTATTATACAAAGGGTACTTATCTTATCTTTTTCGTGGTGAGATGCTGATCGGCGTCAGATCAATACCCCCTGCAGTGGTACCAACCAGGTTGGGTGAAGCCACAACAGATTCCCAATTGGTATTATCCGCAGAAACCTACGACTCCACCATGTAGTTGTAGCAAGCCGGGACCGCCGCCGCCGCCGGGTCCCCCTCCTGGTCATTCGTACCCTCCGCCGCCGCCTGGTCCCCCTCCTGGTCATTCGTACCCTCCGTCGCCGCCCAGTGGACCCCCTCCGCCGCCCCCTCCAGCGCATCCCCCTGCCCCTGGTTATCCACCACAATCTCGGAAACCTCCCCCTCCGCCCGCATCGGCATCACATCCACCGCCAGCACATCCCTCTGGTCCTGCCCCGGGTCCAAAACCTCCTCCTCCAC
>Ga0302325_10025281_pt1 | contig 12341 bp, 13 predicted proteins | sample Palsa_T0_2_FD_201948 | JGI IMG/M metagenome (GOLD analysis project Ga0302325, IMG submission 201948) | Peat permafrost microbial communities from Stordalen Mire near Abisko, Sweden - Palsa_T0_2 | ecosystem: Environmental > Terrestrial > Soil > Palsa > Peat permafrost | place: Sweden: Abisko...
CTAGACCATCCACCTGTGCCCCTGGGGCAGATCGTTGCCAGTCTGGAGTTCGAAATGATTGGCCGCCGCGATCCGGCTTTGCCCCAGGACGGTCTATGGCTCACCGGTTTCCAGCGCAGTGACCTGGGCCCGGAGCTGGTACGCCACGGCGCCGCCTTAGTCCCCGACCCTCACCCCGCGCAGAACTTTTTTCAGCGCTCCGATAATTACAGTCTTGCCCGCCGGGGCATCATCGCCCACACTATTTCCAGCTTCGGCTTGCATGCCGACTACCATCAGCCGAGCGACGAAATCAGCCGCATCGACTTTCCTCATATGACACGAGCCATTGCATCGATGGTGGAGCCGATTGAGTGGCTTGCCCAGACGGCGTGGAAGCCGCAATGGGTTGGCCACGGAAGGCCTTGACTAGTTAGTTGCCGGCGCCCGTCCACCTCACTTGCGCATCTTGCTCAAGCGATACAGAACGCCCACGGAGATGGCAAATTCGTTCTGCGACACTCCCCCGAAGCGCGTCAGTAGGTAATCGGGAGAGATTCTCAGGGATAGCTTCGAAGAGCGATTCAGGTCAAGCGATCCACCCAGCGCCGTAGCCAGCGTAAAGCCATTGTTGAAGAGCCCCAGATTTGGCCCAGTGAGCCCGGAGTTTATGGCGGAGTCAAAAACTCCATAGGAGCCTCCCGCCAGGGCGTGGAAAGTCAAGGCGGCGTGTTCGTTCTTAGGACCACGGATCGAAGCACCGCCCATAAAGAGGTGCTCGTAAACCAACGGACCGTGGATGTTGTAGGGGTTGGGAACAACTCCTGTGGTTCCGTAGTAGCCGCGAACATTGGCAGTCAAGCCAATCCGCATCTTCGGCCACCACGTACCCTGAACGTCAAAGCCGCCCAGGTTTGCACCTCCGATCAGGGCCGGCCCGGCGTTGAAGTGGGACGAGGCAAAGCCGCCATAGATATCGTACTTATTGCGATAATCCAGAGGTTTCAGGGTCTCGTTCTGGAGGGAGGGTGCTTCGGGGATGGTTTGCGCAGGCGGAACCACCTGTGCCTCCGCGATCCTGCCTATACTAAAGAAACTTGCACTCAAAAGGACGGCCGCGGTCCCCCACTTCCGTACAGCAACACCAATTGCCTTCAACCAAACCTCCGCAAATCCCGCATCATGGGCTAATCCCTAAGATACATTGCACTTCGCTTCCTGTCAGACGACGCTCTGCCAAGGCCACCCACCCTGACAATTAAATCCGCTATGCGATAGGCTGACGCAATGACAGCCAAAGCATTTTCCACTTCTGGGGCATGCAGAGAAACGAAAGCCGGCGCGGCTTTTCCTCAAGCACGGACGCGCTTCGCTCACCTCGCCTGTGCGGAGCAGAAGTGAACGTGCATAAAGATAAGCTGGCCGAAAGCAACTTCGCATCTCTCGCTGAAATGATGAGCGCTTATGCAGAGGAGGCCGTGCGCGTCGCATGGAACGACCATCGTCAGCGCCTCGACTTCAGCGAGGTTTCGGTCGATCTGCTGGAGCAGATCCTGGACGGTCAGTCGGCCGAAGACCTGGATTTCCAGACGCGATTGTGGGGCGGCTACTTTGGAGAAGTGATGCGCAAACGCTTTGCCGGCGAATGGGAGTTTTCGCAGTATCCCGGCGGGGGAGTGGCCGTGGTTCCGACCCTGATGATCGGCGGGTCCCGGCTTTATCCGCTCATGAAGGTCTACCGCCGTCTGACTCTTGGCAAAGGTGAAAATCTCTCCGCTTTTTATAAGATGGTCGCGGGCCGCCTGGACGAGCCGTCTCCTGCTCACTGAAAGCAGGCCGCATGCCTAGCCACCCATCCGAACAGCGCGATGAAGGCGTACTATTAGTGGGCACGCTCAGCGCGGACCACGGGCCTGCTGTGCGACAATAAGTACAACCGGACCAGATTCCGGGGCGTGCCGGAACCAGCGAACTGGTACGGCAACGTCAGGAGAAATTCCATGGGCGAACTACTTACACCGACTCACCTCATTGTTGTTCTAGTGATCGCACTCTTGCTTTTCGGTCCGCGCAAGCTTCCTGAACTTGGCAAAGGGTTGGGCGAAGGCCTGCGTGGCTTCAAGGACGCGATTAAGGGTACGCCGGACCCGGTCAAGCAGGATGCTCCTCCCGCAACGAAGCCGGAGATCCCGAGCGAGGTCAAGTAAAGGTCATCCGCGTAAAGCCCCTGGTCGAGCTTAGATGGAGACGAGCACGACTGCTCCTAATGCCAACGCCATCCCCAGGGTTTGACTTGCCGTCGTCCGCTCCTTCAAGAACCAGGCAGCCAAAATAATCGTGACCACCGGGTAGAGTGAGGCTAGGACGGCCGCCACATCCAGGCGTCCTTCGCGGGCGGCGCGCATATACAGCAAGCTACCGGTGGCTTCCAGCACCCCGGCGGATCCCGCAATCCACCAAAAGCGATTTTCCCTAGGCTGTTTTCGCAAGGATGATCCATCCTTGCCTCGGCGGAGGTGCATCCCGATCACAATCCCCCCTGCCAGCGTGGCACTGGCCACGCGGGAATAGATCAACTGCCATAACAGGCTTTGCGAGCTGCCAACTTTCAAGACCACCAGAAACACGCCAAAGGCAAGCCCGGCCGTCGTCGCCAGGCCGAGGGCGAGGGGGCGAGGAAGACCTGCAGGCTTGTAAGCAATGAGCGCGATCGCAGCGCCCGCAAGCAGGAAGCCGGCTATCTGGGTGGATTTAGGCGAGCCTTGCGTGATGCAGGCGTGGACCACTGGGACGAGGGCCGTAAGCAGGCCGGTGAGTGCGGTGGTGATCCCCATTTCGCCCAGTGACAAAGCCTGGTAATAGAGAATGAGAGCCACCCCGCCGAAGGTTCCGGCACAGAAGCCTAAGAGCACGAAGCGCTGGGGGGGCAGTGGCGAATGGGCGACCCATGCGGTCAGCAAAAGCAGCCCCAAGCTAAGGCCGTGGGCTATCGCAACCACACCTACAACATGGGCTTTTCGCGTCGCGAGGCCGCCGAGAAAATCACTGGCGCCCCAGAAAGCCGACGCCGCCAGCCCCAGGCCGATAAAACCCAGGCCCGGGTTCCCGGCTGCTGCAGCGGTCATCGCGACATGTTGGTAGCCGTAGGGTAATACCCTTTCTTGGCCACGACATCGAGATTTGGCCGCAGCACGCGAACATCTAGGACGCGGTATTTGTTGTCCAGTGGCGAAAGGTGAGTGTAGTAGCCGATGGTGTACTGGGTACGCGCCAAAGCCGCGAGTTCGGCAAAGCTGCGTTGGATGCCGTTCTCGGAAAACTCGGAGTAGAGGTGGCCCCCAGTCGCAGCCGTGTATCTAGGCAGGATGTTATCCGGGGAGAGCGGCAACAGCGGGATCTTGTACTTGTCCAGGTAACCAAGTCCCCAGGTAGCGGAATCGCCCACCAGGGTTCCGTACACCGCGACCTGGTTGCTCTCCAGGTAACGCACGACCTCGCGGAAGTTGGCTTTGCTGCGCGACTCCTTGCCATCGCTGATCACGTAAATGATGCGGCGGCTTCCCTTGGGCCGGGTGGAGAGAGATTTGCCGGCGGCCAGGATGGCATCGTTGAGAGTATGAATCTCCTTGGGAATGACGCCAAATCCGGAGTTTCCCCGCTGCGGATCGAGATTCGGATCCACCGATCGTCCATTGAGCGTGGGTCCGCCGTAGAGGGGACCCCCATTGATGGGAACGCCCATATAGTCGCCCGGCTTCTTCGACTGTTCCAGCACGGCCGGCACCCGCGCGCTTAGCGCCGCTGTGAAGTCGGTAGGGTTGTTCACTCCGTCCGCATAGGTGAATACGGCAATCTCATCGTATGGGGTGAAGCCGCCCTGCAGCGCAGCCAGGCTATCGTTCACCTTCTTCATGGTGTCCCGGGGCAGGCTCTGGTCGATCACCAGGGCTACGGAGAGGGCAACGGCATCGGCGCTGAAGGCAGCGATACGCTGGCGCTGGTTGTTCTCGTAAATCTCAAAATCCCGCCAAGTCAGCCCCGCGACCTGTTGATGCTTCTTGTCCAGCACGGTTACCGGCACAGTCACGTAATCGACTCGTGTGCTGAAGGTGGTGATGTCCTTACGGCCTGGCCCAGCTTGGACAATTGTGGGCGGCTGCTCCTGGACGGCGCCGGGTGTCTGCGCGGAGGGCACCTGGGTAGTGTTTGTTCCCGTGTCTTGCGGGGTCTCCTGCGATCCTTTACCGGGCGTCATACCCGAGGTGAGGTTGCTCAAGCTGTCAGGCTGTTGCGGTGTCGGGGCATCCGGCACGCTCTGATCCGGCGTCTTTGGTTGCTGGCCGGAGAGCAGGCACGGCAACAACAGCACGATTCCCAAGACACCCTGCCTCACCAAAAGATCCCCCAGGCGGACGACTCGGTTCATGGCCATCCTCAGTCCGTACTCACTCGTCGTGACTTAGTATTAGAAGCAGAGCTTGCAGGCAGTCACTAGGCATAAGATTACCAGACACGCTGCCGGCGTTGTAAGTTTCGGTCCTGTTTCCGCGGTCCAACTTCCGAGGTATCGTTCGCCATGTTCCATCGTCTAACCTCCATGAATTTCCGTCGTCCCCGGTCGCCGTGGGCGGTTCTGCTGTGCGCCATTCTGTGTGTTGCCACGGTCAATGCCGTGGCGCAAGTCGCGCCGTCTCCCGACGCCCCACCCGAGGGACCCGCCGGCGACCCCAATCAGGACGACCAGCAGAAGCCGCTCGAGACCCTCAAAGTCAACGTCAACCTGGTGAGCCTTTACTTCACCGTGCACGATAAGCACGGCGCGCTCATCCCCCATCTCACCAAGGATGACTTCAACATTCTGGAAGATAAGGCTCCACAAAAGATCAAGAACTTCACCGCGGAGACGGATCAGCCCCTCACGCTGGGCATCCTGCTCGACACCAGCGGGAGCCAGCAGAATGTTCTCCCGCTCGAGCAGCAGGCGGGCGCGGCTTTTCTAAGCCGTGTTCTTCGTTCGAAAGATGAAGCTTTTCTCATCTCTTTCGATGTGAATCTCGATCTTCTCTCCGACTACACCAACAATGCACACGCGCTGGCTCGCGCTATGGATAAGGCGGAGATCAATGTCGGCACAGGCGGCATGGGCGGCATGCCGTCAGGCACGCCGAAGGGCACACTGCTCTACGATGCCGTCTACAGTGCCACGCATGAGAAGTTGCAACAGGAGACCGGCCGTAAGGCGCTCATCATCCTTACTGATGGCGAAGACCAAGGTAGCGTTCAGAAGCTTGAGGGCGCCATCGAAGCCGCGCAGAAGTCCAATACCATCGTCTACGTTCTCTTGTGCGCCGATCGCGGATTCTATGGGCGGGGCATGTATACCATGGGCTACAGCGGGGACATGGTCATGAGGAAATTGGCGGAAGCGACCGGCGGCCGGGTGATCGATGTGGGCAACAACGGCAAGAAGATGGAAGACGCTTTCGCCCAGATCGAAGAAGAACTGCGCACCCAGTACGTCGCCAGCTATACGCCAACCAACCCCAAGCTCGACGGGAGTTACCGCAAGATCGACATCGATGTTAAAGGAGATGGCCTTAAGGCGCTGGCGCGCAAAGGGTACTATGCCATTGCGCCCTCCGATTGAGGCTATTCCGTTTTGATAATGCTCTAAGATTGTCCTCTCCCATGACCACTGAAGCTGCTCAGCTCGCCTTGCTTCGCTACCCCATCGGTGGTCCCAGGCGAGCTGAGTCGTTTACTGCGCAGGACAGAAGCGCCGCCATCGAGGGTATACGGCAGCTGCCGCAAAACTTGCGCTCCGCCGTTGCGACCTTGTCTGAGGAGCAGCTGGAAACTCCTTATCGCCCGGGCGGCTGGACCGTACGGCAGCTGGTTCACCATGTCGCCGACAGTCACATGAACGCCTATATCCGGGTGCGCCTCGGCCTGACGGAAGACTGGCCAACCATTGCTCCTTATCAGGAGACCCGGTGGGCAGAGCTCGAAGACGCGCGCGCCGGAGCTGTGTCGACCTCGCTCGATCTGCTGCAAACCCTCCATGCCCGCTGGACGCAGCTCTTCGCTTCGCTCGATGATCCGGAGTGGAAACGCGGCTATGTGCACCCGGAGAACGGCCGGGAAACTCTGGAGCAGGTGGTCATCCTGTATGACTGGCACGGCCGCCACCACACCGCCCACGTCACCCGGTTGTCAGCGCGCATGGGCTGGTAGCGGCGCAAGTGGAAATTCGCGAGAAACCTGAAGTGTCCCCTACAGAACTGGCTCGTCTGCTGGAACAGTTTTTCGCAGACCATCCTCACGCCGCACTGCTCGAGGATGGCCGAGTGCTCTTCGAGATGACGGCAGCGCACTACTCGATCTCGGCCGAGCATGGCCGCTGCGTCCTGCATCTGTGGTCGGAAGAACGGAATACGGTCCGCACCGTGTTGGGTCTGGAAGCGCGCAAAGAGACGCTGCGCATCCGCGTGCGGCGCCTCGGGACCCAGCGCCCACAATCTCTGGAGGTGTTAAGAGATCGCGACCAGAGAACGCCCGCAACCCGCGCGCTCAGTCGAACCAGGTACCTGGTTTTGCTGGAGCGGCTGCTCACCCGCCACTTCAACGAATACAAAGTGGAGAGCCTGCACACGGCGATGGACCTGGAGCACAGCTTTGGTCCCGCGTATGCACGCGGCTTGCTGGTGCGCGGGCAACAATGCTGGGCGCTCATTGGGGTCAACGCCGAGGAGAGCCAGGCGACCATTGATGGTGTGCTCACCTTGGGCATCCTGTGGCTTGCTTATTGCCGGGAGCATGGCGCCGGCAAACGAGTCTGCCAGGGACTCAAGGTTCTCTTGCCTGCTGGGTGCTGCAGCACCACGAGGGCGCGCATGGCTTGGCTCAATCGCGATCTGGCGCAGTGGGAGCTCTACGAGGTGGGCGTGGGCGAGGACTTGGAGGCGATCGATACCGCAGATCAGGGCAACCTGAAAATGCGCCTGGTGCATGCCTTCAGCTCGCAGGCGGCAATTGAGCGAGCCCAGGATGGGTTGGCTCGTGTCCTAAGCTTGTTACCCCCGGAGATGCGAAGCCGCGTGGCCGTTCGTGCACGAAGCGCTCACGAGGTAACGCTCTCCCTCTACGGGCTGGAATTCGCCCGCGTGCGCCAGGAGTTCGTCTCTGATTCCTTTACTCGCCAGTGCAGCCTCACCTTCGGCGCCGGCGCCAATGAAACACCGTTGCAGGAAGACACGGAAGCCGTTTTCGCAGAGTTGATGCAGCGGCTCTTCGCGAGTCGATATCCAGGGGGCAGCGCACGCAATCCGCTTTTTCGTTTGCAACCCGAAGCGTGGCTCCAGTCGACGCTAGGCGAAGACCTTACGCAGATTGATGACAGCCTCTGCACGCACAGGATTTATCACCAGGTGCCCGCCTTCGCAGCCGCGGATCGCGCGATGCTCGACTTGCTCACGGTTACGCGCAGTGGACGGCTGGCCGTTCTGGAATTGAAAGCGAACGAGGATCTGCATTTTCCGTTACAGGGAGTGGACTATTGGATTCGCGTGCATTGGCTGCAGCAGCAGCGCAGCTCCACAGGAAAGGGGGAGCTTGAACGAAACGGATATTTTCCCGATATCCAGCTGCTGCCCCACTCTCCGCTCTTGTATTACATCGTGCCCGCCCTACGCGTGCATCCTTCCATGGAGACTGTGTTGCGGCACTTGTCGCCTGCGATTGCCTGGACTTTGGTGGCTCTGAACGAAGGTTGGCGTAGTGAACCAAGGGTCATTTTTCGCAAGCGTGGCGGGTCTGCATAGGAGTAGGACGGGTGCCCCACGTTCGCCAACCTGCCCCGGCTTGCCGTGGGAGCGTACGTGGGCCGAAAACGATGGGCGCAGCCCCACGACCGCTTCTGCTATAAGAACCGGGAAATCCCCGTGTGCGATAGGGTAAGCGTTCGCAACACATCATTTTCGCCGAGGGGAAGAAACCTCAGGTCCCTCCACTTCGCTACGCTTAAAATCCGGCGGCAACCAGCTGTTCGGGCTGGGTGGCAAAGAACGCATCCACTGCAGCGAGGACGGCCTCGCCGTTTTTGGCTTCATAGATGCTCTTGCGCAAAATCGCCCCGCCGGGCACGCCATGCGTGAACCAGGAGGCGAATTGCTTCATCCTGCCGCTGATCGCCGCAGGCTCATCTTCTTCCATCAGCATGAGGAAATAATCCCGGATCATGCGGTAACGGTCCATCGGAGTTGGCTGCTCGTAGCTCCCGAAGGCCGTGTATTGCGCGATCTGGCGAAAGATCCACGGATTGGCCGGCGCGGCGCGACCGATCATCACCGCATCGCATCCCGTCTCCGCGACCATGGTGCAGGCATCTTCCGGAGAACGGATATCTCCGTTCCCTATCACCGGGATATGGACGGCGTCTTTCACCGCGGCGATGTATTCCCAGCGCGCCTGGCCGGAGTAGCCCTGCTCCCGCGTGCGCGCGTGTAGCGCGACTGCATTGAGACCACTTTCCTGGGCCAGACGAGCCAGCTCAACGCAAACAATGTGCTGGTCACTCCAACCCATGCGGAACTTTACCGTGAAGGGAATCCGCACCGCGGAGCGTACCCGTTCAAAGATGGTTGCAATGTGGGGAAGGTCGCGCAACAGTCCGCTGCCGCCATTGCAGCTGACTACGCGCTTGGCGGGGCACCCCAAATTGAGGTCAACCATATCAAAGCCGGCATCTTCGACAATTCTGGCTGCCTCTGCCAGGGTGTTCGAATCGGAGCCGAAGAGCTGGGCGGAGATCGGGTGCTCATCCTCGTCGTACGAGAGATACCGCTTGCGCTTCGATTCGCGCATGCGCGACAGGCCGTCAGCCGAAGTGAACTCGGTCATGATCAACCCACAGCCGGACTGCTGATTGCTGATGGGCGTCTCCACCAAATGCCGGCCGGCAGCCGCTTCCCCTGCGCTGTACCCGGTGAAGATGCTGGCATTGCGGATAAAACGGCGGAACACAGTGTCCGTGACCCCGGCCATGGGAGCCAATACCGTGGCCGGAGCAACCGGCACGCCGCCGATCACGACCGACGCCGGCACCCGAGCCGAAGCCGGCATGCTGTTCTCCCGCGGGTTATCCCAGCTCTTTTTCATGGACACTTTTTTCATCAAAATGCCTACGCGAAAAAGGCCTCCGCGGACGGAGGCCTCTGTCCCGGACGAGCGCGTTTACCTGGCCGCCGGAGCCTTGGCCGCGTCGGACTTGCCAGCATCGGACTTGGCGTACTTGCGGCGGAACCGCTCAACACGGCCAGCAGTATCGACCAGCTTCTGCTTGCCGGTGAAGAATGGGTGGCAGGCGGAGCAAATTTCCACGTGGATATCGCCTTTGTGGGTGGAACGCGTTTCAAAGGCTGTTCCGCATGCGCACTGCACCCGGATCTGCTTATAGTTTGGATGTATTCCCTGTTTTGGCATCTAAAAAACCTTTCCTGCAAGCCCACAACCCAAGGCTCGAAGCTTCATTCTAAGACATTTCTTGCTTTCCTTCCACAGAACGCCCACCGTTCCACAACCCGGCTGCTCTGGTGAGGGGCCCCTCAGTGGAGTAATTTGGGCATAGCCCCCATGAGCGTAATCTGCCCCCTTTGTGAAGACTCCGGCCTGCGTTTGATAATCCACAGCGATGGCGAGCGCTATGCCCAGGCTTGTGAATGCCGCTTGCAACTGCAGGCGGCCCGGCTGCTTAAACGCGCTGCCATCCCCAGGCGATACGAGCATTGCAGCCTGGAAAGCTTTGATAGTCCCCTTAACGGTTATCGGCAGGCCGACCCATCGCTGGCGACCGCACATATGATCGCGCGCAGCTTCGTCGCCGGCTATCCGGTAACTACCGAGGGTAAGGGACTGTTGCTCACCGGCAATGTAGGAGTAGGCAAGACTCACCTGGCAGTCGGCATCCTGCAAGCCTTGATTTTGGAAAAAGGTGTCCGCGGCCTCTTCTGCGACTACCGCGAACTGCTCAAACGCATCCAGGAATCTTACAACCCCTTGGTAGCCTCCACGGAACTGCAGATCCTGACCCCGGTTTTTGACGCGGAAGTGCTGATTCTGGACGAGTTGGGTGCGCAAAAGCCTACCGACTGGGTGTGGGATACGGTGGCCCTGATTCTGAACACGCGCTATAACGACAAACGGACCACCCTGATAACCACCAATTATCCCAACGCGCCAGCGGCGTTAGCGCGCAGTGCCGAAAGAACGATGCGAGAAGAGACTCTGGGCGACCGCATCACCGAGCGCATGCGCTCGCGCCTGGCAGAAATGTGTGTGGAAGTCCAGATGCACGGCAATGATATGCGCCAATCCGTCAAGAAAGCCGGCTTCGGCTAGACCCTCCTCGATTCCGAATTTCGCCCGCCTTTGACCGGGGTATCTCACTTACAGCGTGCGATATGGGGCATGGAAGCGACAGGTTTCACGCACAGGTACAATTTTGGTGATGCCGGCACAAGAGCAAAAAGACGACCCTAGGCGAAAAGCCGACGAGGAGCCGGCCTTTCTTGCATCGCAGCAAACCCGCGATGCGACGTCATGGCTACCGTGGATTATCGCCGCGGCGGTGGTCATCGTGGGTCTTGGGGTCTGGATCGTGGTGGGCGATCGTGTCAACCCGGACTCGCCATCCACCGGCGCCGGCATGGCTCCGGCCGACCCCTATGCTGCCAGCCTGCCGATCAGCGGCTTGCAAATGAGCGAAGCAGACAGCTTTTCCGGGGCTAAAGTCACGTATGTCGACGGCCAGATCAAGAACACGGGCAATCGCACTCTCACCGCAATCACGGTTCAGGTCGGCTTCCACAGCGACGTTGGGCAATATGCTCAAAGATTGGCTATGCCCCTGAGTCTTATCCGCACCCGACAGCCCTACGTCGATATAGGGCCGGTTTCCGCCGCTCCAATCGAACCAGGGCAGCAACGCGACTTTCGCTTGATTTTCGACAACGTGCCCGCGGACTGGAATCAGCAGTATCCCGAAGTCCGTGTGATCAGTGTCCACAGCAAGTAGGCATCCTGGATACTTAGGGTACCCGGGTAATGAGTTCCTGGGTCGCCGAGCATTTTTTTCGTACCAACTAGAGAAAAATGCACGTTTTACGCTGCTAGTGGGGGGGCTGGAAATATCCACATCTCGGGCCGAAATCGATGCCAAGTAACTTTATATGAATAACTTAGAGAATTTATTTTCAAGAAAAAGCCATTTGGCCAGCCAGTTGCAATAGCAGGAGACAAGTGCAGAAGCGAGCGGTGTGCGCAGTTTCTGACTAGGGTTTTGGGCCCAAAAAGGACAAGCGTGAATAAGGTTACGGCAACCCCGGGATCCATCGCAGCGATTTTGCTAGCCGCCAGTTTGGGCGCGCCGGCTATTGCGCAGACTACCCCGGCGGCGGCGAGCGGCGCTTCGCAGACCAGCGCCCCCACCGCAGCACCTGCATCGGCAAGTACGTCTGGTAGCGCGAGCGACTCCTCCACTTACGCTACCGGTCAGCCTCTGCCGACCAAGTCGAATGAAGGCTTCTGGGGAAAGATGAACCCGTTGGCCCGAAAGAAGTGGGTCAATCGCCAGGTAGCACCTGTCAAAGACAGGCTGAACGAGCTTGATCAGCTTACTGCTAAGAACGCAAACGACATCAAGGATGTAGACGCTCGGGCGCAAGCAGGTATCCATCAGGCTCAAAGCACAGCGGATCAGGCAAACCAGCAGGCGTTGCAGGCTTCGAGCCAAGCTGGCCAAGCCCAGCAGTTGGCGCAACAAGCGAGTACACAGACAAATCAACTGAATTCGACGGTCAGCAATCTCGACCAGTACCAACAGATAACGGACACAGAACTGCACTTTCGCTCGACTCAATCAACCCTGAATGAGAAGGCGAAAGAGGCTCTGGATCAGATTGCTACCCAGTTAGAAGGACAGAAGGGTTACATCGTTGAGGTGCAAGGGTACTCGCATGCGCGAGGCCAAGTAGGAATACAGAAATCTCAAACTATGGCGGATGCGGTCGTGCGCTACCTGGTAGTCGACCATCATGTGCCGGTGTACCGAATTTATCGCTTGGGGATGGGTAATGCCCCACGCGAGGAAACCACAGAATCGGGCAACAGCGGTACGGTGGTCCACGTAACGCTGATGCACAACAGTCTTGCGGCTTTGAACTCGCCAGCTGGCGGTTCACCAATAGGCGCGACGCAGCAGTCGAACCCGCAGCCCTCCCCCCGGAATGCTGCGTCGCAGCCCCAAAACTAAAAGCCGCATAAAAGCTCTCACACAACGAGAGAACCAAGGCAGATTGGCCCCTCAC
>Ga0302325_10025283_pt1 | contig 12340 bp, 9 predicted proteins | sample Palsa_T0_2_FD_201948 | JGI IMG/M metagenome (GOLD analysis project Ga0302325, IMG submission 201948) | Peat permafrost microbial communities from Stordalen Mire near Abisko, Sweden - Palsa_T0_2 | ecosystem: Environmental > Terrestrial > Soil > Palsa > Peat permafrost | place: Sweden: Abisko...
GGGCGAGCGGTGTGGCGGAGTCAGGACGAGCGAGGCGGCGGGATAGGGCGAGCGGTGTGGCGGAGTCAGGACGAGCGAGGCGGCGGGATAGGGCGAGCGATCTGAAGCAGCGAGGCGCTCGCGCGAATGTCGGCCCCTGACGTGGGCCGGGCTCGGCGGTTGGCCGCCTGCCAGCTTGCCAACCGGTGCCACAGGGTTTTCGGGAGTAACGCTTGGAACGAAAGGCTCCGATCTCCGCAATCGTCGCGGACTGCACCTTAATCGCAGCGGTTTACTGACGCGTCGCGAATATTTCTCATATCGCCATCACGCGGGCATCTCGTGCGAAAAAAGGAAATTTACGGCTTTGATAATTGCAGTTAATGATGAGTTAGAAGATACCGCTCGATTTGCTGACTCTGCGGCTATTTCATGACAGCATTGGCAATATGAAAATCACAGATCAGATCCGCCCGTTGACCGACGTGCCCGACCACGGCTTCGGTCCGCTCGGCGGACTTGCGCACAGCGTGCTGGCCGAATACATCGGCGTTGCGTTGCCAGCGCCACGCCTCCATCTGGGGCAGAACACGCTGCCGAATCCGCCATTCCCGATGGCCGCGCAGGTGCCGTTCGGCGACCTGACGGAAGGCTGGCTCGAATGCGGCGAAGACCTGACTAAGTTCCTTGAGACGGGCGCGCGTTCGCTACGGACCCAACCGACCCCGGAGATCTCAGCCTTCAGCCAGCACGTCCGGATCCTGCAGCGAGCGCTCCGGTTCGACTCCATCGCGATCGTCCTTTCCGACGAGATGGTCCAGTCGGCCGACAGCGTCGCCCGCTGGTCGCTAGCGGCGGACGTCCTCGCCAGGAGACGCGACACCAGGGACCGCGACACGAGGGACTCGGTCGCGAGAACGCCCGCGGTGGCCTGCGCAGTGGATCGGGCGGGAAACGCCCTCCTCGGCTGGTTCACGGCCGACGCACTCACTGGCATCGAGGTCAGCGACTCGGTTACGACCGACGACCCGATCGTCGCGATGCTGCGGGACGTGCTGCTTGCGCAGTACGCCTGGACCTCGGCCGTCTTCGGGATGGTGCCCTTATCCGCAGGTCTCCGCTGACACTGAACGGCCATCTCAACGCCCGAGACAATGGCGTCTTGGGCGCGGTCCTGGCAGTGACAGCACCCCGGCAACTCTCTTGCTGTTATATCCCGCAGCGTGGGGCGAGGGCGGGCGCGGCAGCGCGGACCCAGCGCGCTTGTTACGCGGACTTGAGGTTGTAGACGCGGGCGGCGTTGGCGGCGAGGACTTGGGCGGCGGTGGTTTCGTCGGGCATGAGGCGGGCGATGGCGCGGGCGTTGGCGGCTATGCCGGGGATGCCTGGCCAGTCGGTGCCGAAGATCATCCGCTTGGTGAGGCGGTTCCAGTTCTGCCGGGAGTAGTAGTCGCGCAGGCGGGTCGGTGGGAGGCCGGAGAGCTCGATCCAGACGCGGTCGTGGGACAGGGCGAGGAAGGCGGCGGCGTCGTACCACCAGCCTCGGCCGCCGTGGGCGAGGACCAGGGTGAGTGACCGGAAGTCGCGGAGCACGTCGTCGAGGACGACGGGGTCGGCGTAGGTGTTGGCGGCGCCGGGGAACGTCGAGGTGCCGCAGTGCACGACGACGGGGACGCCGGCCGCCTGGCAGGCCTCGTAGGCGGGGTAGAGCATCCGGTCGTTGGCGGCGGCGCCGGCGTGCACGGGGTGGATTTTCAGGGCGACTGCGCCGAGGGCGAACTGGCGGCGGACCTCGTCGTCGATCGGGTAGTGCAGGTGGGGGTTGACGTTGGCGATGATCTTGATGCGGTCGGGGTTGTGGGCGGCGATCGGGAGCATGTCCTCGATGACCTGCATGCCGGTTACTTTCGGAGAGTACTCGGACATGAGCAGCGCGGTGTCGACGCCCTCGGCGGCCAGGTAGGCGTCGAATGCCGATGGGACGACGGTGCCGTCGGCGTCGTAGAGTCGCTCGATCCCGGCCGAGTCGGCGAAGCCCTGCAGCCAGGTGTCCCTCGGCATCTTGAGGGTGGGCAGCCGGGCGGCGTGCAGGTGGACGTCGATGAGCGGCATTCCGTCGAGCATGGCGCTTGGCTACCTCACTGTGCTTGGCGACTAGGCGGGAACGGCGCTGCCGGTGGATCGTTGGCTGCCCTCCGGGGTGCGCAGCGGTCCGTTGTCAGCCGGTCGCGGCGGACGGGGCTGGGCGGAGCACGCTGGCGGCCATGGTGCGGAGGTCGACCCGGCGGATCTTGCCGGTGGCGGTGGTCGGGAACCCGTCGGTGAACACCACGGCGCGGGGCCGTTTGAACGACGGGAGCCCTTCGCGGCAGTACTGGATCAGCTCGGCCTCGGTCGCGGCGGCGCCGGCCCCGAGTAGCACATAGGCGACGGGCTTCTCGAGGCCGTCGGTGTCGGGGGCGGCGACCACGACGGCTTGCGCGACGGCGGGGTGGGTGAGCAGCCGGGTCTCGACTTCCAGCGGGGAGACCCAGATGCCGGATGCCTTGATCATGTCGCCGGTGCGGCCGAGGCACTCGTAGTAGCCGTCGGCGTCGCGGACGTAGGTGTCGCCGGTGCGCAGCCATTCGCCTTGGAAGACCAGCCGGGACGCGTCGTACCGAGCCCAGTAGCCGGTGGCGGAGGACGCGCCGCGAACGTACAGGGTTCCGGGCAGCCCCGTCTGGGTGATCGGCCGGCCGGTCTCCTCGTCGACCAGCTTGAGGTCGTAGCCGGGGACGGCGATGCCGGTGGTGCCGGGCCGGACCGCGCCGGGCGCGTTGGACAGGAAGATGTGCAGCATCTCGGTCATGCCGATGCCGTCGATGATGTCGATGCCGAAGTGCGCGGTCCACCGGGTGTAGAGCGCGGCGGGGAGCGCCTCTCCGGCGGAGGCGGCGAGCCTGACCCCGCTGAGCGCGTCGGGGGGCAGTCCGGCGCGGAGCATGTTGGCGAAGAACGTGGGGCCGCCGAAGAAGAGCGTTGCGCCGTGCTTGAGCGCGGTCTCGGCGATCAGGTCGGGGCGGGATGGCTGGGGTAGCAGCACGCAGGTCGCGCCGGCGGAGAGCGGGAACAGCACCGAGTTGCCGAGGCCGTAGGCGAAGAATGCCTTGGCGGCGGACAGGCAGCGGTCGGACGGGGTGATGCCGAGTACCTGCTTGCCGTAGGTGTCGCAGACCACCTGGACCGATCCGTGCCGGTGCATTGCGCCCTTGGGGGTGCCGGTGGTGCCGGAGGTGTAGAGCCAGAACGCCGGGGAGTCGGCGGTGGTGTCGTACACCGATTCATCGGGCGGGCAGGCGGCCAGGTCGTCGAGCAGGTGAACTGGCACAGGGCTGAGCGGCGCCTGACCGGAAGTTAGCAGTCCGGCCAGTTCGGGCGCCGCTGCGGCGGCCGACTCCGCTGCGGCGGCGAACTCGCTGGTGACGGCGAGGTACCGGGCCCGGGAGTCGCGGAGCAGTTCGGCGATCCCGTCGGCCCGGAGCATCGTCGAGACCGGCACCGGTATCGCGCCCACCCGCATCGCGGCGAGGTACACGACCACGAAGTCGGGCGAGTCCGACATCACCATCAGGATCCGCTGCTCGGGCTGGACGCCGATGGACCGCAGGCCGGCCGCGGTACGGCAGACCCGGTCGTGCAGTTGCGCGTAGCTGAGCTCGCCGGACGGGCCCGTCAGCGCGGTCCGCTGCCCGTCCCCGGCGGCCAGCCGCCGGTCGAGCAGGTACTCGCATGCGTTGAACAGTTGCTCCATCGCAGTCGTCCCTCGGGGGTTTACGGTTCCGCCAGCTTCTGTTTTAGGCAGCGCCTGTTTTAGGCAGCGCCTGTTTTAGGCCAGGTGCACGTAGTCGTAGTCGAATGGCTGGCCGTTGATGCCGTTGCGGGGCGGCGCGACCCACGCCGCGATCTTCCCGCGCTGGTACACCGGCTGCATGAGCGATCGCACAAATGTTTTGTCGGTGTCGGTTGGAAGCCATTGTCCCTTGCGGGCTTCCCACTCGCCAGCGGAAAGTCGATCACCGGTGGGCGACGCCTCGATCGAGGCGAAGGCGCCGACCTTTCGGTTGAACGCGATGTGCGGCAGGTAGAGCCGCTGCGGCAGGCCCGCCTCGTCGAGGATGCGGTTCCACCGCTTGATCCCGCCCGCGCAGTCGGCGATGTACTCGCGCCGCAGGTCGGTGTTGAGCCCGACCAGCGCGGCCACTTCGGTCTGCGCGATCTGCCCGTCGGTCAGCGCGTCCACCATGATCGAGTCGCTGTCGAGCAGGTGGTCGTCCTTGCGCCGCTCCTCCAGCCAGCGGCCCTTGAGGCCGGCCGTGTAGTAGTTGGCGACGTTGGTCGAGGTCTCGCCGCCGAACAGGTCGAGCGAGACGCTGTAGTGGAAGTTGATGTACTTCTGGATGACCGGCAGCGGTATCGCGCCGTGGGCGGCGATGTCGTCGGTGTCGTTCTCCGCCATGACCTGCGCGGTCCGCTCCACCACCCGGTCGACGCCGGTGGTGCCGACCATCATGTGGTGCGCCTCTTCCTTGAGCATGAACTCGCAGGTCCGCGACAGCGGGTCGAACGCGCTCTCCTTCAGCGTGCCGAGCTGGTACTTGCCGTCCCGGTCGGTGAAGTAGGTGAACATGTAGAAGGAGAGCCAGTCCGGCGTCTCCTCGTTGAACGCCCCCAGGATCCGCGGCGAGTCCTGGCTGCCGGAGTTGCGGTGCAGCAGTTCCTCGGCCTCCTCGCGGCCCTCGCGGCCGAAGTAGGCGTGCAGCAGGTAGACCATGGCCCACAGGTGGCGGCCTTCTTCGACGTTGACCTGGAAGAGGTTGCGCAGGTCGTACAGGGACGGGGCGGTCGCGCCCAGGTTCCGCTGCTGCTCGACCGAGGCCGGCTCGGTGTCGCCCTGGATCACGATAAGGCGCTGCAGCTCGGCCCGGTACTCGCCGGGGACTTTCTGCCAGGCGGGCTCGCCCTTGTGCTGGCCGAACGCGATTCGCCGTTCGGGGTTGCGGTCCGCGAGGAAGATGCCCCACCGGTAGTCCCGCATCGGCACGTGCCCGAACTGCGCCCAGCCCTCGCCACGCACGTCGATGGCCGTCCGCAGGTACACGTCCTGGGTGGGCAGCGTCGGCCCCATCGACTCCCACCAGGACAGGAAGTTGGGCTGCCAGGATTCCAGCGCCCGCTGCAGCCGCCTGTCTTCGTTCAGGCTGACGTTGTTGGGGATCTTCTCGGCGTAGTCAGGCGTGGTCATCGCAGGTACCTCAGACTCGCTTCCGGTCGAAATCGGCCCGCTTGCCGGTGCCGTAGGCGCGCAGCGCGCCGTCGGGCCCGGAGGCGTTCGGGCGGTAGAAGATCCAGTTCTGCCAGGCGGTCAGCCGGCCGAAGATCTTCGTCTCGATGGTCTCGGGGCCGACGAACCGGTAGTTCGCCTCCAGGCCCGTCAACGCGTCGGGGGAGAAGGCCGACCGCTCTTCCACGGCGATCCGCACCTCTTCTTCCCAGTCGATGTCATCGGGGGCGAAGGTGACTAGCCCGAGCTTCTCGGCCTCCTCGGCCGCTAGCGGCTCGTCGAAGGCCTTCTCGACCCCGGCCAGGCCGGCTTCGTCGCCGAAGAACCTGGTCTGCAGGCGGGTCAGCCCGTTGCCCATCGGGAGCGGGCCGAGGTTCATCGCGCCCACCGTCAGCGCGGCCGGGGCGGCTTCGGGGTCGGCGTCCTCGAAGACGCCGAACAGCATGTAGGAGCGGTCGGCGGCCAGCGCCAGCTCGAGCAGCGATCCGGCGAAGCACGAACCCGGCTCGATAAGCGCGATCAGCGACCGCGACGTCACGTCCAGCCGCTTCAGCGTCCGCTTGAGGTAGAGCACGATCTCGTTGGCGAGCCAGTCGGTGCCGGCGTTGTCCAGCAGCAGCGCGTCGTGCGCGAGCACCCGCTCGGCGAAGCCGGAAGTCCGCAGCACCCAGGTGCCGATCTCGGTCTCGTTGGTGCGCAGGTCCAGGATGAGGTCGTCGAGCTCGCGGGCCACCGCCAGCGGCCAGAACGCCGCGCCCTGGGCGTACACGCCGGCCATTGAGGCCGGGGCGTCGGCCGAGGGCCCGGTCACCGTGATCTCCGCGATAGCGCGGTCCCGGTCGATCACCGCGGACACGTGCGAGTAGGTGATCGAGTCAGCTGTGCGGGACTTCTGCAGCGGGGTCAGCTCGATCGCCACGCCGCCGGGGAGACGGCTGGCGGTGGAGGCTAGAGCCACGGCCCGTTCCTCCACTGCTTCTTTCCAGCGCACTCGCGGCACGGCCGCATCGACCAGCTTCCACGCAACTGCCTTTTTCCCGCTGAGGCCCTCGGCCTTGGTGGAGAAGTAGTCGGCCAGGTCGCGGCGGACGTGCCGCTTGTCCACCACCCGGGTGAGGCCGCCGGTGCCCGGCAGCACGCCAAGGAGCGGGAGCTCGGGCAGCGAGACGGCCGACGAGCGGTCGTCGACGAGGAGGATCTCCTCGCACGCCAGCGCGAGCTCGTAGCCGCCGCCGGAGGCGGTGCCGTTGAGGGCGGCGAGGTAGGTCTGGCCGGAGTTCTCGGTGGCGTCCTCGATGCCGTTGCGGGTCTCGTTGGTGAACTTGCAGAAGTTCACCTTCCACGAGTGCGACGAGGCCGCCAGCATCCGGATGTTCGCCCCGGCGCAGAAGATCTTCTCCTTGCCGCTGGTCACCACCACCGCCCGCACCTGCGGGTGCTCGAAGCGCAGCCGCTGTACCGCGTCGTAGAGCTCGATGTCCACGCCCAGGTCGTAGGAGTTGAGCTTCAGCTCGTACCCCGGCGCCAGCCCGCCCTGCTCATCCACGTCCATGGTCAAGGTGGCGACCGGGCCGTCGGTGGCGAGACGCCAATGACGGTACTGCGCCGGACAAGTACGGAATTCGACGTGCGCCATACCGCCTATACTCTACGAACTGATGCACATTCGTCAAGGTTTCGTAGAACATCAATCCGCTACCGGGTTAGGCCAGCGTGTTGAGCCGCTGCCACTCGCGGCGCGCGTCCGGTAGCCACCGCTGGTGCCGGTCGGCGAACAGCTCCGCCGCCCTGATCCCGGTCCACCTCGGCGGCAGCAGCTCACGCGGCAGGGCCGGGTCGAGCGCCGGGAAGCGCCGCCAGGCGTGCACCAGCTCCAGCTGGCGCAGCAGCACGTCGCCCGGCACCCCCGGCGCGCGGAACTCGTCGACGAACTGCTCGTACTCCGCCTCGATCTGCGGCAGGTCCCAGGCCGACGCGACCATCGCCTTGGTGTCGGACAGCGCGGTGTCGGACAGCTCGGTGCGGCGCGCCACGAACACGTGCGCATCGCCGATCACCCCGGCCTCGGTGAGCACCCGGACCGCCTCGCTCTCGCGGTTCGCGTGCGGGCTGATCCACAGGCCAGGGCCGAGCGAGCCGAACCCGGCCCAGGCGAGCCGGGTCCGCACCACGTGCCTGGCCCGCCGGTCGGCTTCGGGGATGCGCACCTGCGCGAGCACCCACTGGCCGTCCCACTTCTGCGCCGGGCCGAAGGAGTAGATGCGCTTACCCCCGTCGCTCAGCAACTTCCTGGCGGCGGGGGTAAGCAGCCAGCGGGTCCGCCGGCCGACCTTCTCCGCCTGCAGCCAGCCGGCGTTGGAGGTGCGCATCAGCGCCTGTCTGGTCGCCTTCTCCGCGACCCCGAGGCGCTCGAAGGTGGCGAGCACCGCACTGGTCCATGCCCCGCCCTCGCTCGGCAGCACGAACTCCCCCAGCAGGGTGAACAGCATGCCGCGAGCCGATCCCGCGCCCGCTTCGTGGCGGCGTGACAGGGCCGGCTGCGGCGCGGCCAAGTCCACTTAAATGCTCCAGTCCGGCATGATGAAAGGAGCATACCGACTCAGCGGGCCAGCACTCAGTGCGTCAGGGTGCCGAAGGTCACCGTGTCGCCCGCCCAGCCGAAGTTCTGCCATTGGACGTCGCTGCCCGCGGTCGTCGCGGCCACCATATCGTCGCCTCCCTCATAGATGGCGACGTGGTAAACGTAGCTGTTCGGGTTGCTGTCCACGTGGAAGAACACCAGGTCACCTCCCCAGGCGCGTTTCTTGCTGATCCGCCTGAACTCGAGGAACTGGTCCTCCGCGGTGCGCGCAATGCGCTTGCCGTAATGGCGGTAGACGTACTGGGTGAGGCCGGAGCAGTCGAAGCCTGCCGGGCTCGTGCCGCCGTAGCGGTACGGGACGCCCTCCATGGTCTTGACGAATGTCGCGGTGTCCTCGTCGAAGGACAGGGGGCGTCGGTGCTTGCCCCGGTAGTGGGTTTCGTGCTTCTTCTTGGGCTTGCTTGACCGGAGGCTCTTGTGCTTCTTCGGATGAGCCTTGTGGTAAACCGCCTTCTGTTGGCCGACGCCGCCCGGGGTGGCCGCCTGGGCACTGGTCGCCACACCTGCCATCGGAACGCTGAGCGCTACCGCGGTGAGTGCCGCTTTCGCCAGCCAGTTGCGCCGCACCCTAGGCGCCTCCACGCAAGGCACCGACCCGGACACCGGTATCTGACCCCCGTTTAAGCTTACTGCTGGCCATGTTTCGCCCTTTCTTTCCTTTTTCACAATGCGTATTCGTTTGCATGCACGCGGCGCTGTACGTGCCCGCCGCGGATACTTCCCTATCACCAGGGAAGGCCTTGCGTCTCGTAAGACACCGCTTTTAGTGCCGGTATGCCGCGTAGATCACGGTCCGGTAAATGCCCGCAAGCGGACGCCGTCACGGACGTCGCAAGGTTGGAATATCGCAGGTCAGAGCCATTACCAACGTTGTCACCAAACGGTTACAGTCGCCCTGTTCACCCCCTGGCCACATGTGGGAAATGTCACAGTAACCCAACACGCCTCGCGGGCAGTGATTAGGCCCGATAGCACCACGCAAACCTCGTTACCGAGCTGTGATTGGCGGTGATGGATATCTTTGTGGGTCTGTTGTTACTAGTGTGCTTGACCGGGTGAAACCACGGGCCGCCACCGACTAGACTGCCCGTCTTGTGAACGGTTCTGAGGGCATACTGGTCACCGGCGGCGCCGGGTTCGTAGGCGCGACGCTGGTGCGGCGACTGGTGGCGAACGGCTACCGGGTGCGCGTGTACGACAACCTGTCGACCGGCGACGAGGCGCATCTGGCCGGCGTGGACGCCGAGCTCGTCAAGGGCGACATCCGCGACGCCGACGCGCTCGACAGCGCGCTGGCCGGAATGGACGCGGTCGTCCACCTGGCCGCCGCAGGCTCGGTCGTCGGCTCGATCGCCGACCCGGCCGGGAATTTCGAATCGAACGTGGTCGGCACGTTCCGGGTGCTTGACGCCGCGCGCCGGGCGGGCATCGGGCGGACGGTGCAGGCGTCCACCGGCGGCGCGCTCATCGGGGACGCCACTCCCCCGGTCAACGAGCAGTCGCTGCCCAAGCCGCTCTCGCCCTACGGGGCGTCCAAGCTGGCGGGCGAGGGGTACGCGCACGCGTTCGCCAAGACGTACGGGCTGCGCACGGTCGCGGTCCGGTTCGGCAACGTGTACGGGCCGTGGTGCGCGCGCAAGCGCGGCGTGCTCAACGTGTACTTCGAGTCGCTGCACGACGGGGTGCCGTTGGTCATCTTCGGCGACGGCACCGCGTCCCGCGACTACGTGCACGTGTCCGATATCGCGCAGGCGCTCCAGCTGGCGCTGGAGAAGGACGTGCCGGGCGGCACCGTGGTGCACGCCGCCTCGGGCGTGGAGACGCCGCTGACCGTGCTCGCGGACCTGTGCCGCCAGGCGGCGGGGCTGCCCGATCACCCGATCGAGTACCGGCCCGCGCGCGCCGGCGAGGTCGGGCGCAACTTCGCCACCTACGACCTGGCGCACGAGCTGCTCGGCTACTCCCCCACGGTGCGGCGCGAGGACGGCCTCCCGCGGCTGTGGCAGTGGTTCAAGGACGAGGTCTTCAAGGACTGAGCCCGCTTCCGCCACTGGTCCGGCGAAAAAGGTCGCGGTTATCGATCCGCATTCGCGGTAGTTAGAGATACCGGCATAATGGCGATATCTACGGCTTGATGGGCGGATGGGTGAGATGCGGCGCTTGTTGGCAGTAGTGGCGGCTGGACTGCTCTTGGTGATCGCCCTGGCCGGGTGCAAGGGCCTGTCGTCGGCGTTGTCGGCCGGGCCGACGGCCAAGGCGACGACGCACACGACATCGAAAACCAAGGATTCGCACGCGAAAAAGTCGAGCAAGGCGACTCACGCGGCGAAGAAGGTCACCCATCCGGCGACGACGGCCACCGCGAGCGGGTCGGGGACGCTCCGGGTTCTGGTCGAGCCCGCGGCCGGGGTCGGGGCGATCGACAAGCTCATCACCGGCGCCAGGTCGTCGGTCGACCTGACGATGTACGAACTGCGCGACACGACGGCCGAGGACGACCTGGCGGCCGACGCCAAGCGCGGCGTCGACGTCCGGGTGATCCTCGACCAGAACCTGGAGAAGTCGCGCAACACCGCCACCTATGACTTCCTTTCCGCGCACCGCGTCCACGTGACCTGGGCCGACTCCGGCGTGACGTACCACCAGAAGACGCTCACGGTGGACGGCAAGACATCGGTCATCATGACGCTGAACATGGTGAGCGAGGACTACGCGGGCACCCGCGACTTCGCGGTCATCGACACCAGGGCGGCCGACGTCGACGCGATCGTCACCACGTTCAACGCCGACTTCGCCCACCGGTCGATCGCCCCGCCGGACGGCGCCGACCTGGTCTGGTCGCCGACCAACTCGCAGGCGTCGATCCTGGCCGTGATCAACGGCGCCAAGCACACCCTCTCGGTCGAGAACGAGGAGATGGACGACCCCACCATCACCGCGGCGCTGGTGGCGGCCGCCCGCCGCGGCGTCGACGTGAAGGTCATCATGACGGCCGAGAGCGAGTGGGACTCCGCGTTCAGCCAGCTGACCAGCGCGGGCGTGCACGTCCGGCTCTACGCCGACAGCGACAACGTGCTCTATATCCACGCCAAGGCGGTCGTGGCCGACGCCGACCGGCCCGACCAGGACGTGTTCGTCGGCTCGGAGAACTTCTCGAAGGCTTCCCTGCGCTACAACCGGGAGCTCGGCCTCCGCACCACCAACAGCGCGGTGATCTCCACCATCAGCGCCACCCTCGCCTCCGACTACGCCGGCGCCACGCCTTACTCCGGGCGCTAACCGACCCTTCGCCGCGCCAGTCACGGCTGCCGGCCTTGTCGAAGATCTGACGTCGATGTCACATTTTGTGGCTTCCGTCCGTCCGGAGCTCATACATAGGCGGTGGGCGGGTACCGTACCTGACGGGGAAGGGTGGTGACATGTCGGGTATCCGGACGATCGCCGGCGGCGTCGCTGTGTCGGTGCTGACGTTGGCCCTGGCGGCCTGCACGAGCACCACCACCGTCGTGAAGTACGTCGGCGGAGTCTCCTCGTCGGGGACCGCGGCAGCGCCCGCGTCGCCGTCGGCCAAGCCGACGCCGACCGGGCCGATGGTGACGATCACGCCCGGCAGCGGCGTCAAGTCGGCCGACCCGACCACGGGCATCACCGTGACCGCGGCCGGCGGCACGCTGAAGAACGTCACCGTGGCCACCGCGGGCGACCCGGTCACCGGGACGTACACGGCCGGGCGGACCGCCTGGCACAGCGCGTGGACGCTCGACGTGTCGCAGTCCTACACGGTCACCGCCACCGCCACCGCCGCCAACGGCACCACGACCACGCAGACGTCCGCGTTCCGGACGCTCACCCCGGCCAGCACCTTCAGTACCGTGATCTTCGAAGGCGAGGGGCAGACCTACGGGGTCGGCATGCCGATCATCCTCGACTTCAGCCAGCCGGTTAAGGACAAGGCGGCGGTCGAGCAGTCGATCGAGCTGACCACCTCCAAGCGCGTGGTCGGCGCGTGGTACTGGGACGGGAACTCCACCCTCGACTTCCGGCCGCGCGACTTCTGGCCCGCGCACACCACGGTCTCGTTCACCGGGCACTTCGACGGGGTGCAGGCCGCGCCCGGCCTGTACGGGAACCACACGCTGACGCAGTCGTTCGTCATCGGGCAGTCGGTGATCGCGGTCGCCTCGACCCGGACCCACCGCACCCAGATCTACATCAACGGCAAGCTCAAGTACAACTGGCCGATCTCCACCGGCCGGGACACGCTGCCGACCCCGGACGGCAGCTACCTGGCGGTCGACAAGAACAACCCGGTGCGGATGATCGGCGGCACCAAGGGCACCGCCGGCTACTACAACGAGCTCGTCAACTGGGCGGTGCGGTTCACCTTCAGCGGCGAC
>Ga0302325_10025284_pt1 | contig 12340 bp, 12 predicted proteins | sample Palsa_T0_2_FD_201948 | JGI IMG/M metagenome (GOLD analysis project Ga0302325, IMG submission 201948) | Peat permafrost microbial communities from Stordalen Mire near Abisko, Sweden - Palsa_T0_2 | ecosystem: Environmental > Terrestrial > Soil > Palsa > Peat permafrost | place: Sweden: Abisko...
TGACTATTTTCTGTTCACAGATGCGGACATCGTCCACGCCTCCGATAGCATTACCTCGCTGGTTGCACGTGCACAGAGGGATAACCTCGACCTCGTGTCGATGATGGCCAGGCTGCGCTGCTCGTCGCTAGCTGAGCGTGCGCTCATCCCAGCATTCGTGTTCTTCTTTTTCATGCTCTATCCGCCGGAGTGGGTCAGCAGCCCCACGCACAGGACTGCGGCAGCTGCCGGCGGCTGCATCCTCGTTCGCGCCGACGCACTGGCGAGGATCGGGGGAATCGCCGCCATCCGAAGCCAATTGATCGACGATTGCGCCCTAGGGCGCGAAATAAAGCGCAATGGCAGAGTGTGGTTGGGATTAGCGCAACACACACACAGTATTCGCGTATACGACGGTTTCGGCGCAGTTGGCCAAATGATCTCGCGCACCGCGTTCTACCAGTTGCGACATTCCGGTTGGCTGCTGATGGCAACAGTTCTCGGGATGGCGATCACGTTTCTGGGACCGCCGGTTTTGGTCTGTTTCGGCGGATGGGCGGCTCTTTGGGGAGGCGCGGCCTGGCTGATGATGAGCACCGCGTTCTGGCCAACCCTGCGGTTCTACTCGCGTTCACCGCTGTGGGCACCTCTGTTGCCTGTCATCGCCATGTTCTATACGGGTGCAACGGTCCATTCGGCGGTTCGATACTGGCTCGGTTACGGTGGCGAGTGGAAAGGCCGCTTGCAGGATGCAAAGACCGGCTTGGCTGGCTAGTCGGCCATCCGAGGTTTAGTCCCGAATTGTTGGCGTCAAACCGCCGTCGACCCCAGAGTGTTCCGCTGCTGCACTGCGCAGACGCATTATGCCCTACTACTTCTTAAACACCAGCTTCTCCGTCAGCCGCTGGCCCGTTTCCAACGTGCCGGTGGTGGATAGGGTCATCTGCTGCCCATCCGGGGAAACCATCCACCTATCCTTTTGAGTCACCTGACCGTCCCGCTGGTAAATCGCATCCACCGTGTGAGGATCGACCACTTCGAGCGTCACGGTATCGTTGCGCGAGTTCTTTAGATCGTACTGCTTTCCGTCAAAACGGGCGGTATAGCTGAAGTCGCCCAGAAAACGGACCCCGCCGCTTCCGTCCGCCTCGATTTTGAGCACCAACCCTTGCCGCGAACGGGTCTTGCTGAGATCCTGCGTCCAATCGCCTACAAACGGGTCGGCGGCGAGCTTCGCACCTCCGGTTCGCGTCCATACGGTGATCTTATCCGCGTGGCCCACGTACGCAGTCGTGGCGGTTAGCTCCTTTCCATCCTTCGAAACTTGTTCCCGAACCGTCGCTACAACAGTTCCGTCCTTTTTCTCCGTGACCTCAGCCTGCCTCTTATCGATCCTGTGCAGATCAATTTGATTGAAGCCGAGATTGCCGAGTGCGGGCGAATCGTGTCCGTTCCGATTCGCTGTGAAATCGAAATGGGTTTCGCCTGACATGACGACATGCACCCCGTCATGCACGTCTGTAATGGAGAGCTGGTTCGGAGGATCCAGGCTAGACTGCGCAGAGACGAGCGTCCAGATGCCAATGCGAGGGTCTGTCACTCCAGGTTGGAGGGCGGCAAGCAGTGCAAACAACAGTAAGGTACGAATTGATCCTCCCAGGCCGACTTCGAAAGTTTAGCAGATTCAACATAGCTTGTTATCGTGAGTGGTGCGCAAATGTGTCTACCCAATATGGAGCGCGAACCTATGAACTGCTTGTGGATGGACTACCGTTTCGGCCTCAGCGGTTCTCTCTCTCTGCAAGAGAGCTTTAGTGGCGACGATGTTGTATGACATTATGAGTGCTATGGATGTGCGCCGCTTATGGGTGTCAGGGATCGTCCTCGCAGCAGCCGTTGCACTTCTTCCCTTCTCGTTTCACGCGGAGCGCCACCTGGAGACGGCAACCCGTGTCGAAGGGAGCCAAGCTGAAACTGTCCGGCAAGAGTTGGCCAACCGTTTTCGGTCGCCGTTCGTGGACCAAGTGGCACTGGTGATTCAGGGACTCCCGCCTCCGGATTCGGAGGAAGGCGCGCACGCATTAGAACCCATCGTGACAGCACTGAGAGAGCAACCGGGTGTTTCGGGAGCGGTGTCCTATCTCGACTCTCGCGATCCCATCTTCGTGGGCCGGGGAGGGGGAACGTTTGTGCTCGTGGGACTCACGTCGACCGAGGGTCCCGTGGAGTTGCTTGTTCCGAAGCTTCACCAGCTGGCAAGCTCGCTTCAGAGTCAACTGCGGGGCCGTTATCCGGCGGTGAAGCTCGAACTCACCGGCGAGATTCCGCTGAATTTCGACATTCGGAAAGCCAGCTCCGACGACGTGAAACGCGGCGAGAGTCTGGTGATCCCCGTGACCCTCGCACTTCTACTGGTGGCTTTTGGAAGCCTGATCGCCGCCCTGATTCCATTGGCGGTTGGCCAGCTCGCCATCGCGACCACTCTGGCGATTACGGGATTCCTGGCCCAGCGCTGGCACTTGTCCATTCTGGTTCAGAATTTGGCCACCATGCTCGGCTTGGGCTTGGGCATCGACTACGCGCTCCTCATGGTCAGCCGCTTCCGGGAAGCGATTTCCGCCGGGAACGACGGGCCCGCGGCCTCGGTCATCGCGGCACGTCAGGCAGGTCGCACGCTCTTGATTTCAGCCTCAACAGTAGCCATCGGATTTCTAGCCCTCTTGACGGTACCGATAAGCGAAATCCGTTCCATTGGTATCGCGGGATTCTTGGTGGCCGGAATAAGCGTGTTGCTTACAAATACCATCGTTCCGACAGCGCTGGCGTTGCTCGGTCCCCGGATTAATATGGGCCGATTGCCCTTTACTCCAAAGTTGGATGCGCATCGGGCTGAGCGCACCGGCATTCGCTGGCGGCAATGGGGAAAGGTCATTGTCGCGCATCCCTGGCTTGCCCTCTTGGTGGCCGGCACTCCTTTGCTTCTGCTCGCCTGGCAGATCAGACGACTGGATACCAGTGTCCCCCGGGGAGATTGGCTTCCGCAGGCGGCGGAATCAGTCCATGCCCTCCACACCCTGAGACAGATGGATCGGGAAGGCGTTGTTGAATCGTTGCGCATCATTGTCGAGCTTCCAACGGACTCCATCGCGCAAACCGACGCTGGGTGGAATGTGGTTGATCGTGTCACCAAGCGCCTCGCGAGCGACCCTCGCAGTGGCCGCGTGATCTCTATCACTACGATTGCGGAGAGCAACCGGTCTTCCCTCCGTGACCTCTCGCGGGAGACGCGCCGAACGTTTCTGAGCAGTGACGGACAAGCGGCGCTGCTTGAGGTGTTACCCGCAAATTCGGTCTCCCTGCGCGACCAGGTCAACTGGGTGCGGGAGCTTCGGAAGACCGGCGCGCTAGCTCTCACCGGAGTTCCCGGCGCAAAGCTTCTCGTTGGAGGCATCCCGGCACTCAACGCCGATTATGAAACGATTATTAGAGATCGCTTTCCGTCGGTGACGGCGCTTATAGTGGGGGGGACGCTCCTTGCGCTACTCTGTGGATTCCGATCTATCTTCGTCGCCCTGAAGGCCATCGCGCTCAATCTGTTCTCGGTCGCCGCGTCCTTCGGAGCGTTGGTTTTGGTTTTCCAGGACGGGCACGGAAGCCGGTTCCTGGGAGTTCCTGAAGGAACGGGTAGCGTGTTTCCTCTTGTTCCGATCGTCGCCTTTGCAATCGTTTTCGGATTAAGCATGGACTACGAGGTATTTCTGGTTTCGCGCGTTCTCGAAGCCAGAAGGAGCGGGCTCAGTGAAACGGATGCGATCCCCGAGGGTCTGGCTAGAACCGCAGGACTGATTACGAGCGCTGCCGCGATCATGATCGTGGTATTTGCGGCATTCACCTTCGGAAGTTTCCTGGTGGTCAAGATGATCGGATTTACGTTGGCGGTGGCCGTGTTGATTGACGCCACGCTCGTTCGTATTGTGATCGGTCCCGCGCTCCTTTGTCTTGCAGGTGATTGGAACTGGTGGCCTGGGGGCTTGCCAAAGCGAGCAAGGCGCGCTTGATGGCGAGTCGCGAAATACGTCAGCCTGGTTCTTGGGGAATGAGATCTGGATTGAGAGCATCCCGAAAGCGTGCGTTTACCTTCAAGGAGGGATTCCGTGCGATTGACAGTCTTCTGCCTTCTGGCGTCGGCACTATTGCCGTCGTTAGCCCAAGCTCAAGGTCCAGTTTTCACCATTACCCCTGAAGAAAGCGACGTTAAGTTCTTCGTGAAGGCTTCCGTGGCCATCGACGGTAAGTTTAACGAGTGGGAGGCCACGCTGACCTTTCCGTCCACGGACGTCACTTCAGGCGTACTCGACATCAAGATTTCTGCTGACTCCGTGAATACCGGAAACGGCATGAAAGACAACAAATTAAAGAGCAAAGACTTCTTCAACGCCAGCCAGGATCCGTACATCACGTTTCACTCTACTCAAATTGTGCAGACCAGCCCAAACACCTTCGATGTGCAAGGGACCTTTACGATTCGAGGCATCTCCAAGCTCGAGACCCTGAACCTTACACTTACCGGCAAGGGCACTGGCGAGGGCAGCATTAAAGGGACAATGGCCTTCGACCGTAAGGACTACGGGATGAACAAAGGTATCCCGTTCGTTAAGATCGGCGACCGCGTCGAGGTATCGGTCGCCCTTAAGGCCCACAAAGTCAGCGGGCCTCCGCTTGTGTACAAGGAATAGGAGTGTCCAGCAATAAGGTGCGTTTTTGTTATGCGACTTGATGCTGGCCGTCGCCCAGGTGAAGAAGGAAGACCTGGCCGCTAAGAACACCGCCAGCCCGGGCGCCGAAACCAGCGTCACCATCAACGGAAAGAACCTCTGGATCCACTGCCACGCTCCGTCCGTCAGGCGACGCCACATCTTCAATGGCGTGGGCGCGCTCCAGCCGGATGGCAGCGTATGGCGTCTGGGCGCCGATTACGGCACTGTGCTGCACACAGACCCCGACCTCGACTTGAATGGCCTCGCCATTCCCAAGAGCGACTACACCCTGCACGCCGACCTCGACAACGGTCAGTGGAAGCTGATCGTCAACAAAACCCTGATGGCCGGCGGTGCCACATCTGGGCGCATGGGGATGTTGCGTTGCCTACGCAACGGCTGCCGATACCCGCTCGACTGACTTCGCGGGAGCCAGCGCGATGAAGGCGATCGCGATGACAACAAGCACAACGGATCCGATGAGTTCTCCGCGTGCGATCAGATTAGCGAAAGCTTGCCCCGCCATAAGAACTGCGTGGGCAAGGCTGGACCATGCCGTGAAAGCAATCAAGCTACGATTCGCCGATGGGTCACGGGCTGCCAGCAGCAAGAAAATGCCGAGTGTGACATAAACGCTGAGCATCATCGCCAGCGCAGGCTCTTGTTTCACAAACATCATCAAGGGGAAAGCTAGACCGCAAAAGATCAAGCCCACCACGACCAGCACTACCTTCAGCGCCCGTTCTCGATTCATCGTGCACTCCTTGTCACAAACTTGTGAGCCATGCCGAGCAAGTCCCGCAGGACATCAGGTGTGACGCGAGACAGGCGAACCAGCACGCAGGTGTAGTTGAGATAGTGGTCCGTCACGTAGTAAACATCGGGAGCCGCTGCAAGCAGTTCGGAGCGGTCGTCGAAACCGACGCGAACGACAAGCGAACCCGGCTCAGCCGAACGATGAGTAGGCACGCACGCCAGGAGTTTTCCGCGAATCTTGAGCGCGGGTGCGCCGTATGCCGTGCTCCCCTCCACGCCGGGAAACGTCAAGCCGATCTTCCGTACGCTATCGAAGTTGATTGTGCTCCCGTGTTTCTTCGATGTTTTGATCTGCTTCGACGATCTTCCAGTCGCTCTTGATCCCGACTTCGACGTTCGTGCGCCCGGAGTTTTGCCGATCCGAGGATCTCCAGCCAGCACGAGCTCGCATGCCCGCAATGCCGCTGGTTCAAAGTCAGGAGCATCGACTGGTAAGACCTGCCAACCCGTTACGCGTTTGCCCAATACTTGAATAGATCGCATGTTCGGGAACTCACGCCGCAAGCTCGGATGGTGTTCTGGAGTAGTGGCGAGCCATACCCCATTATCCGCGGTGCTCTTAGGCTTGTCCCGTAGGATCAACACGATTTTGTCTTTTACATAGATCGCAAGGCAGCCAAACATCGGACGCGTGTGCGGCGATAGTGTGGAGATCGCATCAAGCACGAATGCGTGTGGAATAGGCTTGCGCTGCTTGGGCAGCAAACTCGCATCCAGAGCTTGTGGAGAGACGTGTTTTCTCTCGGTCATACCCGTACACCTCCAGCCCCGCCCGCACAACTGATGGGAGTTTACACCCAAGAACTCGACCAGAAACAAGAGGGCGTTATCGCAGTCTCGTGTACTCCGCGTTGGCTTGCTTCAGGATGGGGATGTCGGGGTCGGCGTCTTTCCAGAGAGTGAGGAACTCTTCGTAACGTGGCTAGGGGGCTTGCCGAAACGGGGTGGGGCAGCCAAGACATCCAACCGGGCGGTCTGGCTATTCTGGGTATACGCGACCCAAGTACCGGAAAGCGGCCGATGGGTTTCCATTCATTGTCGTGACTGTGAAGCGCTCAAAGGCGAGACGGGTGAAAGAGCGGGTTAGCGGTTCGATCCATTCTTCTCGGTGGTGTCGGACAATCACACCGTCCGGAAGCTCAAACACGCCGTATACGCCAAATTGATCGGCGTCACGCTCATATCGCTCCAAGTTTCGCACGTCGGTATTGATGAGCAGGTCGCTGATGTACAGAATGCCTTCAGGGCGAAGTACCCGCTTAACCTCCGCGAGCAACACCCGTTGATCATCATCGCTGGGTATACAGGTCAGAAGGGCAAACAAGAGTACTGCGTCAAAGGCCCGATCACGGAAGGGCAGTGTCAGTCCGTCGTTTTGAACGACCGTCAAGTGAGGGAACTGCGAGCGGCACCGCAGGAGCATCTTTTCGGAAAAATCCATACCCACGGTGTTGCCGTAGCCGGCCCCCGAGAGCTGATCAAGTAAGCGACCGTATCCACACCCGTGGTCGAGAATGCGAGCCTGCGATCGCAGATGCTGCCGTAGCCAATCCAGTCTGAGAGGATGCGAAAAGCGCTTTTCAGACGCGACCCGGTCCCAGTAGTCAGTCTGCAGCGGTATTCCTTGCACTCCGCCCGTCTCCTGTACCCGAAGTATAGCGCCTCACCAACCAGTTTCGCCTGAACCGGAACCCGTTTGAGAGCTGCAGTCGCCCATAACTTCTTCGGCCAGCTTCTCGATGATGCGGTAGTGCGAGAGGTTCTGGTCAATGATTAAGTGGGCGCTGGGTCCCAGGCTGCACTATTAAGGATGCGAGGAAGACGAGTCAACGAAACGTACGAGAAGGTACGAAGCGCCGACCAGTTACCAGTTGTCGGACAACCGGAGCAGTATTTTGGGACGGAGTTCCCACCTTCAGGGTTGCAACCTCCATGTAAGGCATGTCGCCCGGAGCGAAGACAAGCGGGATTTTGACGCTGACCACGGGCCGTGCCAGACCCCGCAGCCTGAAGGCGACGGGACAATCTTGCCAATCAAGCGACGGGTAACGGTGCAGCATATAGCTTGCGCTCACGTTGCAAGGACCAAGCTATGCGTGGGCTTACGTCGGGGGAAAGCGCCAGCCCCGGTTCGCGGCTGCCAGCGTTGTTATGAAATTAATTACGCGTTGATGCCGCGAGGGGGCCTTCAGTGTAAGAAATCCTGCCCGGCAGATCAAACACGAGATTGTTTTGGGGTGTTCTAGGCTACTTCTTCGATGCTTGTCGAACAGGTTGCGTGACCGCATTCGCAAGCGATCTCCAGCTCACCCGATCCGGCATCGCTGCAAGATTCACTACAGTATTTTTGGCCACTTTCCACGACACAGGTGCAGGGAACGTGGGCACAGGTGTTTTTCTCAGGTGTTGTCATAAGTTTTTGCTCCATTCACCGGGAATGAAAAGAACGCTGCCATTATAGCTCCCCAGAACGTTAGAAAGTAGCGCTCCCGGAACCTTGGAAAGTGATGGCATCCATCCGATCAAGAATCTCCTGAGCATGAATGGTGGGTTCAATGTCGTGCTCCTCCGCGTGACTTGCCGTACCAAGAACCTCCAACTCCTGCACGGAAGATACAAGCTGGATCGTTTCCTCGCGGCGCTGTTCCTTCCTGAGAGCACGGCGAAGCCGACGGTAAAAGCTTCCAAGAAGATAAGCCTCCAGCTCCCCAATCTCACGAGACCGGACCCCAGAACCTTGTGGTGCGATTCTTGACCATACTGGGTCATCCTGTTTGTTTTCTTGGTCAATGACTGTTGAGGAAAGCGCTCCGACACTAGAATCCCGCAGGCCGCTCGCTGGCCACGCCAAAGGCTCCTTCCAGTGTGATGGCGGCCGCGCCGAGTGTCCCTTCGTCGAACAATCGTCCGATGAGCGTGACTCCGTGTGGCACCCGACGCGGCGTAGGAAACCTCGGCAGAGGATGTGTTGGGTCTGGCGCCCAGTCGCTGCGTGCCATTTGCACCTCGACGAATCCCGCGCGCAAGGTGAGAGATGGATGACCAGTGAAATTCGTGATGACCAGCATCTCGTCGCGCAGCGAAGGGACGAGCAGCAAGTCAACTTCGGAAAAGACGCGTGCCATCTCCTCTGCGACTTTGCGCCGCATCCGGTTGGCCTGAACAAAATCGACCGCCGACAAGAACCGTGCCTGCCGAAACAAATTCGGCCACGCGTCGGGAACCTGTTCCTTCAATTCGCGCAGCCCGCCGCTCAATGTCAGGTCTTCAAATGCCGCAGCGCCCTCAGCAAAGAGAATCAGATTCAGCGAATCGTAAGGCCAGTCGGGAATCGAAACCTCCACCAACTCAAAGCCGAGCCGCTTCGCCGTTTCTAGCGCCGCGCGATCAACCTCCGTCGCCGGACGCTCCTTCATCCATAACGGAAAATATCCAAGCCGCAACCCGCGCCCGCTGGCGTTGGCGTCAAAGTCGAGGTGACTTTCCACGCTCGCAATATCTCCTGCATCGGGCCCGGAGATCGCGTGCAGAACAAGCAATGCGTCCTCCACGCCGCGGGTCATCGGCCCTAGCTTGTCGAGCGACCAGCACAGTGTCATTGCGCCTGTGCGCGGCACGCGCCCATAGGTCGGACGCAGACCGGTTACGCCGCACCGCATTGACGGACTGACGATGCTTCCACCGGTCTCGCTGCCGATGGAAAAGCCGACGAGCCCGGCCGCAGTAGCCGCTCCTGGCCCCGCGCTCGATCCCGACGAGCCTTCTTCCGGCAACCACGGATTCATCGTCTGTCCGCCAAACCAGATGTCGTTGAGCGCCAGCGCGCCGAGGCTGAGCTTAGCCACCAGCACCGCCCCAGCTGCGTAGAGTCGCTTCACGACGACGGAGTCTTCACGCGGAATGCGATTCCGATAGGGCTCCGCGCCATACGTGGTCGGAATGCCCGCCGTGTCGAGCAAATCCTTCACGCCAAACGGAATCCCATGCAGCGGCCCGCGATATTTTCCCTGCGCGATCTCTTCATCGGCCTGCTTCGCCTGCTTCACTGCCTGATCGCGCGTGATCGTAATGGCGCACCGCAGCTTGGGATTGAATCTTTCCAGCCGCTCCAGGTAAATGCGCGTGAGCCTCTCCGAACTGAGCTGCTTGCTTTCGATCCAGCGCGAGAGCTGGGTCACGGTCGCGAAGGCAATGTCTTCATCTTTGGCGGGAATAGAGACGCCGTCGGCCTGGCTGCGCACGAATCGGTCTTGCGCCACGCCATATTTCACACCCGGAATCATCGGGTCCCATTTCGTGGCTGGAGACAACGATGATTCGAACGTGAGCTTCCGTGGGCCAACTCTACGCTCGTACACCGACGCGAGCGTTCTCCGCCACGTCGAGGCGGCCATCGCCCGCTCGGAATCGGTCAGCGGAAACTGGACAAGCTTTTCCGCTTCAGAAAAAGTCGTCTCGGAAACCTCCGGCCCGAACGCCGGCCCCGCACCGAAGGCCGGCGGCGCGCCTGCTGGTAGCTTCGACAGATCCTGGGCGTGAATACGCGAAGCCGCGGCCGCGCCCAGCAGCCCCAGCGACGTTGTGGTCAGAAAATCCCGGCGTGATTTTGACATATCTTTTCCAAAGCTCATGGCACGTGCCAGTGGCGAAAAGGCGTCATCCGACGACCCGCGTCTCACTCGGCCGAGGGATTTCGCGTGCTGCGCAGGTTCGATCCAGAGGAGATCCCTTGCTCCGCCTGAAGAACCGTTCCGCTCAGGATGACGTCGTGACACCGAGAGCGACTCGTATCACCCCACGCCTGGCCGCAGATCGACCTTCTTCGTCGTGATCGTCACCTGCACGGTCGGCAAAACCGGCCGTGGATACGGCTTGCAATAAGCTTCGACCATGATCGTGCCCGGGGTCCTGGTCGATTGCACAATGACCTGCGCCAGACCGTTGAACAGGCTGCGCTCCGGCTCTTTGTCGGATTCCTGGCCATTGGGGTCACCGTTGCCAACCCCGAGGAACCTGCCTTCGCCCGTGACTCGGAAGCTGATTTTGTTTGCGGCCGTAGGAATCGCGCGCCCCTCTTTGTCGAGAACTTCCACTTTCAAGATCGCCAGATCGTCGCCGTCGGCCTTGATCTCGGTGCGGTCCGCTGTCAGTCGGATCGCCACCGCATCTCCCGTTGTTTCGCGTTTTTCCGTGAGCGCGACTTTGCCGTCTTTCATGCCGCGCGCTTCGAGCACGCCCGGCTCGTATTTCACCTCCCATTCGAGATGCGTGAGCGGCTCAACCTTTTGCGATCCTTGGCTCTTGCCATTCAAAAACAGCTCCACCGAGTCGAGATTGGAGTGCACCCAGACAGGGATCGACTCGCCTTCGCGCTGGTCCCAGTTCCAGTGCGGAAACAGATGAAGCACGGGCTCCGGTCCCCACCACGCCTTGTAGTAATAAAAGTTGTCTTTCGGAAAGCCGCACGTATCGACGATGCCGAACTGCGAGTTGATCGACGGCCATCCATACGGTGTAGGCTCGCCCCGATAGTCGAAGCCGGTCCAGGCGAATCCTCCAGCCAGCCACTCGCGCGCCGCATAAAATTTCCACCACTCCTCGGCGAGTTCGGACCAGTCGGTATGATTCAGGTCGTATGCGCTGACCCAGTTGCGCAGCGTATCCGTCGAATAAACGCCACGTGTCGAAACCGTGCTCGCCGTTTCCGTGCCCACACACGGAAGCTTCGGATGCTTCCTGCGCCAATCGTCGATCACTTTCAGGTTGTAGTTGAATCCCATAACATCAAGTCGTTCGGGGAAGTGGGTGTCGAACGCGGTATTCACCGCGGCGGTGCACAGCCGCGTGGGATCGAGTTCGTGACTGCGCGCGATCATGTCGTCGATTACGCGCACGCCTTGCGGCTGATACATCATGATCCACTCTTCGTTGCCCATCGACCACAGAATGATCGACGGTGAATTGCGGAAGCGCTTGATCATGACTTCGAGCTGCGTCATGCCCTCGGGGTTCGAGTTCATCAGGCGGGTCTCGCACAGCATCATCATGCCCATGCGGTCGCAGGCTTCGACCCATTCGGGAGTCGGCAAGTTGTGCGATGTGCGAACTGCATTGCCGCCCATCTCTTTCAAGATCGCCAGCCGATACCACTGCAGGCGATCGGGAAGCGCGGCGCCGACTCCGGCATGATCCTGGTGGTTGCATGTGCCCTTGATCTCGACTCGTTTTCCGTTAAGCAAGAATCCTTTGTCGGCGTCCCACCGGATGTCGCGAACGCCGAAGGTGATGCGCTCGGCGTCGCGCGGCTTGCCAGCCGACTCGATAGTGACAACGGCGAAATGTAGATTCGGAGTTTCTGGAGACCACAGCGCGGGATTCGCGAGGTTCGCCGTTGTTGTGAAAGTGGCAGATCCATCGACCGGGATTGACTGCGGCGGCGCTTCCGCCGTCGCTAAGGTTTTCCCCCCAGCGTCAACGATCTGCCAGCGCACGCGGCAGTTCTCGGCGGAGCGACCCTCGTTTTGTACGACTGTTGTGAGGCTCAGCGTGGCGGCGTTTCCCTTGAGAGCGGTTCGCACGACACTGTCGCAATATCCCAGATGCAACCCATCGGTCTTGGTCAGCCACACATGGCGGTAAATGCCAGCGCCTTCGTAAAACCATCCATCTCCGAAGCTAGCATCCATGCGAACGACCAGGTAATTCTTCTCGCCATAGCGAAGAAAATCGCTCAGATCGAAGCGGAACGGCGCGTAGCCGTTGTCGTTGCGGCCGATGAAATATCCGTT
>Ga0302325_10025285_pt1 | contig 12340 bp, 15 predicted proteins | sample Palsa_T0_2_FD_201948 | JGI IMG/M metagenome (GOLD analysis project Ga0302325, IMG submission 201948) | Peat permafrost microbial communities from Stordalen Mire near Abisko, Sweden - Palsa_T0_2 | ecosystem: Environmental > Terrestrial > Soil > Palsa > Peat permafrost | place: Sweden: Abisko...
AGACTAGATGACGAGGAAGAAGGATTCGATTATTTCAAGGAAGATTCAGCGGAGATTTTTTTTGAGAAATGGGTTAATATGGGCGATGAGAGGAATATCAAACGAGTTTGGGTTCAAGGGAAGGAAGTCACGATACTAAGGAAGCAGCAGTGGCTGAGCAATGCGCGCGCGACGGAGCACCGCTTTTCGGCTCACACACAAGGTTAATGTAGGATGATCTCAGCTCGGGAGAAAAGCGACACGAAAAGCGATTCTTGATCCGGCAGGATGATAAGCACAGCCTCGTTTTACCTAGTCTCCCGTCGTCCCCCGACCAACGCTCCTTCACTTGCCGCTAAACATCCCGACCATCTTCCGACAATACTTGGTTTGCACCGTCATTCTCCCTTCGATCAGCTTTTCTTATTCACTTCTTCCCGGTTGTTCGTTCGCCTGGAGTATGGCGCCGAATCGCAGGAAGAGAAACCGAGACGACCGATTCGCCTCGGAAGTTCCTTCCTCGCCTGCCTCAGCAAAACGTCGCCACGTATACCTCGTCGCCAAACCTATTCATGCCCTTTCTGGCCCTTTCGAGTTTCTATCGCACGGCAAATTCCCTCTCTGTCATTGGGGTTTCGTCTTATCTCAATACAACCAAGATCAGTTAAAGGAGCATTTCGATCACCAAGTCGAGGATCCGTCTCCGATTGTTGCGCTGGGGACTCTTTTCGAACTCAAACGAGATCCGCACGGTCAAATGGCTTGGCAACTCAATATGGACGATAAGTTTGGTCCGGCGCTTGCCACGGAATGGAGTCGGATGTGTATCGGCTACATTGGTGAAACGAGATCGACCGACAACGAAATCATAAGTTTTGGTACTCCCACTTTCCGCGATGTGCTGATATTGTTAGCGCAACTATTAAAAGAGTCGCATCCGATATATCACGGCCTTACGAATAATTGTCAGAATTTCGTTGCATATTGTGTACGACATATTTGCCCTGAATCCACGGCGTCGCTACTGCCATCAACCATACAGCAAGCGTTGTGTTATCTATCTCATCTGGACCGTTCCAGTTTCGACGGTCGACCTTTTCAAGTTATCTTCGTGTCGTCTACGTGGCAAAATATACGTCTGGAAGATGAAAATGGATACGCGGTATCAAGAGGTATAACTCGTAAATAAATGACGTGAAAGCTCATGTATTAAGGATTAAGCCTAAGTCAACGGATTCGGGTCAAACATGGGGTGGGATACGCGGGTTTTCGGTTGCGGTGGGTCATCACCTTGGGGTTTTTTTTTTTCACTCGTGACTACTTGTCGCAACATTCGCAATAGATTAGCTCTTACGTCATAAAGTTCTAGTGTAATACTTAAATAAGGACAGCCTCGTCACACATTTCTGCCCCAGCCTCGTATGGAGGATGGTTGAGTCGAGCTCGGCAGGTAACAAACGGACTCCAAACATCCCGGTCTCATCGATTCTAGAACCGAATTTCTGGGAAGCAATCGACCAGAAGGCCCCTGGGCGGGCACAGACTGTGCTCTGGAATTGACAAGTTGCAAGAAAAATTTCGCTATTACATAAGTATTTCTCTATTCCGCCACTATGTGTGGCTAGCGACATATACGTCTCTCTCGAGAAAAAAGGAGTCGATTTCAAGCCAGCATATGACGATAGTATTACAAAACAGACACGAAGACCATATATAAACCCTCACCATCGTCCGATCTCACGCAAGTCTGTGTCGGTGACTCCTTTGTTACGCCGCACCCGCGCCGCATTGCATCACCGCGCCATCACATTTTCATTTCGCACGCGCCGATCCCCCGATACACTCTAAATTGCGAGTGACACTTGATGACCTCATTCCCCAAACCAGGACCACTGCGCCGACTCGTCGCTCTCAAACCACACCTCTGGGCATCATATCCTTTCCCCCAGCTGCGTAACTCGCCGCAATTATCTCGGTGCCTATCAACAATGTCCTCCGACGACAACGAGTCCAAGGGTTCAGATGTGCATAGCTGGCGAACTCAACTGCCCTACTTGAACAAGGAGTTTTCCAACCCATTGTATCACTCCCGCTGCCACTGCGGACGAGTCAAGTTTTCAGTGAATACTGCGCCTTTGGACGCAAAGTTATGTCATTGTAAGGATTGTAGGGTCATGCATGGGGCGCCGATACAGCATGCGGCGATCTTTGAGAAGAAGGCGGTGCAGTTTGAGGAGGGTAGTTTGGATCATGTCAGATTTTATGCGAATGAGCGGGGGAGTAATCGTGGGAAGGAGGGAGAGGAGGGACATGGAAAGGTAATTGCCCTTGCACCTTATCATTCGTTTGGTTTGGGGTAGATTGTGTTGAGATACGGTTGCTGTTGGGTGTGGTGCTCACGGGGATGGTTGAGATAAAGGCTGATGGGTAGGTTCCTTCCTTGCCGAGGAAAGTAAGTTGTTCCCACTGCGGAAGCCGTCTTGCCGATGGTAAATCCCTCTCTCATCTCAAACGTACAAAATATTTTCTAACCGCCATGTTAGAAGGCAAAAATATGTTCATTGCCTTCCCGCCCACATTCGTCTTCCCAAGCGGCCTCCCCAAAACCTTCCTCCCGACGCACCACATCTTCTACTCGCAGCGCTTGTTCGACATGAAAGACGGTCTTCCCAAGTATGCGCGCCACAAAGAAGAGGGTGCGCCACAGGTCGACGAAAGCGAAGATGCAGATCGAAGTCAAGGGCGTGGGGAACAGAAAGATAAAGATGAGCCGAAACGGCAGGAGTTGGAGATGGATCAGGAGGAGGCGGAGGAGCGGGCACGGAAGAAGCAGGGGCAGCAAGTTGATGGGGAAAAGGAGGCTAAGAAACAGAAGACGGGGAAGTGAAACAGAAAGAGAATGAGAGTATATCTAATTTGCTTGATTGCTAAACTGCTGATCAGATCGTTCGCAAAATTCAAACTACAAAGCAATACCACGCAAAACAAACCGGATATCTGACTACTACTAAACTTCCTCTTGAGGCCCCATGAATTGAACCACCATCAGATTTTCATCTACAAAGCAATACCGCACATTAAAAACAGGGTATCTGACTATTAAACTACCCTTTGAGCCCCATGAATTGAACCACCATCAGATTTTCCTCGCAAACTCGGAAATGACCCTCAAGGCCCTTCTAAATCCACTGCACAATAACACGTCGGACTTCCTCGAGGTCTAAGTTGAAAGTTGCAGGATAGTTTGACGGAGGTTGGAAAAGATCAATAAGTGTTGCAACGTCGACATGAAATGTAATATTTGTAGGAGTTGTGATTGGAGTATTGTGTGAACTTTGAAGCAACAATAGGCATACTCTCGGGACTCATGTCTGGCCATGGAACGGCAAGAAACGTCCCATTTGGCGTACATGCACGATATGCAATGCCGGTCCGCCAGCGATGATTGCCGTTCGTCGCCTTAAAAATCTTGACACCAATCCAGCATCTTGTTCCAGTTCCGGGGCCAGTATTTGTTTAAATCCGTTCCAGTAAGTTGTGGCATACTTTCATGTCCCACAGCTACCTCAAGGACGAGTTGAGGAGCGATTTGGTTTGTGGCCATATTGATGGCAAAGACCCCTTGCGCCTGTTGTGGATTTGGGAGGCGGTCGATAATTAGAGCCCATTGGCCATCAGGTTGTTTAAGTATCATCACCTGGTGCTAAATTGACATCTATCATATTAGAAAATTATCTGATATTTGAACAACTCTCCCCAGTGCTTGCTTGGAATAATTTTGGTCGGTTTTGAATAGAGATTTACTCGCTGATTTGCATAATGACTTCGCCATGAGGCGCAGGGTATATTCGTTAAAGATAAGTTTTCTATTATCAAACGAAATGAACTGACCACGAGGAAGTTCTCGATCAGTAATGAGCCTATAATATTGGTCGGAAGCGAGAGTGAAGGCGTCTAGACTCTAATGTGTGTCGTGCGGTCTCGGGGATTGTGTGGCCATCTCGAAAGGGAATGTAAACATCATTAAACGCTTTCATCAATCCTGCTGGACGAGGGCGAGACTCTACTGAATGCCGGTATCGATGAGAGGATCTGAGAGTATGGATGTTTCCAGACTCGGACTTTTCTTTGGCTGATGGATTGTCGAGAGCATCATCCAGGTCTCCGCGCTTTTTTTCGACGTTTGGACCTGAGGAAGGGGGAGTGTCTGTGATGCGCAATGAGGGTATGCTTCGACGCGCCATGGGTGACGATTCAGACGATGCTGTGTCAACAGTGGTCATCCTCTCCTTCATTTAGGCGGAGATAACGCGTCATAGACAAGTTTGATATGGCGGGCAGGTCCGGGCCAGTGCTCCGAGTTTTAATCCGCCGATTAAATTTGCAGTGGGCTCAGGCCCTAGCCGGAGGGGAAGAGAGTAAGTTTAAACTGGGCAGCAAGTTGATGGGGAGAAGAATGCTAAGAAACAGAAGACGGGGAATTGAAACGTGAAGAGAAAGAGAGTATAATTAGCGAGATCGAGTTGTATGATATGATTGATCGATGATAACATGAAACATAAGTCTATGGATATAACTAGAGTACAATTCTATCCTTTCTTTTGTGGTATGCATATATGATATTGATGTCGCTTAAATCCCGTTGATAGCAGCCACAAGCTCGCACAACCACGTATCAGCGACCCCATCCAACCCAAACGCCACATTCCCACATCCCGAGATACTTTTCGTAATCTCCTTGATGGAACAAGTATTTCCGACGACGGCGCTGATGCGAGTAGGCCAATCCACAGATAACCGATCCGCGATCTTTGCCTGCAGATTCTGGTGCATCTGCCAAATGAAGTAGGGGTAGTATTTCGCTACTTCGCAGGGAGTGGAACAGGCGTTTGGTTTGGAGGGGATGGTGACGCTGGATTCGGACCAGTTGAGGCCTGTGCCGCACCAGGCTTTGGAATAATCGTACTGGGCACAGTTTCCTAAGGCACATCCGGTGGTGGTGGGCTTAGGGGGAGTGGTGGTGGTGGTGGTCTTAGGGGTGGTGCAGGTGGTGGTGGTGGACTTGGGGCTGGTGGTGGGTGGAGGGCTGGTGGTAGGGGTGGTACAGGTGCTGGCAGGGGTGCTGGTAGGGGTGGTAGAGGTAGTGCTGGAGGCGGTGGAGGTGGTGGAGGTGGTAGGGGTGGTACAAGTGGTAGAGGTAGTGCTGGAGGTCGTGGAGGTCGTGGAGGTTGTAGGGGTGGTAGAGGTGAGAGTTGTGCTCGTCGTCGTCGATGCTCCACATGATATCACGACAGGGTTCGCAATATCCTTTCGTTCATAGACGTTCATAGTCCAGCTTCCCCCGCACATTTGCGTCGCATCTCCAATACACGGCATATTGCACTGTTGAGAACACTGTCCTCCCCCATTCTCGAAACTGTTTCCACAGTAGCATTCTCCGCCATACTCCACTCCAGCAACCGGGAACCCCATGACATCACAAAAGTTCATACACATCTCGACCGTCATGCCCAAACAAGAGTACGCGGCCCCGGTAAGCGAATGAAGCGAATTCAGTCCATCTGCAGCACATCCGACTTCCTGCCAGTTCTCCATGATCGCGGCTGCGTCGAACGTACTGGAGGAAACGTTATACGTGGCATACACGGACAATTTCTGGTTATCGCCGCAGACCTGGGTATTGTCGCCGTCACACGAGGTAGCGCACGCGCTTTCCTCAATGAGAAGGGTCGACGAAGTGATGCTGTTGCCGCAGAAACATTGCGAGCCGGATTGTGTGCCGGCGATGGCGTACCCACCGGCTTGACAATAGTCGATACATTTCTGATTTGTGAGATTGCCGAAGTTTGTGTCTTCCAGTTGAACGAGGGCTTTGGATGCGAAATTCGTCATGCACCCCTGGTAAGTGTATCCCTCGTATGCGCCGACTATAGGCCCACCCGTCGAGTTGCCGTGGCGTTTGAATAGAGTCTTGCTAGGGGGGCTGAAAGTTGGGTTGTAAAGAGCGGATTGGATCGATGTGATCATGTCGCCTGCGCATTCTTGTTTCAGAGTCGACATGATGGAAGCGATGTGCGATTGTGAGGAGGTAAGCGAACCGAGTTGTGTTTGGACATTAGATAGAACCGAGTCGAGATATGGCTGCCATTTCGAGGCAAACAGTGCAACGAGGGATGATTGGGTGCAGTCTGTGCAGGGCAGAGGGGAGACGGGCGACGATGGCGAGGAGGAGGAACATTTGATCTGAGGGGCTATAGTGGAGAGCCAAGTTGGTTGCCATGTCTGCCAGTTGGACCAGTCGCCGTAGTAGCTTGAAGACACCGGTGCAGCAAGCGCAGCCGAGAGCGAAGACAGCACAATGAATTGAGTTCGCATTTTGTTTGACTCCCATTGCTGCTCCTGTCAACGGACTTTTATACTTTCTCTTCTGAAACATTTCCCCTGTCCCTGGCGGTACCTGACCGCCCCTTACCGCCACAAACACACCGTAGTCCGCCCGGGATTTTCCCTCCCAGCATGATATCGTCTAATTCCCCTGAAAATCAGCTCTTAAACTTTTGACGGGTCTCAGTGTAAGGTACCAAAAAAAGGGATTCCGAGTCCCGCACCAGTCACATCACGTCAATCAGGTCCCCTAGTGAGACTTCAATGTCCTTCCCGCGCGCTGATTCGTCCATTCCATGGAAATGTCTCAGAATGAGTCGTACGAGTGAGACATCGCCAGGGAGATTCTGCCGAGGGTGCCTGGTGCCTGGGGACTGTGTGACGTTGCCCGGGTTCATGTCTGCGCCTTCGGCGTTTACGAAGGGATCGGGATGCATGCCGAGCCGATGGGCGGTGAGACTGGGGAGTTGTGGGAGACACGCTGGGAAAGGATGTTGACAATCGAAGCGACCGCCGACGATGTCCAAATCCGGAGGTGGTTTAAGAGCAATCACGTGACCGGGACCCGGGCCGATCCTACCCGGGCCACGGTGGATGCCAGATTTCAGGGGCGGCGGCCAGTGTCAAAGATTCAACCACCACACCACTCTACGCTGCAAGTTGAAGACTTCCTTCCACCAGAGAAGAGCGTATTGTACTAGGTACAGCTCTCTAAATGAATTCCCACCAGATGGAAAAACGCGCACAGAAGATTCCCCTTGTCCAAGAAAACGCGGTCGTACTGTCGCAGCAGGGGACGACCTCTAACCAAGGAGGGGCCTTCTTTCACAGCTCAAAGTGTTCGATTAACAGCTTTAACGATCTCTTTTCTCCTTCTTCTACCAGAGAATGTACGGACAATATAGTCGACGATGATAATTCTCTCACCCCGGCGTCAGATGGGAGTTTCTCCGTCATCTCACAGAACTAGAGATTCCGGCGTACCGCGACCGGTTAGCTTTTGAAGCCGTCACTGAACACGAATGTGTAGTATTTCGCAGACGTGATTCAATTCGTTTCAAGTGTCTATAAGTCGGCTGTATCAATTCGGGATGATCAAACAATCAGACTATTACAAAGTTCAGAGCATTTTCTGAACCGTCATGTTTGGGCGTGATTCAGTACCAAAAATCGAGGCGATGCACATGGGACGGTGTCCAAAAACACATGATATTGAAGACATCCAAGGCAAAGTTCAAATATTCACGCTTCTGCGAAAAGTCACCGGCGGTCATTGCCGCCTGTTATCCATCAAATACAACGTTCCAACGGACGTTATTCCCGCAAAAACTATTGCCGATATCTTGAGACATTCAACATTATCCCTCGAATCGTAAGGAAACCCTTGACTACAGACAATTGCAAAAAAAATCTATTCAGTGTCAGTCACCTGAAATAAATATGAACCGAGAAAACTACATATTTACTTCACGAGTACTGCCATTACTTCATCGTCTGACAGAAAAATCCTACTGGATAATTCACGAGAACAACAAACAACTTCGAGAATTCCATCTGAAGGATAAAGAAGTTCGAAATATCCCGTTGGATTAAACGGCACAAAGCTTATTCTCTTGTCGTGGATTACTCGACACTTCAGCGCAGTCCTAGGTTCCGTTCGACATATTAGAAGTTCCTCGTTGGCATTGGAAAAGCGTACTCATTGCAAGAGGTTTACTCCCCCTGCACCGTTATCTCGCTGCAAAATTTTGGATAGGTGTTTGAGCTACAACCGATTGCGTGTTATATTCAAATCAGACGATTGCGTGTTCTTTGCATATCAGATGATTTCACTTGGGATGCGCCTGCCCTTGCAGAATTTTAACTTTGTTTTGGGGGTGACGCGACATTACCCCCCGTGCGCGCAGGGATCACATAACAAATCCCAAGAAAGATACTAATATATTCGGAGCGGCGGATGGTATCCGTTGTATTGAGTTCGAGGTTCGTTATTTTGCGTCATCGGAGTTGATATCTTAGGAACTGAGATTTTTATAGGATTACCTGTGTATCTCCGAATACTACGACTGAATATACCGCTTCATATACGCATGTCTGCGGTTCGATCGACTACCATTCTGAGATACTTCGGATCGAGTGTACATTATCAATTGCCCTATACTTTTCTGCTCGACCGAAATTGGCGAGGAAAATTTTAGGCATCCGGAATTCGAGCCGTTTAAATCGCCACCGTTTATCTGCTGAATTTTCAACAGGACGAACTAATTTACAAACCTTCGACCGAACGATGCAGATTCAGGCAGACATGAAAGACGTGGCTATTCTGATGCTGCTCCCAGACTACCATATGCATTTTAAAAGACCAGACTCTCTCAGGGATACATTATCTACATCTATAGAGATGGACCGGCGTTATTTCGAGATGAGAAATATCTGACGTGGATCATCCTTTATAATTCCAGCGTCCAAAAAAAAGGTTATTTCCGGTATATATTCTTTAACTTTTAGGGGATTGTATCCGCTTTCATCATCAACGTATACATGGACTATTTTCCCGGGCGCCAGTATATATTTCCCCCACTCAAAAAGCGGCGGACAGAGTTCATCCTCATCAAATATTACGCCGATATTCCATTCCCAAGAACACCATCTGCTCCCCTATCCCCAGCAACAACCCGATCGATGAACAGGTCAATTCAGGTTTGGAGGAACGTACGGGTAACAAGTATAGATGCAGCAAGATCAATCCTGCGGTCTGTCTGCATGGTCGAAGTCTTAAATTTTTCTGCCGCAGAGGGAGATATATCTTTGCTTCATCTCCTGCGCGGGATTTGGAGTATTTGACGGTAAATGAGGTTGATGTATTCAGGCATGCGCGCGAGGATTATTGATAACAGCACGCACTAGTACGCCGAAGATGAGATTTCGTCACGTTCCAGCAATGGTCAGCAGTATTCCTCTAATCTGACGCGTCGTATCTGATTCGATGGTGAGATACCAAAAACCCCGACTCAAATCAATCAATCAACAATGACAACATTATACCAAAGGAAGAGATTCATCTCTGTCCAATTGGAACCTCTATTTGGCCAAGCATGATCCCTCGAAATCGAGATCGACACATACTGCACGTTGGATCCAGTTTCTTGAATGGACAGCACTCACATCTCACGGCCGCGGGACGTCTTTCTAATCCCAAGACCGGGATAAAGGTCTAGTTTACATCGACACTACAGCGAGCCACGGCGATACATTTCCCACATTCGACATTGAAATTGATTCTTCTACCACAATTGGATATGTACGAAAATATCAATTCGATTACACAAAGAGGTACGGTGAAAACATCATTGGGATGAGTTGTTCTTTGATAGGCTCGTGGATGATGCCAGACGCGGGAAGACGTTTGCCGCTCAGACTTGCATTCAAATCGTTAATTCTGGGCATCAAAATCTATAAACACCATTTCCGAGGCTTCTTGCATGGGGACGCCGCAGCGCCCGTGGATACGACATGAATATTATCCAGCGGACCCACAAACTCGCCCGAAACACCATAACGAATTACGTCTTCAGTATCCCGAGAGCGCTTTCCTGGTGGGCCTATTCCAGCTACAAACATCCCCCCCACGTGCACGGCTACACAAAATCACGACCTTTCAATGCATGTATTATGTGCGTGTTCAACTGAACAAAGCTCTTTAGGCGTAAGCTTCCCCGTATTCACGAGAGACTGATTGCAAAGCATGAATGACGGGGTTTTCCAAGCATGATTTTTCATTCTTCTCCCTCCTTTTTGCTCGATACCGGGCCGGTGGCTTTGTTGAGTGGAGTTATTTATTGGAGGTTGTTTGGGTTTTTAGAATTTGCATAAAGAAAGGGTTCTGTCTGATTCGAGTTCTCTTGTTCGAGTAGTCTAGTCGCTATAGAACATTTCTCGCGATCGCTATTACATTTGATCTCATCGAATCTGTTGCACAGTTTTCACTTTTCGGCATGATGGTGGGGTAACAAGTGCGTGGGTTCTCGTAATTAAAGGTCGCTCGAGAGCTGTGGTTACGTGTCGGATTGTGTTGTGGGATCAAAGTGGGCGCGAGTGTATGGGACGAATTCATTGTCTATGAACGGGGGGGGGGCTAGCGGTGCTTTATGTACATGGGTAAGTCGGCTGTGGCTTGTTCCACAACAGATTCGATCTGATTGTCATTTCGCAATACCGAATTAATAGGAATGCGAGACTGCCATGATACCGGCAATGCCAATAGCTAGATAGGATAGCGGACGTGGCACCCGCATAAAGACGAGGAGCTGAAAACCCGCTCTGAGATCGCGTGACAGCCATTCAAAACGACAGTTGGTAGCAGAAACGTGGTTATGAGCATTCCTTCCGATGATAACAAATTTGAAGTGCTCTCAGAGTCCGAACCCCTCCGAATCTGAAGCCACAAACGGCGGAAAGCCTACGATCAATGATTCGCTTACTGCGCTCGACTGTTTCAACAAGCTTTCAAATTTTCCGCCCGGCGCCCACCCAATAAAGTTGTGCCTGTGTAGCCACAGTCCACTCGCGCTTCACAATTTGAATACTACAGTTTATACAGTACTACATACGTAACCAATAAACTATAAATACCGCCGCCTATCATCACCGCCTATCACCGCCCCCCCTGGAATAAGGTTATATTAACAAAAATGGCAAGCCAACCGCGGCGAGCTGTGTTGATGTGTAACCATCCCGTCGTACGTTTTAAATCTCCAGATGGCGCTGTTTCGGAAGCTACATATGTATGTAAGAAGGAGATCCGGTCCAGGAACGACGGATCCGTCGGGACTTTGCATTTGGGGGGCGGATTGCCACTCATAGATGTGGCGCAGAGGGCAATTTAATGTGTCAAACTTAATTTCAGGGGCTACTGTAGCCAGGGCCCGGCATGTGCAGATCCTGAAACGGTGGATGATCGAATTGTTTTACCCGCAGCACATGAAATCTATTTAAAGCCCACTGCACGGAGTACAAATGAGAGATTAAAGCGATTTACTCATGGCCTTTGCGCGACGTTTTGGAACATTTAAGTGCCCATTGGTACCATGTGAAGCTTGGCAGGGGCGAAGAAAATCATGATCTAGTCCGATCGGCAAAGTAAGACGATTGGATTTCACTTTGCCTCAGCCTGGGACGACGTGGGTAATCGACGGGATACGATTGGCTGAGCTTGTTAGCTAATGCTGCAGGACAGGAAAAGCCTAATTCCGCCCTGCGGGATATTGCCGGTTTCCGGTACCGGAGCGGTGGCTTTAGGATGTATCGGGGACGATCATTGTGGATGTCCGTTCAGGGGGGCTTGTCTTGGGAGATGGTGATAGGACGCCTGCGCGGGATGATCGCTGGGGATCAGGACGACTGATGCAGTGATGCTGGGCAACGAATTCAACGTGCAAGCCACAGAGGCTCGCGTCTTTGAGGCCGAGTGAGGCTACGTGTCCCGAATTTAGATCCCGATCGAGCGCTAGCGGGAGACAATCAAGGCTGATCCTCGTTTGCGATATATGTACCGGGCTTGGGGCAGAAAACCAGAAGACTTCTCCCGATATCGCTATGCATATGTGGTTGAGATGCGAAAGCTAGCGCTAAGAAGTGCGTGAACAAAGTAGCACAACGCGAGCAACGAGTCTATTTTTGGCTCGCCGGGCTGCACGGCCCCGTCCAAAGTATATTTCCGAAGCGTGCTCGGACCCTTTTCCTCATCTTCCGCCACCTTATATTTATGTGACACACAATACGGGTGAGCCGTTACGGAGCGCTCCCCTTTCCGTGTTAGGGAATAGGAATAGGCGTACTGACTAATTTTAAATTCCATTGGCACACAGCGCACAGGAACCGAAGTCGGTGCAGCCTACCTGCCTATTGTGTGTGTCTCGCGTGTGGGTTAGTACTAGTGTGCTTACACTGCCTGCCGAAATTACAATATACCTGCCCC
>Ga0302325_10025288_pt1 | contig 12339 bp, 10 predicted proteins | sample Palsa_T0_2_FD_201948 | JGI IMG/M metagenome (GOLD analysis project Ga0302325, IMG submission 201948) | Peat permafrost microbial communities from Stordalen Mire near Abisko, Sweden - Palsa_T0_2 | ecosystem: Environmental > Terrestrial > Soil > Palsa > Peat permafrost | place: Sweden: Abisko...
CCCCGAGCTGCGTGAGCAGGACAGCACGGTCGCCGCGCAGTCGGCCGGCCACACGTCGTTCATCTCCGACCCCGTCGCGACCTCGTCGCCGGCATCGTCGGCGACGGGCCTGCCGGCGGCGGTGAGCGAGATGATCGCGGCCGGCAACCAGATCGCCACGCTGCCGTACATCTGGGGTGGCGGGCACGGCTCGTTCACCGCCGCCGGCTATGACTGCTCGGGCTCGGTGTCCTACGTCCTGCATGCCGCCGGTCTGCTGTCCTCCCCGGAGGACTCCTCCGAGCTGGAGAGCTACGGCGCGCCGGGCCCGGGGCGGTACGTGACCATCTACGCCGACGACGGGCACGCCTTCATGACGATCGACGGGCGGCGCTTCGACACGGTCGCGCTGGCCGAGACCGGCACGCGCTGGAGCTCCACCAGCGCGGACACGAGCGGCTACGTGGTGCGCCACCCGGCCGGACTGTAAGCGGGCCCCGAGCGGGCTCCGGCGGCGCGCGGGCCGGCCGCTCAGTCCGGTCAGTCCGCGCCGTCGTCGAACTCGCGGATGTGCGACAGCTCACGCCAGGACATCCCTTCGCCGAGCAGCGAGGGAATGCCCATGGCGACCGCCGTCACGACCTCGACCGCCTGCAGCAGGATGCCGTAAGCCAGGCTCGGCCCGGCGCCCACCCCGAACGCGGCCAGGACGACCAGGCAGGCGGCTTGGAACACGCCCACGTTCGACGGTGTGGCCGGCAGGATCGCCGAGACATTGACCGCCAGCAGGACCGCCGCGGCGCTGACCAACGTGGCGTTGCTGCCAAAGTGCAGCGCCAGCATCACGACGTAGCAGGCCAGCCATTGGAGCGTCCAGGCGAGCAGCTGGGCGCTGACCGCGGGCAGGCCGTGGCGGGGGCGGGCGAACACGGTGAGTCCCTGGCGGACGAGCGCGACCTGGGCGCTCGTCCACAGCGCGGCCCGACGCAGGCGGCCGGAGCGTGAGCGGCCGAAAGCCCGCAACGCCCGGGGCGCTCCGATGGCCGCGGCGACGATGGCCAGCGGTACGAGTACCGCGGCGATCAAGCCCCCCTCACGGCCGTGGAACAGCGGGACGCGAGTGAAGGTCACCGCGGCCAGCGTGATCAGCGCCAGCAGGTTGATGAGCGTCTGGGAGAACACCGTGCCGAGCACGACGGTGAAGAAGCGCCGCGCCGAGCCGAGCCGGCGGCTGATGATCAGCGAGCGTGACGGCTCGCCCATCCGCCCCGGGAGCAGGGCCGACACGAGCACGCCGATCACGGTGGCGCGCAGCACGGCGACGAATCCGACCCGGAAGTCCGGAATCGCGGCTTTCAGCGTCTCATCCCAGGACACCGCCCTCAGCCCGAGCGAGGCCGACATCAGCGCGACCGCCAGGATCACCCAGCCGACGTTGGCCGAGGCGAGCGTGTGCCCAACACTGCGCAGGTTCAGCTGCGAGACGGCCAGGACGACCAGCCCGGCGGCCACGGCGAACCCCAGCGGGAAGACCAGACGCCTGGCCCAGCGCCAGCGTGTGCGCGGACGGCCGGGTCCCGAAACGATCGAAATCGGCTCGGACTCCTCACCCGGAGTGGGATCGACAAGGGTTGGTGTCGGACTCGGAGGCTCCGCCATACCCAACTGCATCCTAGGGCGGCAGCTGGCGAAACGTGACTTATGGCGCGAAAGTTGATCGACCGGCGCCGATCGATTGAACGTTGAGCCGGGGTGCCGCTGCCTCCAGCGCCCTCCCGCAGCAGCCGAGTGACCCCTGTGGACCCGTCCGGTGAACTTCCTCCGAACGTCCTTCGCGCGCGCCGGACGGCCGCCAACGCACGCGCGCTCGTGGCGCTGCTGGGCATTCTGCTCGTCACTCTGCACAGTTCGCTCTCGGCCTACCCGGTGCTGTCGGCCCTCGGCTTCGGGATCATTCTCATCAGCGCGGTCGTGCAGCTCGCGTCACCCCGCCTGTCGTGGCTGGTGGTGGAGGAATCGCTGGCCGCGCTGGCCGGCGTGCTCATCATCGGCCTCGGCGGTGAACGGGTCACGGCGCTCAGCGTGCTGTGGCTGTGCGCGGTCGCCGCCGGCGTGCTCGCGCGCGGCGGCCGCGTCCACTATCTCGGCCGCTACGTCATGCTCGGGGCGCTCGCCCTGCCGATCGCCGGCGACCACATGGCGGTCAGCCTGGAGTACGCCTGCCTGGTCATGGGCACGGTGGCGCTGCTGCTCACCTGTGGCCGGGTGACCGGCGAACTGACCGAGTTGCTCGATGACGCGCGATACGCCAACGACCACGACGGTCTCACCGGCGCCCTGTCGCGCGAAGCGTTTCGCACGCGCCTGGATGAGGCGGCTGACCCGGCCCGATCGACCGACGCGCCGATCGCCATGCTGCTGGTCGACCTCGCGCATTTCGGCCAGGTCAACAAGTTCAACGGCCACGCGGCCGGCGACCGCATCCTGCGCACCGTCGTCGCGCGCATGTCCGCGTCGATCGGCAAGACCAGCGTGGTCGGTCGTCTCGGCGGCGACGAGTTCGCCGCCATCGTCCCGGAGGCGGACGCGGAGGCGCTCGCCCTGCGGATCCTCAACGCCCTGCGACGCGGAGACGAGGACGTCGCCGAGGGAATCGTCGCCTCGATGGGCATCGCCCGCGCGCCCGGCGACGGCACCGATGCCGACACGCTGCTGCGAGCCGCCGACGTCGCGCTGCGCGTGGCCAAGCGCCTGGGTCGACAGAAGTACTCCTTCTACGCCGGCCGCTCACTCAACGACGAGGGGCCCGAGGGCGCCCGGCGCAGCCTCGAGCGCCTCATCGAGGGACACGGCCTGATGATCGTGATGCAGCCGATCGTCGACCTGACCACGCGCCGGGCGCACGCCTATGAGGCGCTCGCCCGGTTCGGGGTACGCGGCGGGGAGAGCCCGCTGCAGTGGTTCTCGCTCGCCGATGAGCTCGGCATGCGCCAGGAGCTCGAGCTGGCCTGCCTTCGGGCGGCGCTGCAGCTGTTCGCGCAACGCCCGGCCGGCAGTCTGCTGTCGGTCAACCTCTCCGGGCCGCTGCTGCTCGATCCGCGAACCCGCGACATCCTCGACGCGCAGGAACCGCTGGCCGGCCTGATGATCGAGATCACAGAGGACGCCCTGATCGAGGACGACAATCGCCTGCAGTCCGCGATCGCGCCGCTGGCCGCGCGCGGAGTGCGCTTCGCGGTGGACGACATGGGCGCCGGTTACTCGGGCCTGCGCCAGATCATCGCGCTGCGCCCCTCCTATCTGAAGCTCGACCGCAGCCTGGTCCAGGGAATCGACTCCGACCCCGAGCGTACCGCGATGGTCGCGGCGATGCTCAGCTACGCCCAGAGCACCGGCGGGTACCTTGTCGCCGAGGGGGTGGAGACGCCGCAGGAGCTGACGACGCTGCTCGACCTCGGCGTGCCGCTGGTGCAGGGCTACTACCTCGGTCGCCCGGGCGTCCCCTGGCCCGCGGGCGAGGGCCATCTGATCGGCACCGCCGCCCGCGCGCCGGTGATCTCCGTCGCCGCCTGACCCGCCCGGCGCCGCCGCGACGACGTCGGCTACTCGACCTCGTCGTCGAGCTGAAACCGGCCGTTGGCGTAGATCACTCGCTCGCTGCCGTCGGCCAGCGCGGCGGTGACGGTGCGATCGGTGGTGGAGACGATGTCGGTGTGGACGCTTGACTCGTTGAAGCCCAGTCGGGCCCACTCCTCGCGACTGACCTCGGAGCGATCGCCGTCGTAGCAGTCGTGATAGGACTTGCCCAGCGCGATGTGGGTGTTGCCGAACGGCCCGCCGACGTTCTCGTCGTACAGCGTCTGGGCCATGAAGTGGGTGATCCGCGAGAAGCGCGTGTCGGTGAGTGAGAACTCGCCGACCTTGTCGGCGTTCTCGGTGGCGACCATCTCCTTGAGCACCGCCTCGTTCTCCTGCGCCTCGGCCTTGACGCACAGTCCGTCGACGAACTCCAGGCGGACGTTGCGCACGAGATTGCCGTAGCGGTACAGCGGCTGGTTGAAGTGGATCCAGCCCTCGGTACCGCGCCAGTCCGGGCTGGTGAAGATCTCGAAGCTCGGGATGTTGCGGCCGCTGCCGCCGACCCACTGGCGATGCTCGCCGAGGGCGACGTGCAGGTCGACGTCCTCGCCCACCACGTGCAGGCGCTTCACGTCCAGGGCGTTGAGCCGGTTGACATACTCGGTGATCTGGTCGTTGACCTGGCGCCAGCGGGCGATCGGGTCCGCTTCGTCCAGGAAGCAGGCGTCGATGATCTGCTGCCAGTACTCCTCCTCGCTCAGTCCGGCCTCGGCGGCCATGGCCGGGGTGCCGTAGAGGCCGAGGGTCCAGGAGAAGCGCCCGGCGTTCTCCTTCTCGGTGCGCCAGTCCATCCACGGCTTCATCGACTGGCCGTTGCGCATGATGCGGCGCGGGTCGATGCTCTCCAGCGCATGCAGGTCGCTGTCGGACAGGATGCTCACCTGATGATCGATCTCGTCGACCAGCCCACGCATGTAGTGGCTCGGGAAGAAGTCGATCTGGTCGTCTCCGGCGAGCTCGAAGAAGTCGCGCGAGAAGTTGAAGTTCTCGTCGTCGTCGGGCAGGTAGGAGCCGATCACCTGGCCGCCGGACCGCCACACCGCGCGTCGCAGCTCGGCGTACAGCGGCTTGGCCGACTCGTGGGCGACGATCCGCACCACGTCCCCCTTGGCGATCCCCTCGCCGCTGCCGAGCGCAAAGTTGATGAGCACGTCGGCATAGCGCTGCAGCAAGACGTTGGAGGGAATGTAGGGCATGGATACCTTCCAGGAGCGGGTGTGGGGGGACCGGTCCGGCAGCCTATCTGCGCCGGGGCATGGGCGCGCCACTGCTTGCCGACCCTCGATCGATCCGTCAGTCTATGACCGCGTATGCAGCTGCTCGGCGCCAGGGAAACCGATCACGGGACGATCGAGATCACCTTCGGAACCCACGAGGGCGTCCACGTGCTGGAGGGCCGTCTGCGGGAGATCGACGAGCTGGGCGTCCGCATGCGCGAGGCCAGTGAGCTCGGCTCGGTCGCGGCGGAGGAGCCGCCGCACCCGGTGTGGCTGCCCGAGGTGCCGGTCGGCCGCGACGTGGTCTCGTTCGGCATCGGCGGCCGTGGGGTTCGCGTGCGGATCACCCGGGACGCCCACCGGCGGTAGCGCCACCCGCCGGGCGCCACCCCACCGCAAAATCAGCCCAGTTGCTGCTGGACGACCTTCAGGGCCGGTCGGGCGCTGCCGTTGGCGTTGACCAGCCCGCTGTCCCAGCGGTTCTTGGGGCTTGAGGCGAACCACTGGTACAGGTACCAGCGCGAGATCCTCGGGTAGGAGGCGGCGGCCACCTGAAACAGGTACAGCTCGGCATGCGCCTGGCGGGTCAGGCTCTGCGGATAGCCGACGAAGCGCAGCCAGCCGTTGGCCTCGGTCACCCAGATCGCCCCGGAGGGCAGCTGGCGCTCGAGCAGCTTCAGGGCGGTCATGTTGAACTCGTTGATCGAGTTGTAGACGTGGATCGCCCACGGGCCATGCTCGCCGTGCGCCGCCTTCACGAACGCGCGCATCCACTTCGGGCTGGCGTCCTTGTAGCCGACCAGCGACGGTGAGGTGACGATGCACGTCGGGCAGCTCTGCTGGGCCACCCGCCAGTACTGGGCCGCGCGGGCGGGGTTCTTCAGCGTGGCCTGATCAAGCAGATTCGCCTCGTTCCACGGCGTCCACAGCTTGATCCACTTGTAGCGATGCATCATCCAGCTGACGTCCTGGCGGTACTGCTTCAGCGTGGGCAGATAGCGCGTACGCCCGCGGATGTCCGACTGGGTGATGGCGATCAGCGGCACGGTGTGCGACTTCCCGGCGATCGTCAGCCACTCGTCGGCCCGGCGCAGGTAGTGCGGCTCCTGCTTGAGGTCCCAGGGCACGAAGTAGCGGACGTTCTTCAGCGGCAGCGCGTACCAGCGCTTGTCCGCGAACAACGCGATGTTCTGATCGTCGATGCCCCAGACGATCTTCTTGATCGACGCCGGCACGGCGGGCGGCGCGGCGCTCGTGTGGGCGGTCGGCTGGGCCGCGGAGCCGGCCGGGCTGGCGGCGCCGAGGGCCAAGGCGGCGAGCGCGAGCAGACCTCCGGCCGACCCGAGACTGACGCGCCGGCCCAGCCGGCCACGGAGGCGGGGGGCAGCCCCGGCGCCGCCCGGCGGGTTCGGGCGCGACGGCGCCGGATGCTCACTCATCGCCGACAAGCGTAACCGCCGGCCACCACGGCTCGGGGCGCGCGGACCTCAGGCGACGTCGTCGATCCGGGCCAGGCCACGGCTGACGTTGCGTCGCAGCCCGGGCGCGATGAGCGCATCCAGTCCGGGCAGCACGGCGCCAAAGGCGATCTCGTAGTGCAGGTGGGTTCCGCCGTTCTGGGCGGTGAAGCGCAGCGTGCCCTCGTGGTCACGCAACGGCGAGCCTTTGGTGATGCGGTAACGGATGAACTCGTCGGGCACGAACTCGGTGACCGTCTCCACGAACGGCGGGAGCGGGCCGATGCGCAGCTCGCGCGCCGAGTCGACGCCGTTGCGCTCGCCGTCGCTGCCGTCGCGCAGGCGGCGGACCTTGGCTCCGAATACCGAGGCGAGGTTCTCGTGCTCGGACAGGTAGGCGAAGACCCGCTCAGGCGGCAGGACGTAGTCGTGATCGAAGACGAGGCGCTGCACGGCGCGACATTCAACCAGACCACCGCGCGCGGCCGCCCCATCATCCGTTGAGTGCGCGTGCGTCGGGCGCCTGGGTGGGTGATACTGGACAGGTCGTATTTACCGGAGTGGTCATCCCGACAATGGCACCCCCGCCGCGAGGCGGGTCCGCAAACCCACGGGACTCTTGTAGTCAGCCGGGCTGCCGAAGGATGTCAAGGGCGTGGTCGCTCCCCGTCAAGGAGGAAGTCATGTCCGAATATGAGGCCGAGGACGATCGACGCGCGTGCCGGCGCTGTGGCGCGACGTTGCTGATGTGGGACTGCGACGCCTGTGGTACCAGCAGCTTCGACACCGTCACCGACGCGTATGTCGCGGAGTTGGCGTCGCCATGGCGCTACCAGGAAGGCGCCGCGCAACAGCGGCGTTCGACCCGGGTTCCGCTCGCCGCGTAGGGTGATTCGCGGCTTCGCCGGTCCGGGCCGCTCGTCCAGGGCCCGGCACCGCCGGCGTCCGCGCCGCGCTCAGAGCGCTCTACGCCGCGGTCGGTCGCCCGCCGGCCGCAGCGCCCCGTCCGGGGCGTCGCCCTGCAACGAGACGATGAACCCGTCCAGCTGCTCCCGGGAGAACCGGCGCTGTCCGCCCGGCGTGCGGTGAGAGCCGAGATGGCCGCTGTCTGACCAGCGCCGGATGGCGCTTTGCGATACGCCGACGTAGTCCGCGGCTTGGGAGCTGGTGAACGTGGGGCGGCGGTCGGCCAGGCTGCGCTGCGGGGCGAGAACTGGGGTCATGCGACACCTCGGATCGGGAAACGCGGACGGGCGAGTGCCCCAACCTAGGGGCTGCCCCCGGGTCCGACAACCCTCACACCCTTGATTTCAGAGCCCGATCAAGAGGTCAGACGCGCGTGTCGATGTTGTTGGGCGGACCGCGCACGCCGCGCGCGGAATTTCTTTATCAAGAACATCCACACCGATGACCAGCCAACCAGCGATTCCCCAGTCCGACGCCGGCGGCTCGTCCTTGGTGACGGTTCGGATCGGCGAGCTGGCGGTGTCCCGCACGCCCGGCACGGTGCTGTCCACGATCGGACTGGGCTCCTGCATCGGCCTCGTGCTCATGGACGCGGAGCGTCGGGTGGTGGGCCTGGCTCACGTCATGCTGCCCGAGTCGCGAGGCCCCGAGGGCGATCCGGCTCGCTTCGCCGATGCGGCGGTGCCGGCGCTGATCCACGCGCTGGTGGGGGTTGGCGGGCGTCCGCAGCGGCTGGAGGCCGTGCTCGTCGGGGGTGCGCAGCTGTTCGCGGCCAGCCAGCTGGAGATCGGCGTGCGCAACGCGGAGGCGGTGGAGGCGGCGCTCACCGCCGCGGCGATTCCGGTGCGAGCCCGGGCGACCGGCGGTGTCGCCGGTCGATCGGTGTGGGTGTCGATCGACGACTTGTCGGTTACCGTGCGGGCCGCGGACGCGTCGCCGGTGGAGCTCTACCGGCCCGCCCGGGGTGACCGCGGTTAAGCCCGGCGTAATGCAAGACTCACGGACGCCAACGGTTGACGGTTTAGGTTGGCCGCTGAGGTTCTGTGGAGTCCAGGTCGCGTCGCCCATCCCAGCCGTCCTCCGACGCGCGCCCGACCGCGGGCGTCGGCGACGGCATCGATCGGCGCAGCTTCCTGCGTCGTGGGGTGCTGGCCGGCGGGGCGCTGACCCTCGGCGTGGCCGGCGCCCGGCGGCTGGCCGGCCCGGGCGACCACACCGCCCGGGCGGCGCCACCGTTGTCGGCGGCTCCGCCGGCTCCGGTCCCGATCGCCGGGGCCGCCGAGGACCGCCCGAACATCCTGGTCATCCTCGTCGATCAGCTCCGCCAGCCCCGAACACCTGACCCGGGCGCCAACTTCAGGCGGTGGCTGCCGAACCTCAGCTCCCTGCAGCGCGACGGAGTGTCCTTCGGCCGGCACTTCACCGCGGCCAACGACTGCACGCCGTCCCGCTCGGCCCTGGTCACCGGTCTGTACACCCACCAGACCGGGTGCCTGATCACCGGCGGCAGCACGCTTGACCCCGGCTTTCCGACCTGGGGCGGGATGCTGCGCGAACAGGACTACAACACGTACTGGTTCGGGAAGTGGCACCTCACGCACGGGGACAACAACTGGACCGACGCGACGGACGGCCTCGGCGCCTACGGGTTCGCCGGGGGCACCAACCCGTCGCCGGACGGGGGCCCGGGCCAGGGCTGGCGAGTCGATCCGCAGATCGCCTCGCAGTTCGACGACTGGTTTGCCGCTCGCGGGCGCGAGGAGCCCTGGTGCACGACCGTGTCGTTCGTCAATCCCCACGACATCGCCTGGTGGTACGGGTGGAGCGATCGGGTCCCCGCCGAGGCGTCGGCCCCGTCGGTGTTCACGTCGCTGCCGGTCAACTATGAGACCCCGCAGATGATGGCCCAGCGGGGCAAGCCGCGACTGCAGCGTTCGCTGCAGGACACCGCGGCGTACTCTTTCGGCGCGGTCCCGTTCAGCGGTCCGGGCACCACGGCGGCGTGGATGCCGTTCCTCGACCTCTACCTCAAGCTGCAGCGCAGCGTCGATTTTCACGTCGGCCGGGTGCTGGCGAGCCTGAACCGCCGCCCGGAGATCGCCGCCCGGACGGTTGTCGTGTTCACCTCCGATCATGGCGAGTACGGCGCGTCGCACGGCATGCGAGGCAAGGGCGCCGGCGCCTACGACGAGGCGATCGGCGTCCCGCTGGTGGTCCGGGACCCGCGCCGGCGCCTCACCCGGGCCACGCGGATCGTGCGCCGCCAGCTCAGCAGCAGCGTGGACATCGCGCCGCTGCTGCTGACCATCGGCAGCGGTTCCGATGCCTGGCGCCGGGACTCGCACTACAGCCATATCGCCGGCCGCCTCGACCTCGCCGCCATCCTGGCCGACCCGAGCGCGCCCGGACGGCCCCACGTGCTCCACGCCACCGACGAGACGGTGACCGAGTTCGCGCTCAAGCCCTATGCCGCCGACGCGCCGCTTCATGTCACCGCCTTGCGCACCGCCGAGGCCAAGTACGCGACCTATTCGAACTGGGCCCCGGGCGGGATCGAGATCGAGACCACCGATCAGGACCGTGAGCTCTACGACTATCGAACGCCATCCGGGCAGCTGGAGCTCGACAACGCGAGCGGAGCGAGTGACCTGGAGGAGCCGATGGACGCCGAGCTCACCCAGGCGATCTCCGACGAGTTGCGGGCGCCGCTGCCCCGCCGCCTGAGCGCCGCGTATGAGCGCGGTTGGCAGGATTTCGCGGCGGTCGATGGGCGCGTCGACTCGCACGCGGCGCTGTTTCGCGAGCGCCATGCGGCCGTCGCCCACCGTCGGGTTTGAGCTGGTCGGGGCGGGGTACCTACCCGGCTAGGGCGCGGGCGTCAGGCGCAACCCGAGCAGCGCGATGTCGTCCTGGGCCCGGCCACTCGCCTGGGCCAGCGCGCCCCGCTCGATGTGCTCGAGCATGCGCGGCAGGGCCAGCCGCGCGCCCTGGCGAGCGAGCCGCTGCAGCCCGTCCTCGCCGAGCCGGCTCGTCGCCGCGCCGGCGTCGGGCACGCCGTCGGTGTACAGCAGCAGCGTCTCGTCCATGGCCAGAGACGTGCGGTGCTCGACCACGGTCACTGGCTCGATCAGGCCGAGCAGGGTGCCAAGCGTGCCGGCCGGGCGTGAGTCACCCTGCGCATCGATCAGCAGCGGAGGGGGATGGCCGGCCAGGGCGATGGTCAGGTCGGCGTGCGTCGGCGTCGGGGCGACCAGCACCAGGCAGACCGTGCACATGTCCGCGCCCGGGTCACGCACCAGCGCTTCGTGCAGGTGCTCGAGCATCCGGGTCGGCGAGGAGCCGGTCATCGCGGCCGCGCGCAGGGTGTGGCGGGCGAGCGCGGTGACGCTGGCGGCCCGCGGTCCCTTGCCGCACACGTCACCGATGGTGAGGATCCAGCGGGTGCTGTCGTAGGCATACACGTCGTAGAAGTCGCCGCCGACCTCGTTGAGCTCTCCGCTCGCGGCGTAGCGGGCCTCGATCTGGGCGCCGGGGATCTCGGGCAGCGAGGCGGGGAGCAGCGCCCGCTGCAGGATCTCGGCGATGCGGGTTCGTTCGGCGAACAGCCGGGCGTTCTCGACCGCTCCGCCGCTGCGCCGACCGAGTTCTTCGGCCAGCGACAGGTCGGACGGCGTGAGGCGGCGCGGCGTGCGGGACCACACGAGCGTGATCGCGCCCACCGGCCGGGCGCCGCTGATCATCGGCACGATGATCAGCGCGGTCGGGTCGATCTCCCGCAGGAGCGCCAGGTGGGTGGCGTCGCGGGCGTAGGCGGCGAGATCGAGCGCCGGAACGTCGCTCACGACGATCGCGCGGCCGGTGCGGATGGCCTCGGCCACTCCCGACGCGTCGTCCGCGTCGACGGGATAGGCCCGCCCCAGCTGCTCGCCGATCTCGAGCCGGTCGGGGTCGCGATGCTGCGTGGCGACCCGCCGGATCTGTTGGTGCTCGTCCACGACGTCGATCGTGCAGCCGTCGGCTATCCGGGCCACCGCGAGCGCGGCGACGCGGGTGAGCGTCTGCTCGTAGTCCAGCGAGGAGGCCAGGACGCGGCTGCACTCGGCCAGGAAGCTGGTGGCGACCTCCGCGCGCTTCATCTCGGTGATGTTCTCGAACACGTTGACCGCGTAGCGAAGCTCGCCGCTGTCCGGGTCGCAGATGGGGGTCGAGCGCACGTTGAGCCAGCGCTCCTCGCCGGTCTCCACGACGATGTTGCGGACGAGCAGCGGCTCGACGGGCTCGCCCAGCAACAGTCGCCGCGCCGGCATGCGCGAGAGATCCAGCTCCTGACCCTGCTCGTCGAACACCCGGAAGCGGTCCATGATGCTGCCCGGCCGGCTGCTGGTGAGGTCGGCGGGCTTGTCCACCTTGAGCAGGTCGGCCGCGGCCTGGTTGGCGTAGACGGTGCGGCCCGTGTGGTCGATGACGGTGATCGCCTCGGCCACGCTCGACAGGATGGCCTCGAGCCGTTGCTCCACGCCGCTGAGGTCGGCGTACAGCCGCGCGTTGTCGATCGCCAGCGCCGCGCGGCGGGCCAGTTCGCACGTCAGCTCCAGTTCCTCGGGGCCGTACGGTTCCCCGTCGCCGAGCCGGAGCACCGACAGCGTGCCGAGCGTGCGGTCACGGGCCCGCAGCGGGGCCACCACCGCGGAGTGGTAGCGGTGCCCGATCATGAAGCGGGCGTGGGCGTCGCCCGCGGCGAAGGATCGCAGCAGGCCCGGAGTCATCTGGGTGAGCAACTCCGGACTGCCGCTGCGCAGCACGCGCGCCACCGGATGGCTCCCGGCCGGATCGATCGGGCCGACGCGGCGCAACTGCTCGAGCTCGCTCGCCGTCTGCGGATCCTGCGCGACCACGGCGACGTCCCGGATGAGCTGGTCCGAGTCGAGCAGGTCGATCACGCACAGATCGGCCAGTCTGGGCACCGTGAGCTCGGCGACCTGGCGCATGGTGGTGGCCGGGTCCAGGGAGCTGGCCAGGACGACGCCCGCGTCGACGAGCAGTGCCACGGCGGGGTCGACGGTGAATGGCTGGTTCATAGT
>Ga0302325_10025289_pt1 | contig 12339 bp, 10 predicted proteins | sample Palsa_T0_2_FD_201948 | JGI IMG/M metagenome (GOLD analysis project Ga0302325, IMG submission 201948) | Peat permafrost microbial communities from Stordalen Mire near Abisko, Sweden - Palsa_T0_2 | ecosystem: Environmental > Terrestrial > Soil > Palsa > Peat permafrost | place: Sweden: Abisko...
CTAAGATCGAAGCGGTCAAGGCCCAGATGGTCGCAGGGACATTTCAGATGTTCAAAGGCCCCCTCAAGGACAATGAGGGCAACACCGTGATTCCCGACGGCAAGGCCTACGGCGATCAGGATCTGGATCTGTGGAAGATGAACTACCTGGTGGACGGCGTAAAGGGCAGCTTGAAGTGATCCGGGCGCCGCTCTCTCGACCGTGTTTGCGGGTGGGAGAGCGGCGGCCGAGGGGCCCGCATCTTTTTTTCAACTGCCGGGATCGACCATGACCGAAATACGCTCGCGCCCAACGCTTGTCTTCCAGGCCAAGCGGCTGATCCCCTCGGCGTTTATCGACGCGATGATCATCACCATCGTTTCGATGGTGATTTCGCTGCTGATCTTCGGGCTGTTCGTCACGTTCAGCAAAGGGATCAGCATGTGGAGCGTGTATGAGTACCTGTTCCGCGGCGCCGTTGGCAAGTCCTCGGCGTGGCGAAACACGATGATCCACGCCTCCCCGCTCTTGCTCACCGCGCTGGCCGTCGCACTGCCGGCGCGCGTGGGGATGGTGATCATCGGCGGTGAGGGATGCGTGCTGCTGGGAGCGCTCATGGCGGCCCTGGTCGCGCATTTGATGCCCAGCGCTCCGCCGCTGGTGGTGCAGATCAGCATGATCATCAGCGGGATGTTCATCGGCGGCGTTTGGGTGACCATCGCCGGCGCGCTCAAACAATACCGCGGCGTCAACGAAACCATTAGCAGCCTTCTCCTCAATTACATTGCCCGGGCGATTCTGAATCATTGCGTGGAAGGCCCGATGCGCGATTGGAACAATCTGAACGTCCCGTCGTCCTGGCCGCTTGATCCCACCGTGATGTTCGGAAAAATTCCCGGCACCGAAGTGCACGTGGGGCTGATTTTCGGAATCGTCGCCTGCATCATGGCCTGGATTCTCATGGACCACACTACCACCGGCTTTGCCACACGTGTAGTCGGCGGGAACGTTCGGGCGGCACGGGTCGCGGGGTTGTCCGTGGCGAAATATTCATTGCTCGCCTGCTTTTTGGGCGGGGCGGCGGCGGGGCTGGCGGGCGTCATCGAAGTCGCCGCCCGCGACGGCGCGGCCAGCGACAATCTCTCCCAGGCCGGTTACGGCTATGCGGGAATTCTCGTGGCATTCGTCGCGCGGCAGAATCCGCTGGCGATCATCCCCGTCGCGCTGCTCATGGGCGGAGTCAATAACGACTACCTCAAATTCAAGCTCGACAGCGACTCCTGCGTCCAGGTCTTCCAGGGGATTCTCTTCCTGGTCATTCTCGGACTCGATACCTGGGCGGGCCGGCTCAGCGAACTGAGGCACGCCTGGTTCTCGCGGCTCATCTCCCGGGTAATTTACAACGTGAGGCCCAAGCGCGCCGCGGCAGGAGACGCCAATGCCTAACCAGGGACTCGGATATTGGGGCGTTCCCCTGGCGCTCTTCGCCGGCGCGATCAGCAACAGCACCCCCTTCCTGTTCGTCAGCCTCGGAGAGACGCTCACCGAACGCAGTGGACGAATCAATCTCGGGCAGGAAGGAACGCTGGTCATGGGCGCCATGGCGGGATTCGGCGTCTCCTACCTCACCGCCCAGCACATGCCCGCCATCGGCGACTCGCTGGGCCCGTGGTTTGGTGTATTGGGAGCAGGTGTTGCGGGTGCTCTATTGGGGATGTTGCACGCCTGGCTATGCTCCCAACCGCGCGTCAACGACATCGCCGTCGGCATTGGCATCATGATTTTCGGTACCGGTCTGGCGTTTTATCTCGGCAAGCCGCTCATCGAGCCGACCGCCCCGCAGCTTCCGGCGGTGAATCTTGGGTGGTGGAGCCAGTCGGAGCAGGTGCGGGCTGCATTGCGAATCAACTGGCTCTTCTTCATCGGCGTTGCATTGGCTCCGCTGATCAGTTGGTGGCTGAAAAACACCCGTTGGGGCCTGATTCTCCGAACCGCCGGCGAGAGCGTGGACGCCACTCGGGCGATGGGCTATTCGGTCAACACCATCCGCTTCTTCGCGACCACGGCCGGGGCGTTTCTGGCGGGAATCGGCGGGTCATTCCTCTCTCTGTACTATCCGGGAAGTTGGAACGAGGGCCTCAGCAGCGGTCAGGGTCTGATGGCCGTCGCGCTGGTGATCTTTGCACGATGGAACCCGATTACCTGTCTCTTCGCGGCCCTGCTGTTTGGCGGCGCCAAGGCCTTGGGGCCGGCGCTGCAGTCGATCCAGGTGACTCGCGGGCATTATCTCTTTGATGCCGCGCCCTACTTTCTCACTCTGTTGATTATGATCGCGACATGCTCGGGCAGTAAGAATCTTGCCGGGGCACCTGAAGAACTTGGCCGGTCAATGGGATAAACTATCGCACCTGCGCCGCGCATCTGAAACCATGAGCGAAACGTTCATCAAATCCGAGCCGTATCCTTGGCCGTACAACGGCGCGCTGAGTCCCGAAAACACTGCGTTGATCGTCATCGACATGCAGACAGATTTCTGCGGCAAGGGGGGCTATATCGATCTGCTTGGCTACGATGTCGGCATCACCCGCGCCTGCATCGAACCGATCCAGCGGGTGCTCGGCGAGATGCGCAAACTCGGATTTCATATCCTCCATACCCGCGAAGGCCATCGGCCGGATCTGGCAGATCTCCCGGCCAACAAGCGCTGGCGTTCGCGCAAATTCAGCACGATCGCCGGCATCGGCGATCCCGGCCCCTGCGGGCGCGTGCTGGTGCGCGGCGAGCCGGGCTGGGACATCATCCCCGAGCTGTACCCAGAAAAGGGCGAAACCATCATCGACAAGCCCGGCAAAGGCTCATTCTGCGCCACCGACCTCGACTTGATCCTGCGGCAAAAGGGAATCGCCAACATCGTCCTGACCGGCATCACCACGGACGTTTGCGTTCACACGACCATGCGTGAAGCCAACGACCGCGGGTATGAATGCCTGCTCCTGGAAGACTGCTGCGCCGCCACCGATCCGGGCAATCACGCCGCGGCGGTGAAGATGGTCAAGATGCAGAACGGGGTCTTCGGCGCCGTCTCCAACTCCACGGATTTCATCAAAGGCATCGCATGACACCCGACGCAAACGCCCCCGCGACCTATCAGGGCCACGAGGTCATCATCTCCGAGGGCTTGCCGTCTCCCGGCGGCGGCAAGGCGCCGGGGCTGTCGGCGATCGACGTCACCAAGCGATTTGGAACAGTTCTGGCGCTGGATAATGTTTCCATGACGGTACGCCCCGGCACCCTGCACGCTTTGCTCGGTGGCAATGGCGCGGGCAAGAGCACCCTGGTCAAGTGCATCATGGGCTACTATCTGCCCGATGCTGGCCAGATCAGCCTCGACAACAAGCCCGTGACCATCCGCAACCCCCGCGAGGCCCTGAAGCTGGGCATCGGGATGGTTTACCAGCACTTCACGCTTGTGCCGCAGATGACCGTCGCCGAGAACCTGGTTCTCTCCCGCGGCCAGGTGCCGGCGATCATCAACTGGAGAAAGGAATACGAGGATCTTCGCACGTTCATGCGGACCACGCCCTTCTTCATTCCGATCGGCGAGAAAGTTTCATCGCTTGCCGCGGGGCAGAAGCAGAAGCTGGAGATCTGCAAGCAGCTGTATCTCAAGAACAAAGTTCTCTTTCTCGACGAGCCGACCAGCGTGCTCACCCCCGCCGAAGCTGATGAACTGCTGTCCATGCTCAAGGCGCGCACCAGCAGCGGCGAGTTGACGGTGGTCATGATCACCCACAAGTTCCGCGAGGTGATGAAATTCGCGGATGAAGTGACGGTGTTGCGCACGGGCAAATTCGCCGGCAAGGGACTGGTCAAAGACCTCACGCCGACCGACATGTCAGCGATGATGATCGGCTCGGAGACGACGCGCACGGCCACCCGTGACACCAAAACCCGCGGCGAGCCGTTGCTGCACATCGAGAAGCTGGCGGCGCTGGACGATATCGGCCTGGCCGCGCTGGAGGATTTGAATCTGGCGGTGCATGCCGGAGAGATCGTCGGAATCGCCGGCGTGTCGGGTAATGGCCAGAGCAAGCTGGTGGAGGTGTTGGCCGGGCAGCGCCGCATCGCTTCCGGAGAAATTCGCCTTCACGGCGAGCACTACACCGCGACGCGCGCCGAAATCCGCCGCCACAAGGTCAACTGCCTACCGGAAGAACCGCTGAAGAACACCTGTGTCGGTGGAATGAGCGTGGCGCAAAACATGGTGCTGCGAAACTTCGACGCCCATCCGCATTCGATGCTCGGGTTCCTGAACAAGCCTTCGATCCGTCGCGCGGCTCAGCGCTTGATCGACGTGTACCGCGTTAAGACCCCGTCGCCCGAGGAGCCGATTCGCAACCTTTCCGGCGGCAACGTGCAACGGGCGGTGCTGGCGCGGGAACTGTCGGACAGCGTGGAAGTGCTGATTGCCGCCAATCCCTGCTTCGGGCTTGATTTCGCGGCGGCGGCGGAGATCCGCGCGCAGATCGTCGAGGCCCGCAACCGTGGGGCCGCGGTGCTGCTGGTCAGCGAAGACCTCGACGAGATTTTTGAGCTTTCCGACCGGATCGTCGTGATGTTCCACGGCAAATTCGTTTACGAAACTCCCGCCGCCGAAGCGGATATCGCCATCATCGGTCGTCACATGGCAGGTCACGGCCAGACTGACGCCCCGGCCGAGCAGCCTGCGTAGCCGCTCATTACCGAAAAGCCGCCGCCGACTTCCGCCCTGAGTTTTTCCAGAGAGCTGGAAGCGAGCGGGACAGTTTGCCGATAGAGTATTTAAATCCTGGCGAGATGGAGTTTTCGTGGAGCATTCGAGTCGGCCAATCATCATCGAGAATCTCTTCGGGCCCAATTGCGACTACAGTGCGCTCGATTGGAAGCCGTTTCGCACGGGCATTGAGATCGTTCGGCTTTATGGGACTCCGCACCAGGGTGCATCGGCCGCCCTGCTCCGGTACGCACCCGGCGCCGAGTTGCCGCACCACAGCCACACCGGCTACGAGCACATCATCGTGTTGTCCGGATCGCAAACGGATGAGAACGGCCGTCATGGCGAGGGCGCGGTCATCATCAATCGCCCTGGCAGCGGACACAGCGTTTCCAACGAAAACGGCTGCGTGGTGCTGGCGATCTGGGAACGTCCCGTGGTCTTCTCGGAAATTACGCCCGCGCCGCCGGCCAAGAGCGTCGGCATGCGCATCGCAAAGGGCTGAGCGCGCCAAGCCGGGGCAGCCCTGCTTCATCTGATACACTTGCAGCGCATCGTCTCCCGCCCACTCGGCCCCAATCCCCCCTAACGGCCCCGACTCGGCACTTCCTCGATGGCACGCGATTTGTGAAGCCGTTCGCTGCCTCTGCCACAAATTGGAAAGGCGTGGCGCGGGACCGACATGGAACTGTTGCTTCAAGAGCGAACCCCGGGCCGGACGGTGTGACGAATCCATCGCCCGACTCGTGCCAATCAGTGCCGGTTTACCTTTCCTCCGGCACTGATTGGCTATTGCGCAATTCACGAATCGTGTTGCATCACACGGGAGAAGGTCTCATGCGAAAATTGATCAGCAGCTTCTGTTTGGTTGTTCTCGGGGTGTTCCTCGCCTCTCCGATGGCGGCCCGCGCCGACGACAACACCGTCAAAATCGGGATCCTACATTCGCTCTCGGGAACCATGGCGATTTCCGAAACGTCGCTGCACGACGTCGTCCTCATGGCCGTCGACGAAATCAACGCCAGCGGCGGCGTGCTGGGCAAACAGATCGTGCCGGTCGTCGTCGATCCGGCATCCAACTGGCCTCTCTTCGCGGAGAAAGCCAAGCAATTGATCGTGCAGGACAAGGTGGCCGTGACGTTCGGCTGCTGGACGTCGGTGAGCCGCAAGTCGGCCCTTCCCGTCTTTGAGGCCAAGTACACGGCCGAAGAGAATCCCTACGGCGGCGGTTTGCTGTTCTATCCCGTGCAGTATGAGGGCGAGGAGCAGAGCCACAACGTCTTCTATACCGGCGCCTCCCCCAACGAGCAGTTGATTCCCGCCGCTCAATACATGATGTCCAAGGACGGCGGCTCCAAGACCAAGTTCTATCTGCTCGGAACCGACTACATCTTCCCCCGCACCGCCAACAAGGTGCTCAAGGCCTTTCTTCTGACCAAGGGAATCCCCGAATCGAGCATCAAGGAAAATTACACCCCCTTCGGCCATAGCGACTACCAGACCATCGTGGCAGAGATCAAGGACTTCTCCAAGGATGGCAACGCCTGCGTGCTCTCGACCATCAACGGCGACAGCAACGTCCCGTTCTACAAGGAATTCGCCAACCAGGGCCTGACCGCCGACAAGTGCCCGATCATGGCCTTCTCGGTGGCCGAGGACGAACTCCGCTCGATGGAGACCGAAAAGCTGGTCGGCCACCTCGCCGCCTGGAACTATTTCCAGTCGATCGACACCCCGGAGAACAAGAAATTCGTCGCCGCCTTCAAGGCCTACTGCAAGAGCCACAACCTCCCGGGAGGTGAGAACCGCGTGACCGACGACCCGATCGAAGCCGCCTACTTCGGCGTCTATGTCTGGAAGAAGGCCGTCGAAAAGGCCGGCAGCTTTGACATCGAGAAGGTCATCCCCGCCGTTCTGGGCATGAAGTTCGATGCGCCGGGCGGCCCGAAGATGATGGACCCGCTCAACCACCACACGTGGAAGCCGGTGCTGATTGGATCGATCCGTGCCGACGGGCAGTTCGACATCATCTCGCAAACCCCGCTGATTCACCCGGATTCGTTCAGCACGTATCTGCACACTCCCGACGAGATCAAGAAGCTGACCGGGGCCCCGTAACAGCAGGGCGGGAAGAATTCGCTCGGCCGGCCGGCGCAACCTTGCGCCGGCCGGTCTGCGCGAATACCACCCATCGCTCTGAAGAGGCATTGATTGATCCGATTTAACCTGCCAGTCGTGATGTGTTCGCTGCTCCTGTCACTGTGCGGGCAGATGGTGCGCGCCGACGCGCCGACCACCGCCCCCGCCAACGAAATCGAGCAGGCGCTCAAGGATTTAAAGACCGCTGACGCCGACGGGCGTGCCAAAATCTATGCCCTCCTGGCCGACAAGGGAGACGCCAGCCTGATCCCGGCGCTCAACGCCTACAAGAACGGGTCGCTGCAACTGACCGACAAGGGAGAGCTGGCGATCTACGGCGACCGCGTGACCATCCCCGATCAGGGATCGGTCCTACCCCTGGTCGATGCGTTGACCGGAAAGCCGGTATTGGGAGATGACGGCAAGCCGATCTACGCCGCCCGGCCGGACCTCTCCAACGCGATGCGGGCCCCGCCGCGGCGCGAGCGCAGCGCCATCATCGACCTGGTCACGTCGCTGTCGCTGCTCGATCCAGATCCCGCCGCCCGGCTCGAGAGCATTCGTGATGTCGGCGAGCTGGCGAACCGCGCGTTTGTGGAGGAAGACGATCAGCAGCGCTTCTCCGACACTCTGGCCAAGTGCTCGACCGCCCTGAAGGCCGCACTGCCCTCGGCGACCGGCGATCTGGCCGACGCCGAACGCAGCACGATTACCGCCCTGGACGCCGCCGTCGCCGAAAAACAAACCGATCTGCTCTCCACCGCCCCCAGCGAAAGCACCACGACCACCGCAAAGATTGCGCTGGTGCAACTGGCTGACAAGCTGACGAACGCGAATGCTTCGCCCGACCTGACTGCCATCGTCACGAACACGGCGAATGCCGCCTCCACCTATTCCGATCTGCTCGATAAGCAGGACACCACGCTGGATCAATTGAAGAAATATGCCACCGCATTGCAACATCAACTGGACAAGGATCCCAACGGCCGTTTCGTCAAGCCGATCACCGAGGCTCTTGCCTGCATCAATGTCGCCACCGGCGATCAGAATGCGCGCCTCGCCGCCGCCAAGACGCTCGGCGATTTGGACACCAGTCGGGCCGCCAACGTTCTTGAGAAAGTCGTCTCCTCGGCGCAGCGCTGCGGCGACAGCGAACTGGAAGCCGTCGCGCAAAAAGCCCTTGACGCCGCCCAGTCGTATCAGAGCCGGGTGAGGTTCGTCGAGAACACCTTCGCCGGTTTGTCGCTGTCGAGCATTCTCATCTTGCTCGCCCTGGGTCTGTCGATCATTTTCGGATTGATGGGTGTGATCAACATGGCCCACGGTGAGTTCATGATGGTCGGCGCGTTCACCACCTATCTCGTGAGTGAAGGCTTCAAACGCTGGCTTCCGGCCGGCGCGTATGACTACTACCTGATCGCCGCTGTTCCCGCGGCGTTTGCCATGGCAGGATTGATCGGGTTCATTGTCGAAGCGCTGGTCATCCGCCATCTCTACGGCCGGCCGCTCGATTCTTTGCTGGCGACGTGGGGCGTGAGCCTGGTCCTGATCTGGTACGCCCGCTACAAATTCGGCGACACGCTCACCGTCACGCCGCCGCACTGGATGGAAGGGGGTGTTGAAGTTGCCCCCGACATGACGTTCCCGCTGAATCGCGTTTACATCATCTGCTTCTGCGTGATCTGCATCGCCACGGTTTATCTGCTGGTGAATCGCACGAAGCTCGGGCTTCTGCTGAGGGCCACGACACAAAACCGCGACATGGCCGCGGCCCTGGGCATTCCCACTCGCCGCGTCGACGGCCTCACGTTCGCCTTCGGAACCGGGCTTGCCGGATTGGCCGGCGTCGTGGTGCCGCTCTACAACAAGATCAACCCCAATATCGGGCAGGAATACATCGTCGATAGCTTCATGGTCGTCGTCACCGGCGGCGTCGGAAAGCTGGCGGGGGTCATCTGGGCGGGACTCGGCCTCGGATTCCTCAACAAATATCTCGAAGCGCTGCTGAACTATGTGCCCGCCGTCGCCTCGGGCGCTTCGGTGGTCGGCAAGGTGATCGTGCTGATCTGCGTCGTGATTTTCCTCCAGTGGCGGCCCTCCGGTTTGTTCCCGCCGAAGGGACGGATGGCCGATGCCTGATACGGTCGAACCCGCCACGGCTTCGCAGAAGGCGTTCGCCTCGTCAAAGACCTTCCTGGCACGCGCGCCCGATCCGAATGTCTTTCGGCTCCGCGCGATCATCGTGATCGTCGTTCTGGCGTTCTTCTTCATCGGCGTCCCGATCCTCAACGTCGCCGGCGTCGTACAGGATTACAAAGTCAACATCCTCGGCAAGTATCTCTCCTATGCGATCCTCGCCCTCGGGATCGACCTGATCTGGGGCTACACCGGCCTCCTCTCCCTCTGCCAGGCCCTGTTCTTCTGCATCGGCGGCTACATCATGGCCATGCACCTGAGCGTCGCCCAGGGCGGCGGCGACGTCCGCCCGGAATACAACTACATTCCCCAGTTCATGTTCTTCAACAACGTGAAAGTCCTCCCGTTGTTCTGGACTCCGTTCACATCCATGACCCTGACGCTGATCGCCGGGTTCACGCTCCCGGCCCTGGCGGGAGCGACCTTCGGATTCTTCATCCTCCGCAGCCGCGTGCGCGGCGTCTATTTTTCCATCGTCACCCAGGCCCTCGCCTGGGCGGCGTTTCTGCTCATCAGCCGAAATGAAATGCTGCTGGGCGGCACCAACGGACTGACCAATTTCTACAAGCCGATGATACAGGCCCGGTCGTGGATCATCGGGCTGTATCTGCTCACGCTGGTCATGCTCGTGCTGGCATATCTGCTCTGCTTCTGGATCGTCCGCTCGCGGCTGGGGCGCGTGCTGGTCGCCATCCGCGACAAGGAAACCCGCCTCTATTTCGCCGGATACAAGCCGTACGTCTTCAAGGTCTTCGCCTTCGCCGTCGCCGCGATGCTGGGTGGGGTCGGCGGCATGCTCTATTCGCCGCAGGTCGGGATCATCACCCCCCAGAACATGAGCGTCGAGGAATCCATCTTCATGGTCGTCTGGGTGGCTCTTGGCGGGCGGGGCAAACTCTGGGGTGCGGTCTTCGGCGCCATGCTCGTGCTCGTCGCGCGCAGCTCGCTGACCTCCGACCTCTCCTCCGCCTGGATGGTGGTGCTCGGCGCCACGGCCATCTGTGCCGTGCTCCTCTTCCCCGAAGGTTTTGTCGGGCTCTGGGCCAAGCTCGAGCGGCAGATCACAATCGGAGAGCCCATCGGCCGGATTCTGACGACAGCGATACCGATCATCGCTGTCTCCACATTCGTTCTCAGCGAGGTGTTGGGGCTCACACCCCAGTCTCTGGCTTCGCCCCTGCCAACCAGCGTCTCGATGGGTGCGTTGCGGTTTGCGCTTCTTGTCGCCGCGGCCGTGCTGCTCTATCCGATGAGACATCAGCGCCTCAAGATCAGGATCGCGTGTTCGCTGGCTGCGATCTGCTTTCTGATACTGAGCTTCGTGGCGGGGCCGGTTTCGCGATTTCTGCTGTCACTTGTCACTGTCAGCCTGCCTATCAAATATTGGCTGATGATTGCGGTGCTGGTGGTGGCGGGAGTGCTCAACTACACCCAGAGTCGCACTGACAAATTCGCCGCCAAAGCCCGCGGATTTGCGGTCGGTCCCGCCGAATCCGCGGCCGAGGTCGGAACCGTCAAGGCATAATCATGGCAATCGCTCCCGACAGTTCCGCAACCGACGATACGCCAATGGTCGCGCTGACGGATGTCGTCGTCTCATTTGACGGGTTCAAGGCGCTGAACATCAATTCCTTCGTCGTCCCCCGCAATCAACTCCGCGTGGTGATCGGCCCCAACGGCGCCGGCAAAACGACGATGTGCGACGTCATCAGCGGCAAAACGCGATCGGCATCGGGCAAAGTCGAGGTCAACGGTGTTGACGTGACCCGCATGGCCGATGTGGAAATCGCCCGACTTGGCGTCGGCCGAAAGTTTCAAACGCCGACGATCTTCGACAGCCTCACCGTCTATGAAAACATGGAGCTGGCGCTGCCGGGCCGCCGCGGCATCTGGAAAAATCTTTTCGGCCAGGAGTCCGCCGAGCAGCGCGAGGCGATTCTCGCCATCCTCGATCGCGTGCATCTGATCTCCGATCTCTACACGCCGGCCAAGTATCTCAGCCACGGCCAGCGCCAGTGGCTGGAAATCAGCATGCTGATCATCGCCGATCCCAAGTTGCTGCTGGTGGACGAACCCGCCGCGGGATTGACCGACAAGGAGACCGAGTTGACCGCCGAACTGCTCAACGAGCTCAAGGGCCATCACACTTTGATCGTGATCGAGCACGACATGGACTTCGTGCGCCGCCTCAACACCCGCGTCACAGTGCTGGATAACGGCCAGGTGCTGGCCGACGGCACGCTCGCCGAAGTGCAGGCCAACGCTGCGGTGATCGAAGCTTATCTGGGACGCTGATCATGATGCTCGCCATCGACCATCTCTCTTTCTCCTACGGCATGGTTCAGGCCCTGCACGATCTGACCATGGAAATGCCCGAGGGAAAAGTCACCTGCGTGATGGGCCGCAACGGCGTGGGCAAAACCACTCTGATGAAAAACATCATGGGGCTTCTGCGGCAATCGTCAGGAAGCGTGAAACTGGGCGAAAAAGTCGTCAGTGGATTGGCGGCGCACCAGCGGGCCAAGGCCGGCATCGCGCTGGTTCCGCAGGGCCGGCAGATCTTTCCGAAGCTGACCGTCGCCGAGAACCTGAAAGTCGGCCTCGAAGCGCGCACCGACGGCCTGAAAACGCCGCCGGAGGAATTGTTCGAGTTGTTTCCGGTTCTTAAGACCATGTCCAAACGGATGGGCGGCGATCTCTCCGGTGGCCAGCAGCAGCAGCTTGCCATCGCCCGCGCGCTGGCGGGCAACCCGAAGGTCTTGCTGCTCGACGAGCCGACCGAGGGAATTCAACCGAACATCATTCAGCAGATCGGCCACGTGTTGCGAAAACTGGTCACGGAGAAGAACATGACGATCGTTCTCGTCGAGCAGTACCTGGATTTCGTGCGCGAGTTTGGCAACCGCTTTTACGTGATGAACCGCGGCCGCGTCGTCGCACAGGGAAACACCGAAGACCTGAGCCCAGAAATCGTCCACCAGCATTTGAGCGTCTGATCCGCGAGTGTTCGATCTGGCCGGGGCCGTGGAAACATTGCCCGCACTGGCGGCGGAACTCTCTGTGGGAGCCGTGGCAACAGGAACCGATGGCCGATCTGGGCGCAGTGAATGCGTCAGTAGTCCCTCGCCCGTGATAGGGTATTGTTCGTGAGCGCTACGTAAACCCCATCTTTTCCCGGTAACTGGCGGTTGGCATATTCGCCGCCATGACTGAACAACTCGAATCACCGGTACGGCTGAAGTGGCGGGAGACCGTTCGGCGGCAGCAGGACA
>Ga0302325_10025291_pt1 | contig 12338 bp, 13 predicted proteins | sample Palsa_T0_2_FD_201948 | JGI IMG/M metagenome (GOLD analysis project Ga0302325, IMG submission 201948) | Peat permafrost microbial communities from Stordalen Mire near Abisko, Sweden - Palsa_T0_2 | ecosystem: Environmental > Terrestrial > Soil > Palsa > Peat permafrost | place: Sweden: Abisko...
CTCCGTACAGGGATGGAGAATCCCCGATTAACTCATGCGATTATAGCGATGACAATGTACTATGCTGAAACGGTGTTAATCCGCTCGGGGTCAACGGCCCGTCTAAACCGGTATCTGGACTCCTTCTCCCCCGAAGCACAAGGAACTCATTCCGTCCAATGCATATCAGCAACATCTTCCAACGTACCAGAAGCCGAAATCTACGCCATCTTCCTAGTCCTCCGACTCACCGTCATGCGTCTCTCCAAAACCAACGACATCGCCTCCCTACGACACCACGTAATCCATCTCTACAACCTCTTCCGCCGCGCGCAACATTCCGTCACGACACTGAATCACGAACCCCTCTCGCCCCTCTTACTCTGGATCTGGCGCCAAACCATGCATATAAACGTCACTTTCGCATTGGGGGTCGACCATATCCCGGCGTTATTTCCCCCGCCAGCGTACTATGTACAGGGTCGACCGGCGCAGGGTCACGGGCCGATACGACAGTTTCTGGGGTCGGATGTTTCGCGTGAACTGGAGGCGTGGACGCTTGCGCAATTGGAACTGGATGATCTAGGAAATCGTATTTTTCGGTTGCATCTGCGTGCGAATATGGTCCGGAAGACTCGTTCCAGGGACGTCATCAAGTTCACGGGAGGAGGGACACCGGTCTGCGGAGATAAAGGCCGTGCAAAGGACTACTTGCAGAACTTTGGGACAAAGGAGTTGATTTTGAATTCCCAACAACTAGCCCATGAGATCGAGAACTGGAAATCAAAGCCCGTGATACAAGTCGCTGAGTACGTGGAACTTGTGCATCGACAACAAACGCAATCACGGGTGGGGGAACAACAGTCCTCCTCGAACAAGTTTCTGCACCACCCGTCCTTGCGCTTCAAAAACCCTCTGTACGCATGTTTACTCCTGACCCGTTACGCGATGACAATCTCGCTGAGTCTGATTGTGGATCCACAGGTCGGACCGCTGGTGAAAGACAGGGTCGATGCCGCGGTGGAGATTTGTCGGATTTATGCTGCGTTGGGGGGGAGTCATCCGGTGGGCAGCTTGACGTGTTTGGCGTCGGTTTGGTGGGCAGGACTTACTTTTGAGCCCGACACGGAAGGTTACTTCCCCAGGGGGGGTTGGAGTTAATTGTAGAGGCGAGATGGGTGAGAGAGAGGTTGGCGGATCCGGTGCATAAGGGACAGGGGATGAGGTATTTAACGCATTTGGAGGTTGTGTGGAAGAAAGCTCATCGGTCCTGGGATGTATGGACAAAGTTTCCCATCAAATGAGATGGGAAGGAGGTCTGATGTGAATAAAACGATATTGTAGTATAGGATCGATAAACGGATGAAATTTAAGAGAAGGTAATCATAAAGGGTTGGTATCATGCAATTTGAGATATCATGCTATATGCAATGCGGATCCTAGTCTAATCTCTCTGTCCCCATCCTCAACTTGGAAACCTGAAAATCTAATAAAACCCCAATGAATCGCCAAACCGTGAACTCAGGCCAATTGCAATCGACAAACTTCACCTCCGTATCCTTATGACACTACCCCGTCAGTCACAATTCATCTCAGCTGCGCCGGTCCAAGGAAACCAGACAGGGACATACCTGCCACAAGAGAAAATCACTCAACCTCTTCACTCCGCTCGTGCGAATAAGAATATCCGGTCTAGGACAATCCTTTGTATATAACCTGTCCTCAATCGTCGCTTCGTCAATATCGTCTACTTCCAACTGCCCCATATCGACAGCATTGACGATTTCGCGCAGAGAATGGGTGATTTCCTCACGCGAAGTATACGGACAACAAACATTAAGGATCGCGTTTTTGTTATTGCGCGTCATATGTTGCACCTGCAGGAAGTGGTTCCGGACATCTGGTTTGAGCAATTCTGTTTGTCCGAGAATATGGACGGAAGCCTTGTAATGGTCCAGGAGATCCCTGCTGTCAGTCGGCGTAGGAGAGGTGATAACCCATGGGAAGCAAGTTGCGAGAGGTGTGATTTGGCGAGGTCCATTAAGATGTCTACTTCGTATTTACTTCGCTTGAAGTTCTCGGTTGAGAAGGCGTAGACAGTGACGACTTTGACTCCCGCTCGGAGACACGCTTCCAGGATCTATGTACAATCAGACATATCACACGGCACCGAGTACGTTTTTGAGTGTTTCTGCACCAGAATAATGGCCTTCGGCGGTATCGATTCGATTCGATCTGGCGTAGCGTCTGTTCCCATCCATGATAATGGCGATGTGTCGGGGAACAGGACCGCGACGAATAGCTGCAATACAACTGTTCTGCAGCTTCTTCAGGCCTGATTGCAGAGGCGGGAAACTAGTATTAGTATGGCCCTCATAAAATGGACGAATACTCCCACAGCCATTGCATTGTAGCTCCCATTTTGTCGCGATTGCCCCTCGCTGCTCTGCTCAAATTTAGCGACGCACAATCCTGTAATAATGTTGGGCCGGCCGCCGTGCAAGTTTTGGAGGGCTACGTCAGGGCAAGCTGACTCGGCCAATTTCGCTGGGCAGGGGTGCCAATCCAAACTTTAAGTGCGAAACGCGCCTGATAACAAAATCCCACTCCACCACCACACACGCCTGTTCGGCACCCGCAACCACAGCCGCGGTACACCAGGATGATGGCTACTCCGGCGCGCAGACGCAGCAGACAACAAGCTGAAGAAGAGGAGGGCATGGAGTTCCTGCATTCGCCATCCACGTCACGCACCTTGTCGCCTCGGGTACGAATTTGTCCGGGACGCGCGTTGACAAGTAGGTTGAACGGCCGCAGAAACGGCAGCGGACGACAAGCGCTACCGATAGTAATTCTGGGTCTGCGAGTTTTGAGGTCATTGAGGAGGTTGATGTTGATGAGAAAACTGAGATGGTCGATGTGGATGAGGACGAAGGAGATGACTCGGATATCGAGGCGACACAGCATGAGAATGCGGAACTCCTGAAGAGGATCGAGAACAACAAGTCAGGGGCACACAGAGCGAACGAGGCAGAGGTCATCAAATCAATTGATTTGATCAACTTTATGGTATCTTCCTTTCCTTTAGTTACTTAAATCTAGTGCCACCGTCGTCTTCACGTTCCCTTGGGAGAAAGAATCAATTTCATCATTGGGCACAACGGGTCCGGAAAATCAGCTATCCTGACTGCTCTCACAATCTGTCTCGGAGGAAAGGCAACCGCTACTAATCGAGGTTCAAGCTTGAAAAACCTCATCAAGGAAGGCGAAAAGTATCCCCCCCTTTGTCTCCCAGCTAACTCAGTTCCGCGGCAATCATCATCAAACTCCGCAATGCCGGAGAGAACGCCTACAGACCCGAGCTCTACGGCGAAGTCATCGAAATCGAGCGTCGTTTCTCCCGAGACGGTGCCTCAGGCTACAAAATAAAATCCGCAGAAGGCCATCTCGTGTCCAACAAGCGAGAAGAACTCCAAGAAATCCTCGACCATATGAACCTCCAAGTGGACAACCCCATGACAATCCTTACGCAGGATACCGCGAGACAGTTCCTGGGGAATAGTTCCGCGGGGGACAAGTATAAGCTTTTCATGCGGGGAGTGCAGCTTGCGCAACTGGATACGGATTACAATATGGTTGAAGAGCAGATTTCGGCACTGCAGCATACGCTCGATGCGAAGAAAGAGGCGCTGGACCATTTACACGAAAAGGAGAAAACGTGGCGGATGAAAGTCGATATTTTTAAACAGAGTGCGGCGATTGAAGAAAAAATACGGACTTTGCAAAATCACTTTGCCTGGGGCCAAGTCAAGGCTCAGGAAAAGGTGATTCCCTCAACTGATATCAGAGCATTATTGACAATAGATCGTGGAAGAAAATGAGCGAAAGATACAAGACTTTGTGGCTAGAATGGATGCTGCAAAGGCGGAAGTCAGGACACAAGAAGAGAAACGTTTGGAACAGGACCATGTTGTCCAAGAAGCAACTGATAAAGCTGACCAGCTTAAAGCGCAAAAGGATGCCTTTAAGCAACGAGCCGACGAAGCTAAAGAGGAATTGCGTGCAGTGACCACGAAACTCAAAGAACACGAAGTATGTCTCTTTCCATCTATACACTGACAAAAGAATGATCGAAGTGATCTTGAAGGGAAGGTGAAACAATGCGAAGACACTGTCAAAAAGCATCAGGAGTTGATTATCGAAGAACGTCGTCTTGAAGGTAACGATGGCGAACGCCAACGAGATCAAGAACGCTTAACAGACCTCGAAGCCAGCATTACCAATCTCACTGACCAAGTCCTTGAACTCGAGGCGGACCACCGACAAAAGAACGCCGAGGTCAAAGAAGCCGAAGCCAAGGAGAAGAGCCTGAACAACAAAAAGCAAAGTTCTCTCCAGGCATTGAATTCAGTGCGAGACCAACTCAACCAGCTGAAACAGTCAAAAAGCTCGGACCTGATGAAATACCATCGCAATATGCCTAAAGCCCTCGCGGCTATTGAGAAACAGAGGCACAGGTTCAAGATCATGCCAATCGGCCCCCTGGGCAAGCACGTCAAGATCCTTCGGGAGGAATGGGCCGGGATCTGCGAGACCATCTTTGGCAGAATATTGAATGGTTTTCTCTGCGCAGACTACGCGGATGAAAAACTATTACGGGAGATCTTGACTCAGAATGGATGGTAATCTGTGCCTTTGAATTGTAAGTAATGCTAGTGATGTCCCGGTAGTCCGATCAGAGCGGGATATGTTCGATTACCGCGGCGGTGAACCAGACGAGCAGTTCGATACTGTTCTTCGAATCCTGGATATCTCGGATGAATTCGTCAAACGCCAATTGATCACCCAAAATCGCATCGAATCTACGATTCTGATCGAGAATCGCGCGCAAGCCGATGAAGTCATGTACCGGAGGCCTGCAAAAGTATTTGCCTGTTTCGCAATAAATCCCGAGAGGAGAGGTTGTGGATACAGAGTTGGCGGAGTGTAATTTCATCTCTGAAGTGGATCTAACTCGTAGTGCCGGAGGAAGTGGGACAGCCCCGGTTGGTCCATGGAGACAGCAATCTCGATTGAGCAACCGGAGTATTGATGACCAAATTGCGTATGTTCTTTGTATAATTGCTATTGATGATAGTGAAAAGACAGAGGAGGTAGAGAGATGTGATAAGGAAGTGAGGGATGCAGACGCCGAGCTCGTCGCTCATCGGCAGAGGCTTCGTCGTTTAAGAGATGACTACAGGGCTACAGGTGTATCTAAGACGCAAGCAGAAACAGCGAAGGACAGAGCAATTCAAGAAGCCGAAGAACTTCGAGAAAAACTCCAGAACCAACAACCTGACTCTGGTAGAATCATTGCCTACGAGGAAACAATCGCGGTATACTCTTTTAATTTAGTCTCTTATAAAAGGAAGCGCAAGGGGAGAAGAAAGTCCTCTTAACTCAGATTGCTGCAATCATTGAAGAGAGCTCGAAGTTATTGCAGGAACGCGTGCCATTGCTTGCGAAAGCAAAAGAGATGACCACTGCAGCCAGGAAATTATCAGATGATATAGCAGAGGCTGAGGTGACAACCTTAAGAGATTCAAACACTTATGGTTAGAAAGAATGCACACGCGTCACTGCCGAACGAATGCAGATCACGACGAATATCAACCATTACCAAAGACAAGTCGCTGAAACGGAAAGAGCTTATGAAACTGCTCAAGCGGAACTTGAAACCCAAAAGCAAACTCTGGAGGTACGCCTTTTCTGTTCGATGCTAAACGTGTAGGATATCATCGAAGGTGCAAGGAGATATTGCCCTGAGCGTGTCCCCAATGAACAAATCAAGTTGTCAGTAGACAAAATCAAAGAAAGAATGAAGGTCTTTCAAAAACAAATGGCCAACATGGCAGCTGAGTAACCCACCTTTTTACCTTAATCCTCCACGTCTCAACTTTGTAACTAACGTGTTAGAGCCGGTATGTCCGAAGAAGAAGCCCACCGCAAATTCGAAGAAGTCCACGAACAATGGAAAAACGCCAACCACGAAATGAAATCCCTCCGCGATCTCAAAGACGTTCTCTGGCGCTCCTTCCGCGAACGTAAATCCCGGTACTACAAGTTCCGCCGCGGCATCGCGGTCAAGGCCAAGACCACCTTTGTGCATTTACTCGGTCAACGGGCGTTCCATGGAAAACTGAAATTCGACCATAAAAGACAGGAGATTAATCTTGAGGTTACTCCTGCGGGGGAGAGCCAGCATGGCGCGAGGAAGGATCCGAAATCGCTTTCTGGGGGAGAGAAATCGTTTGCGCAGATTTGTATGTTGCTTTCTGTTTGGGAGGCCATGGGATCGCCGATTCGCGCGTTGGATGAATTGTAAGATCTGTGGGTGGGGTGGGGCTGATTTTAGTGATGTGTTCATGGATGCGGTTAATCGGAAGACTAGTATGGCGTTGATGGTATGCTTATATTGAGTGTTTGATGCTGACTTTTAGATTGAAGCTGCAGAATTCTCGGTCGAGAAGCAGTTTATCCTCATTACTCCACAAGACATGGGTAATGTGGCCATGGGACCTTCTATCCGTGTTCATCGGTATTTCAACTCCATAACTAAATCTGACGTTTAGAATGAAAGATCCAGAACGTGGCCAACGTTCGCTTGATTAATTTTTTCGATTACTTCGAATTTAGCTAGCACTGTTAGATTTTTTGTAGCAGTTGTTATCGTGGACGAAAGATCCCTGCCGATCCCTTTTGATCCCAATTTTCTGCAACGCGTCATGACGGAACGACTTATTCATGACGCGGAAGAGCTTGTGAAAGACCGAATGTCTGCCTATGACAGTAGCCACGACTGGCACCATGTAAATCGCGTCCGAAAACAAGGTTCGTTCAACTCCGGACAGTCTAAATTCCAGCCGTTCGTCTCGCAGAAATCCATAACTCCACGGAACTCGCGCGGCAAGCGGACATGCTTGTCGTTGAACTCGCTGCTCTATTCCACGACCTCTTCGACGCTAAGTACGCCTCGGTCAACGGCAGTACCAACTTAGACATCCCATCATGGCTAGTTGAAAGAGACATTGCTGAGCCACAAGCATCACTGATCGTTAAAATTATTTCCAATGTCTCCTACTCGAAGGAGATCGTCCTTCGTCAGAATGGCGAGTGGACGAACTGGCATGAAGAGTGCGTGGAATTACATTGTGTTATGGATGCAGATAAATTAGATGCCCTGGGAGCGTTTGGTATTTTCCGATGTGCGGCGTTCTCGGGGAGTCGGAATATTCCGTTATATCTTCCCGAGGAGGATGAATTGTTTAAGAAATGTGCAGTGGGACATTTCGGCGATAAATTGTTTCGTCTGGAGAGTATGATGATGACGAAAACGGGCGGTAGAGTGGCCAGGAGAAGGACTCAAATCATGAGAGAGATCATCAAGGATATCCAGAGCGAGGTGAATTTACTAGACTTCGAAGAATAATCACCCTACTATATATATGTATTAATCTCAAACGCACTGACACCTACATACTACTCAGAGACCGTGTCCGTTATCCCAACATCCAAAATAGATTGACTTTTCCAAGACGAGAATTACATCCTCGAATCCTCTTTATCGTCCGCTTCATGCGCAACCTTGTCCCAAGCTTCATCAAATCCATGTCCCAGGAAACTCCACTCCCTGCCATTAACAACTTTCTCCTGGACCACCAAGGCAGCCGCATTCCTCGCCAACGTCTCATCCATCTCACCACAATCCACAGCAATCGTTTTCAGCGCCCTAACGACCTTCGGGACATGTAAATCCTCGTCCTTCCAGACCTTTTCGCTGAGCGATTGCCAGGACTCGGACGTTTGGGGGAGTTTGGAGGGTTGAATGAGGGGTCGGCCGCGGGAGATGTAGTATGTTAGGGAGACGGCGAAGTCGACGCGCAGGAAGAGAGCGCGTTGGGAGAGCGGGACGAATGGCAGGACTGCTCTTGCTGCGAAGGTTGCGGTTAGGGTATGCCTGGAATAAGTACGTGAGATGTAGGGGAAGGTACATTAAGAAGAAATCAAGGACCGGACGAAGCTGTTTTCCTTTGTATTTCGGGTCATTGGTAATATGCGGGGGAGGAAAAGCGGACGAACAAGTTGAATGAGTAGTAAACTCAAACAACTCTGTCCAGGCTTTGGCATACCCTTCCTCACTTTCCACAATCTTCCATTGCATGACATACTCCTTGATCCGATCTGTAGCCTTCTTGTTCTTCAACACCGGATCCGATTTCGGGAAATCCTTAAAAGTAACGACGTCATCAAACAACGGATCTTTCTGGACCTCCTTCACAATCGACAGAATATCCTTCCCAGAAGTGGACTTTATAGAGTATTTCTGGATATCGACGACAGGTGCAAAAGCGGGTTTATGCACACAAGCCTCAGAAAGCCCTTCCGCGACGACAATATCCTGCCCAAACTCCAATCCAAAGCCCGTATGAATCAAAGGATGCACCGCCCCCGATACAAAGCTCGGCAACAAAGTCTCGTCAAGGGCATACTTGACGACCGTTTTGCCGACCCCATCCTGCGCGATCTTGTCCTTGAAATAGTCCAAATAATTCGGATAATACTTGTCGATTCCAATGAACTCCTTCCAATTACTGTCGGTGACTTCGGTGGCCTGTTTCTCCGGCAACGGGCGGAGATAGTCTTCTAATTGCCACTCCTTCTTGAGTCTCGTTTCGGGCGCTCCGAGGGCGAATTGCGAGAGCAACGCATGCGGGAAGTGGTTGTGGAAATGATCCTTGCCGAAAAATATATCGTGTTCCTTGTTGTTTTTCTCGAGAAGGTCTTTGACGAGGGGTGTCGCTGGCGGCGGCTCGAGAGGGGACAGAGGGCCTTTATTGATGTTGAGGGACGCGATACGGGATTGGGTTGCAGCGGTGGCCATCGCGCGGGCTGGAATGAGACGCAGAAGGAGACGAGGTGGAATGGTGCACGGAAGGTGGGCTAAAGGCCGGATGGGAATGGCTTTTATATGGGTGCTTGGGCAGCGAGGTGCAACGTAGGCTTCCAGCGGGTCGAAGGAAACATGATGTGGTGGCGTGCCGCATGTTCTTACAGTGTGGGGTTAGCCACTCAGGACACTCTGTTTGCAAGGCTGCGATTCAATTTCTAAGCCAGTCCGCCGATCCACAGGGCCTGGTGACAGATTACACAAACCTCAACGTGGCCGTCCAGATATCGTCAAGTTATCTATGTCCGATGTATTCGATTTGAAATTCATTGATTTCTACAGACAGAGCACAGGAGATCTTAACTACATTATCGATGCGTGGAAGATATAAACATACCTCATGACTACAAACTACATAAACCCTGGGTTCTGCGGCGAACTGCCCGGCGACCCCGAAAGATTGAGTTGAGTAATATCGGGATAAGGAGGCGATCCAGGGACTCCCGGCTGTGCCGCAGTGGGAACAGCATAGACATAGGCCTGCTCCGCAGGACGCGGTTGAGGCGTCACTGGACGGGGAGGATACGAGTACTGCACCGGGATGGGTTGTGGGGTAGACGGACGATGTTGGTTCATGTCGTATGGGACAGGTTGGTAGAAGTACCCCGGCTGGGCCTGTTGTTGGCCGGGACTTCCATGACCGTGGCCCCAGCTGAATTGGATGCCGGCGTTGGCCTGGTGTTCGTGGCCCTGGGGTGGGGTGACGAGGACTGGCTGCGGAGTGGGAGGAGATTGAACGACCATGGGTTGGAGTAGTTGCTGAGGTTGTCCTTGCACGTAAATGATCTGTGGTTGCGGTTCCTTTTTTGGCTCCTGTTTCTTGGGTTCCTCTTTCTTTGGTTCGGGCTTCTTGACTGCTCCCTCGAACTGGAATTCCATGACACTGCCATTGTCCTTGATATACTTCCCATATCCCCATCGCCGACCATCCTTCCATGTTCCCTCATACCTGCTCTTGTCCCTGAACGTCAACTCCCCATATCCATGGAAGTATCCCTCCTTGAACCCTCCCTCGTACGTATGTCTAGGATCCCCCCCCTCCGCGTCATCAGGGATAAACCTAGTCCAGCCGTCCGGCCAGTTCTCCAACCACGAGTCACAGTATCGTCCATAGCCCGACGCAAGGTTATCCTTCCACCCTCCATGATAGGACATTTTCTCCTCCTCCGAGTGCCATTCTCCATATCCGCCTGCCTTACGCTCTTCCAGCCCACCCACATAAATCGCACACATCTCCTTCTGGCGACGAGAGGCATATTGGCAGACAACGCCCCAGCCAGTCTTCTCGCCGCGCTTGAGCTTGTATTCCGATGTGGGCAGGTATTCTACCCGCGGACATTGATGGCCTGTGAGCCACAAGGGGACATCGGGTCTGACGGGCGCGGGAGTGATGGTCGTGACCACCGTGGTCATTGACTGCGAATTCATGGCCTTGCACTATGTTGACTGTGGAAGGCGGTACTGTGCTGTGCTGTCCGATGCAGGCCCAACCGGCTGGAAAGTCCCAACGGTACCAGCCTCCCTTGGTGGGTAAGGAAAATAGAGTTTAGGCCCTTCGATAAGTAGAGGTGTGTCTCGTAATTGGACGCACGGACCCCGACCTAGCTACTGTTGAAATGTATTAAATACCACTCTTTCTTCAGAATAGCCGTAACAAAAGTAGCCATTCTCCCGGCCGTGGACGGCTCGGTTCCAGAAAGATTGGGTTAACGTCCATCCTGTTGCGCCCTGAAGCGACTCTATTCCAAGAAGTTGACGTCTAGGCTGCAGCTGCGATCTTTCCTCTGGCCGAGAGTAGTAGCGCAATTATTTAACGAGTGATGCGCAGCTACGGTGATTGTGCAGTCTGCTTCTTGCCATGTGAATCGCCTAGGCCTCAATTATTCATACCCGGGGCGTTTTGAGTGCTGTCGACAACCTTGTCTGTGCCTCCTCCCGAAGCGTAGCGAGACTTTAAATATTCCAATCCATCGCGCTCAGTCCCTTCATCAGCCCCCTTCTTGAATACGTCTCAAAGACCCTCGCAATTCGCAACAAGAAAGACCCATTTATAGAAATAGAATCCTTCCATGCGCAGTGAGTGCCACGGACCCCACAGTGGATGATCGGCGTCTCGATTAATTTAATCAAATCAACCCCACGCACTTACGTAACCTCACTATCGGTCCCTGATGCACAGGTCTTAATTAAGGACTCATTCATTAGCAGGCCTAGGCGACTCAAGCGCATTCGTGTCCTTCGCATTTGGCCCCGTCCTAATCGCAGGTCCGATCTATCCTTGCCTGCTAAACAACATCTCCATCGTCTGAGCACACAACCACCACCACCACACCCACAACCCTACACCTTCGCCCCCGCGGAAGCACAATTGTTCAGGCTACAATGGCAACGCCGACGACGGCTCAATTCCATCCCTTTTGCGATACCTGTGGCACGCGCTTCGAGGAAGGCCAGCTCCGTCCCACGTCAAAGTTCTGTATCTCCTGCGGACAAGAGTTACTGCCTTACATCCGGAATCAATTACTAGCTAGACAAGTTGTTCCGCCAGCGACGTCTGTTTCGGAGCCGGTGCAACAGACGGGCCCCGTCGAACCGGTACCTAAGGAGGAAGCGTTTGCGCATTCAGAGACCGAGCAGGAGTCCCAGGAGTCTGAGAAGGAAGAGGACTTGCAGGATACCACGTTTACGGTTCCGGGGAGTACGAGGGGGAGGAAAGGCGGCCCTTGGCGTGGTCGTGCTTATGCTGCTGCTGCTGCTGCTGTGGCGACTGCTCGCGCGACTTCTACAACTACGAGAGCACGTGGGAGAGGGAGAGGGAGAGGAGGCCGAGGCCGTGGACGAGGACGCGGCAGAGGCGGAGGCAGAGGAAGAGGAATAGTCACGAACCCTGATATTCCTACTACTACGGCCCCAGCGAGCGTTGAAGTCGAAGAAGTACCTGCCGAGACAACTCCTACTCCTGCTGCCACGGGTCCCGGCCTGAGAAGTACACCCCGCCCAGACTATTCCGACCGAAAGAATTTCCGCGAACTTTTCTTTGGCAGAAGAGATACCGACAGAAGAGATACCGAAAACGATGATGTACTTTGTCCTCTCTCTCTCACACACACAGATCAACATTCAACAAATGGAGTAAGTACTGATGATTAGACACCTTCCAAACGACAACGGATTGACTTGAGTTCACCGTTGGGGTGGCAGGTTGATAAGCCTTGTTCGGGGGAAGATGGTTGACGGTAGGATGAAGTGGTTGTTGCTTCGGCTGAGACTTCTCCTGATCATAGGAATGATGTGACCGCGACAATGGCACCCCCTGAGCCGGAGATACCCGAGGAGTTACAGAAGGAACTTGATACCCCCGTCAAGGAAT
>Ga0302325_10025294_pt1 | contig 12337 bp, 13 predicted proteins | sample Palsa_T0_2_FD_201948 | JGI IMG/M metagenome (GOLD analysis project Ga0302325, IMG submission 201948) | Peat permafrost microbial communities from Stordalen Mire near Abisko, Sweden - Palsa_T0_2 | ecosystem: Environmental > Terrestrial > Soil > Palsa > Peat permafrost | place: Sweden: Abisko...
GTCGGAGAAGAACATCGCGGTCTTCGGGTCGGCGTAGAGCTCATTGTCGAGCCCGGCGTGACCATGCCCCAGCGAGGGGGGCCGGCGGCCGGGGACGGCCGCGGTCGTGATCACGATGTCGAATCCGGCGATCTTCTCGTCGAGGGCGCGCTGCTGGGCGTCGCGCTCGGCCGCGGTCAGCTCGCGCGCGTGGCCGCCCGCGCCGGCCGCCTCGACGGCCGTGCCGAGGTCGAGGAACCCGGCGCCGAGGGAGGCGATCTCCTGGCGGGTCTGTGGGCGGACGTCGTATCCGGTGACGACCGCGCCGAGCCTGTGAGCGGTCCCGATGGCCTGCAGCCCGGCCACCCCGGCGCCGAGCACGAGCACGGTGGCCGGCTTCACGGTTCCTGCCGCGGTCATCATCATCGGGAGGTACCCGCCGTAGGCACTGGCCGCCACGAGCACCGCCTTGTATCCGGCCACGCTGGCCTGCGAGGTGAGGGCGTCCATCGCCTGTGCCCGCGAGAGCGTCCGGGGAAGCAGGTCAAGGCTGATCGCGGGTGACCCCGGTGCCGGCGAGATCCCTCATCAGGTCCGGCCGGGCCAGCGGCTGGAGCAGGCCAAGCAGGACCTGCCCGGCACGCAGCGCGGCGTCATCCGGTGGCGACACGCACGCCAGAACGTCAGCGCGCTCATATACCTCGCTGGCCGTGGCGATCGCGGCGCCGGCGCCGGCGTAGGCGCCGTCAGGGAACCTCGCGCCCGCGCCCGCGTCGATCACCACCTCCATGCCCGCGCCGCGCAGCCGCGCGGCGACATCGGGCACAAGCGCGACCCGTCGCTCACCAGGCGTGGTCTCCCTGACCACGCCTATCGTCGTTGCTGCCACGGTCTTCTCCTTTCGTGCCACGCCTGCCGACCGATATGCCTGCCGGTCAGAAGGTAAAGACCAGGCGTGCGGGCACCTGACCCGCAAGCACCTCTTCGATGCAGGTGTTTACGTCGTCAAGGTGCCGCTCCTGTGCGATGACCTTGGTGCGCCCCGCGGCGTGCAGCGCGAACACGTCGGCGAGGTCCTTGCGGGTGCCGACGATGGACCCGATGATCGACTTCCCGCCGATGACGGTGTCGAAGATCGGGATTGTCATCTTGTCGTCGGCCGGGAGCGCGACGCAGACCAGCCGGCCGCCGCGGCGCAGCGATCCGAACGCCTGCTCGAACGCCCGGGGTGAGGTGGCGAGAGAGATCGCGACATCGGCGCCGCCGAGGTCCTGGATGGCCTCCACCGGGTCGGTGGTGCGCGCGTTCACCGTGTAGTCGGCGCCGAGCTGCCGGGCGAGGTCAAGCTTCGCGTCCTCGATGTCAACGGCGATCACCCTGGCGCCGAAGTCCCTCGCGTACTGCAGGGCGAGGTGCCCGAGGCCACCGACGCCGTAGATCACGGCGGTCTGGCCCGGCTCAAGCCTCGAGACCTTGACCGCCTTGAAGGTGGTGACACCGGCGCACGTAAGCGGCGCGGCATCGAAGGAGGACACGGCGTCGGGAACCGTGACCACGTGGCTGTCGAAGGCGAGCGCGTACTCGGCCCAGGCGCCGTCCATTGAGTAGCCGCTGTTCTGCTGCGACTCGCACAGCGTCTCCCAGCCGCCGACGCAGTACGAGCAGTGCCCGCACGCCTTGCCAAGCCACGCGAGGGCAACCCGCTCGCCGGTCTTGTGCAGGCTGGCGCCCGGGCCGGTCGCCTCGATGATGCCGACGCCCTCGTGACCGGGTGTGAACGGCGGGTTCGGCTTGACCGGCCAGTCGCCGGCGGCGGCATGGATGTCGGTGTGGCACAGCCCGGAGGCCTGCATCCTGATCAGTACCTGGCCAGGGCCGGGCTCAGGGACGGGAAGTTCCCTGATCTCGAGCTTGGCGCCCAGTTCCGGGACTACCGCGGCCTTCATGGTCCTCATGGCTCTTTCTCCTAACTTGGAATTGCTGGCTGGCAATCTCGTGACCGGATTTCCGATACTTGCTTGCCGCCACATCACGTCCTTGTCTATGCTGCGGTTCACCGCCACGGACAGGGCTATTGGTCCCTTTTTACTTATGTAGCTTGATCTGGTAGGACGCATGCTTCTGATCGGACCACGAAGTGCATTCCGCCACCCGGGCCAAGAGAGAATTCGATTTAGAAAGGGGTGCCCCCGGGCGGCGCGGAGGCGAATGACCGCCTCGCGCGCCGCCGGAGTCGCCGAGACCCGGGCATGCTGCCCGCCCGGTTCCGGCATCAGCAGCCCTGCCATCTAAAAGAAACCAAGCGGCTTGCTGCTGTAGTCGACCAGGAGGTTCTTGGTCTGGCTGTAGTGGTCGAGCATCATCTTGTGGGTCTCGCGGCCGATGCCGGAGATCTTGTAACCGCCGAACGCGGCACCCGCCGGGTACTGGTGGTAGCAGTTGGTCCACACCCGGCCCGCCTTGATGGCCCGGCCGGCCTTGTAGGCGAGGTCGTAGTTGCGGCTCCACACGCCGGCCCGAGGCCGTACAGCGTGTCGTTGGCGATCGCGATGGCCTCGTTGTAGTCCTTGAACGTGGTCACGGCCAGTACCGGGCCGAAGATCTCCTCCTGGAACACCCGCATCTTGTTGTGGCCCTTGAGGACCGTGGGCTGGAAGTAGTATCCGTCGGCGAACTCACCGCCAACCTGGGCGCGCTTTCCGCCGATAAGCACCTCGGCGCCCTCGTTCCTGCCGATGTCCACGTAAGAGCTGATCTTGTCGATCTGCGCCTTCGACACCTGCGGGCCCATCATGGTCTCGGTGTCCAGCGGGTTGCCCTGCCTGATCTTGGCGATAACGCGTACAGCACCAGGCCCTCGACGGCCTTGTCAAGGAACTCGTCGTCTGCGGCCGCCACATCCTTGAAGAAGATGTTCGGCGACTTGCCGCCGAGTTCCAGGGTGACCGGGATGGTGTTCTGCGCCGCGTACTGCATGATCAGCCGACCGGTGACGGTCTCGCCGGTGAAATGCTGCGGCTTGTCCTGGAGGAACGTACTTCATAGCCGTCCCCTCTCCTTCGAGATCTGGCGGGCCCGGCGGGCTCACCTGGCTGTCAATTCAGACGCTAGGAGCGGAGGGGTTGCCCGACCGTTGCATCCCGGACGTCATGACGGGGACTGGGCCGGCACATTTACCGTGACTCTCGTCACATCGACGTCTGCGCCAAGGGCGCGGGCCCGGGCTTCCGCAGCCGCGCGCTGGGGCGAGCCGCCGGGCAGCTCACGGAACACCGGCAGCGCCACGGCCAGCGGATGCCGGGACCGGTAATCATCCAGCTCATCAGCGTCCATCCGGACCAGCGCCAGGCGGCGCCCGTCCACGCTGGCACCGGTGGCCGCGCAGCGCTCCCAGGAGCCGGCGACCACCGGGCGCACGAAGGACGCCATGCTGTGCGACGAAACAAACCTGTCATGCGCTCGTCCCAGCCGCAGAGCGGTCGCACGCGCGTCCTCACCAGCTCGCAGCGCGAGCTCACTATCCGAATGCATCTCACTCCGCGGTCAGCGCAGAACAACCACGGGAACCGCCTTTTCCCTGCCGCTCCCTGTCACCACGATCGCCTCACGCACCCTCATGCACGTAGGCCCAGAGGTCCCGGAAACCCTGGCCACAGGTCCCGCCTGGCGCTTGCCATGGAGAGGCGTACAGCGGGCAGGTGATCTGCACCGGGCATGCGCGGGACCTTCGCCCCCTGTGCCCGGCCGACTGCGGCGAGTCTCGTTGGATAAGGGAGCTGGGCCTCCCCGGAAGCTCCGCACCCTGTCCAGGACCGAGTCGCGGCAGATGCGGCGTGCGGCAATCCGGGCGAGCACGGAACTCGGCTACGCCCCGGTGGAGCGAACCGCCGCGCACGCGAGCGGAGCGGCCGATGCCGCTTCTCGCTTATCAGTGACGGCTACGAGTCGTCGGAAGAGTCGACCGGGTTGATGCCCTGGACCTGGGGCGCGAACTTGTTCACGCACACCTCAAGGCGGGCGATGTCCGCGTCGTTGGCGCCGGTCGTGTTGTAGACGACGATGTCGATCGCGGATGACAGCGGCACGCCGGTCGCGATCGGCGAGGCCTTCACGTCCGGCAGATTGTTACAAGCCGCGCGGACCTTCATCTTGAAGGCGACCGTGGTGCTCGACTGGAAGTAGACGTCGACCTGTTGCTGACCGAGCGCCTTATCGAACTGCGCGCAGCCTGTCACGCCCAGGCAGCAGATCAGGCCGACGGTGCCGAGCGCGGCCGCCCTGGTTACGACGCGCGGTAGTACTCGCATGGACGTAGCCTATGTGGTCGCCGCAGCGAGTACGGTACTGGGTAGACCTGAACGATTTACCCGGCGGACCGCCCAGCTCAGCGCACCCGTCCGCCTCTTACGCCGCTACTCCGCTACTCCCAGCTCATCCCGCCCACTTCCGCCCCCCGGGCCGCAACGATAACGCAGAGATGCCCCCGCGCCACATTCTCATCGTTAACTCACGCAACGTGAGTCAGCCCGTCTTCGTGATCGGCGCACCGCACTCCGGCGCGGAATCGGTGGGCCGGGCGCTCAAGATTTCCCCCGGGTTCCACGTGACCATCGGGCGGCAGTCCGTGCTTCAGGCGGTGTACGGGTTCGCCAGGCGGCCTTCGCTTTACAGCGGCCGAGGCGACGCCGCCGCGGCGGTGATGCGGGACGCGTTCGCGCAGGGCTGGCAGATCACCCCGACGAGCTGCCTCGACTGTGCGCCGCGGTGCCGGTCCGCGGGCGGGCTGCGGACGTCGGAGGTCGGGCCGTGCGCCGAACTGCGCGGGCTCGAGCGCTTCGGCGACGCGAGCCCGGACCTCGCCTACTGCGCCGATGCCCTGATCGCCGCCTTCCCTGACGCGCTGATCATCCAGGTAGTGCGCGACGGCAGGGACACCGTGGCCGCCATGCTCGCCGACCAGGTCGCGATGTCCTGGTTCCGGCCGAGCGTGGTCAATATCGAGACCGAGTTCCCCAACCCGTTCTACGGCGTGGAGGACGAATCCGACCGCCTGGCCTGGCCCGGTCTTTCGCCGGCGGGCAAGAGCGCGCTGCGCTGGCGCGGCGCGATCAGGCTCGCCGCCCGGCTGCGCAAGTCGCTGCCGCCCGATCAGCTCAAGACGCTCCGCTACGAGGACGTGGCGCGCGACCCTGGCACCGCGGCGAGCACGCTCACCGATTTCACCAGGACGAAGATCGCCGCCCCGGTCACTCCGACCACCAAGCACGCCAAACAGGAGCAGAACGCCTGGCGCCGGTCCCTGTCCTATAGCCAGCTCGCCGAGGTTGAGAAGGTCGCGGGCGAGGAACTACGTAAGCTCGGGTATAAGTAATCGAGCTTTCAGGCAGGGTTACCGGTTCGTTCCGCCGCATGGTTGCTGGCTTGCTCCTGGCCCGCGAACTGGGTCAGGTACAGCTCGGAGTAGAGGCCGCCGGCCGCGAGGAGGTCCTCGTGCGTGCCGATCTCGGCGACCTGGCCGGCCTCGATGACGAGGATCTGCTCGGCCTCGCGGACGGTGGACAGCCGGTGCGCGATGACGAGCGACGTCCGGCCCACCAGGGCGACCGACAAGGCCTGCTGCACGGCCAGCTCGGACTCGGAGTCCAGGTGCGCGGTCGCCTCGTCGAGCACCACGATGGACGGGGCCTTGAGCAGCAGCCGGGCCAGGGCGACGCGCTGCTTCTCACCGCCGGACAGGCGGTAGCCCCGGTCGCCGACGATCGTGTCGAGGCCGTCGGGCAGTACCGAGATCAGGTCCCAGATCTGCGCCGCCTCGCAGGCCTCGACGAGTTCCTTCTCGGTGGCGGACGGGCGGGCGTAGAGCAGGTTGGCGCGGATCGTGTCGTGGAACAGGTGCGCGTCCTGTGTGACCACGCCGACGGTGGAGCGCAGCGAGTCGAGGGTGACGTCGCGGATATCGTGGCCGCCGATGAGCACGGCGCCGTCGTTCGGGTCGTACATCCGCGAGACCAGCTGGGTGATCGTGGTCTTGCCCGCGCCCGACGGTCCGACGAGCGCGGTGAGCTTCCCGGCCGGCGCGGTGAACGACACCTCGTGCAGCACGCCGGCGGCGGCGTCGGTCCGCTCGGGCTGCTTCAGCGCGATGGACTCGAGGGACGCGAGCGAGACCTCGGCGGCGGTCGGGTAGCGGAACGACACGCGGTCGAACCTGATGTCCGGGGCGGCTCCGGTGGCGTCACGGGCCGGCAGGGTGGCGGCGTCCGGCTTCTCCTTGATCAGCGGCTCCAGGTCGAGTACCTCGAAGACCCGGTCGAAGCTGACCAGCGCGGTCATCACCTGGATCTGCACGTTGGACAGCGACCCGATCGGCCCGTAGACCCGGACGAGCAGCTGGGAGAGCGCGACGAGGGTGCCGAACTGGAACGCGCCCCTGATGACCAGGGTGCCGCCGACGCCGTAGACGACGGCGGTGAACAGCGCGGTGAGCAGGGTGATCGCGATCATGAAGACCGACCCGTACATGTCCCTGGTGATGCCGATTTCGCGGACCTTGTGGGCCTTGGCGGCGAACTGCGCCGATTCATCGCGGGGGCGGCCGTAGAGCTTGGCGAGCATCGCGCCCGCCACGTTGAACCGCTCGGTCATCGTGGAGCCCATCTCGGCGTTGAGCTGCATGGACTCCCGTGACAGGCGCTGCAGCCTGCGGCCGACCCGGCGCGCCGGGTAGATGAACAGCGGGATCATCACCAGCGCGATCAGGCTGACAAGCCAGGACAGGTAGAAGAGGGTGATCAGGATGACGATCACCGACAGCACGTTGGACAAGACGTTGGACAGCGTACCGACGATCGCGTTCTGCGCGCCGACCACATCCCCGTCGAGGCGGCTGACCAGGGATCCGGTCTGGGCGCGGGTGAAAAACGCGAGCGGCTGCCGCTGCACGTGGTCGAAGACCTGGGTGCGCAGGTCGTAGATGAGGCTCTCGCCGATCCGCGAGGAGAAGTAGCGGTTCACCACGCCGAGGAGCGTGTCGAAGATCGCGACACCCGCGACGGTCACCGCGACCACGACGACGACCGTCTCGTCGCGGGTGATGATGCCACCGTCGATGAGCTCGCGCAGCAGCAGCGGGTTGACCACGGTGATCACCGCGTCGAGCGCCGTCGCGAACAGGAAGATCACGAGCTGGAAGCGGTAGGGCTTGGCGTAGCCCACGATCCGTTTGATCGTTCCCGGCTTGAGTTTCTGTTTGGTGATCGACGGGTCCATGCGGAACCCGCCCCGCATCATCATCATCCCCGGGCCAGCCATCACCCTCGCCATCGTAGTGCGCCCGGCGAGCGGTTCCTTCTTATTTATTTCTTGGCGGTGGCCCCGCCACGGCCCCGCAGGGCCACGCCGGTCTCGGTGAGGATGCGATGGATGAACCCGTAGGACCGCCCGGTCGCCGCCGCCAGTGAGCGGATGGACTCGCCGGCGTCGTATCGCTTCTTGAGGTCGGTCGCCATCATGGCGCGGTCCGTGCCGGTCACCCGGGTGCCCTTCCTGCGGGTCTCGGCCACCTTTACCTCCCGTAAGGTTTAGCACTCATTGCGTTACGCCCCCTATCGCAATGATCACCTATCGGGGCACGGTTGACCACCCGCTTAGAAGGAGATAATTACGCGTGCCGCGCGTTCGCGCAGAGCGTTAGGAAATATGCGGGCGGCCGTCAGGCCAGGGCGACGAGATCGGCGAAATCGGCGGACCACGTGTCCTCGGTCCCCTCGGGCAGCACAATCACCCGTTCCGGTGAAAGCGCGTCTACCGCACCTTCATCGTGAGTAACAAGAACAATGGCGCCGCGGTACCCCGCCAGGGCCGCGAGGATCTCCTCGCGACTGGCCGGGTCGAGGTTGTTCGTCGGCTCGTCAAGCAGCAGCACGTTCGCCCCTGAGACCACGAGAAGCGCCAGCGCGAGACGCGTCTTCTCGCCGCCGGAAAGGACGCCGACCGGCTTATCGACGTCGTCGCCTGAGAACAGGAATGAGCCGAGAACCTTCCGCTGCCCGGTATCGGTGAGACCGGGCGCGGCGGTGCGCATGTTCTCGATAAGCGATCGCTCGGTATCGAGAGTTTCGTGCTCCTGGGCGTAATACCCGAGCCTGAGCCCGTGGCCAGGAATCACCTCTCCGGTGTCCGGCTGCTCGACGCCGGCCAGCATGCGAAGCAGCGTGGTCTTGCCCGCGCCGTTGAGCCCGAGCACGACAACCCGGGACCCCCGGTCGATGGCCAGGTCGACGTCGGTGAATACCTCAAGGGAGCCGTAGGACTTCGAGAGGCCGGTGGCGGTCAGCGGCGTCCTGCCGCACGGCACGGGCTCGGGGAACCGCAGCCTGGCCACCTTGTCCCCCTGCCTTTCCTCGGCGAGCCCGCCGAGGAGGCGCTCGGCGCGGCGCTGCATGTTCTGCGCGGCCTTGGCCTTGGTCGCCTTGGCGCGCATCTTGTCCGCCTGCTGCTGCAGCGCGCCCGCCTGCCGCTCGGCGTTGGCCCGCTCCCTGCGGCGGCGGCGCTCGTCGGCCTCGCGCTGGGTCAGGTAGGCCTTCCAGCCGACGTTGTAGATGTCGAGTACCGAGCGGTTCGCGTCAAGATAGAAGACCTTGTTGACGACCTGCTCGACAAGGTCCACGTCGTGGCTGATCACTAGCAGCCCGCCGCGGTAGTTCTTCAGGTGGTCGCGCAGCCAGGTGATCGAGTCCGCGTCCAGGTGGTTGGTCGGCTCGTCGAGAAGCAGCGTCTGGGAGTCGCTGAACAGAATGCGGGCCAGCTCGACCCGCCTGCGCTGGCCGCCGGAGAGCGTGCGCAGCGACTGCTGCAGCACCCGGTCGGGGAGCCCGAGGCTCGCGGCCATCGAGGCCGCCTGCGCCTCGGCCGCGTACCCGCCGAGCACCGCGAGACGGTCACTCAGCGTCCCGTAGCGGCGGATCGCCTTGTCGGCCGTCGCCTTGTTCGGGTCGGACATCAGCGCCTCGGCCTTGCGCATCTCGTTGCGCACCTCGTCAAGGCCCCGCGCGGACAGGATCCTGTCGAGCGCGAGCTCGTCCATGTTCCCGGTCCGCGGGTCCTGCGGGAGGTAGCCGACGGGTCCCGTCTGCCGTATGGTGCCCGCGGCGGGCTGACCGGTGCCGGAAAGCACCTTCGCCAACGTGGTCTTGCCGGCACCATTCCGGCCGACGAGGCCGATCCTGTCGCCTTCGGCAACCTGAAAAGAGGCGTCCGCCAGTAGTAGCCGGGCACCCGCACGCAGCTCAATGCCACTGGCGACGATCACGGATAGCAATCCTACCCGATCGGAGGTTTTGTTGTTTGATGTGCGCCTGGCTCCGTCAGCCAGATCCGCACGGCGAGGAAGAGCTTCGGTGCCCCGAGCAAGACGGCGCGCTTAGGATCGGGCACGGTGAGGAACCGGTCCGTGGCGAGTCCGAGGTACGGCGCTAGCCGGGGATCATCCCTGAACTCGGCGACCGCGCGCTTATCGCCGCCGAGGACGACCGCGTCCAGACGGCTTCCGCGCCCGAAGATGAGGAGCGCCGCGTCGGCGGCCGCCCGCAGGGCCTCATTCGCCTGCTTCTCGCGGCGCCGTGCGAACCGGTGCTGCGACCAGCCGCCGGCCGCGCTGCGGCCGTGCACGGGGCGCGAGCCGACCTTGGCGTCGCCGAGCGCGGGCGGGTAGCCGGTGAACACGCCGACCGCGTACCCGCCAAGGCGGACGAGGAGGACGCCGACGGTTCGCTCCGCCGTCGCATGCGCCGAGATCGTCGCGGTGATGGCGGTGACATCGGTGACGCCGGCGGGCGAGCCGTCGAGCGCGGGCAGCGATTCCGGGAAGGGCGGGTGGCATCGCGCGACCGCGCCGTCGGGCGCGGTGAACGTCACGTGATCACCGTCAATCGCCATTACCAGGGCAGGCTCGTCACCACGCGCCCCGGAGTCCTCGGCACTCTCGGAAACACCGTGCCGAATGCCGAACGAGGCCACCCAGCCGGCGAAGCGCTCAGGCGAAACGTCGAGCCATTTACCGCCACTACCTGCAACGTTCTTCACTACGCACGGCCTCATCGTGTTTACTGACGGGTATAACCGAACCGTTTCTCGCGACCCAGTCACAAGACACAACCAGGAAGCCACTCATGCTCCCGATCGATCCAGGCGACGGTCAGGGCAGCGTCACCCCCGCGCAGCCTGCTAGAGACATTCTGCCCGCTCAGGCGATGACGCATGGCGGGACAACGATCATCCGTCCTGGCGCCATCGCGTGGGGCGGCCCGCGGGACGCACTTGACCGAGGGTTCCCCTCGTGCGAGGCGGTCGAGCGGTCACTCCGCTCGGTCGTTCGGGACTGCGCCCAGCTACCCGGCCTGCTTGCCGAGCTCACCAGGACGCGGCTATGGGTGCCGCTGCCCCTGCGGCGCCGCCGCCCGTTCACCGACGGCACGGCGGTCATGCTTCCCCTGGTCAGTTCCGGCGGCGTCGACTTCGTGCCCTGCTTTACCTCGGTGCGGCGGCTGACCGCATGGGCTGACGCGGCCCCGGCCGAACCCGGCGAGTTCAGGTTCGAGGCGGCCGGACGGCCCTGGCGGCGCGCGGGCGACACCCGGATCGTGCCGCACATCGTGGTCCTCGCCGCCGGCCTCGCCAGGCGACTGCCCGCCGGCCTCGGCATGGCCATCAACCCGGACTCGTCACCTGGCGTCCCGCTGTATCCCGAGTCCGTCAGCTACCTGGCCAGGCTCGCGCCGCACGACGGGATACCCGCCCCGGCGGTACCGGACACAATGCCGCTGAATACAAGGCCGCCAGACACGACGGCGCCGAACTCTGGCGCCCGTTCGCACATCGTCGGACACCCGCCAATCGAGCCGACCGCGCTGCTGCGGGAGACGTGCGACGGCCTGCGGACGCTGCCGTCCGTCCGGCACGCCTCGCGTGCCTGGCTGTCGGCCCCCGGACAGGGCGAGGGGCTGGTCATCTCGGTCACCCTCGATGACCCAGCGAGCGAGGCAGACCGCGGCGTCGTGGTCGACGTGCTGCAGCGCGCCTGCGCCTCGGTGCCGCTGCGCGTCCCCTTCCCGGTCGACGTCACCTTCCCCGGCGAGGACTTTCCCGGCGAGCCGGGCCAGGACCAGATCGACTACTGGATCGCCCGCAACACCCGCCCGTTCTACACCAGGAGCGAGGGCGCAAACTCATGATCACGAAGCCGTTCCACGCGCCGATAGGCTCCGCCCGGCCTGGAAATCGATAGTGCTGAAGGTTTGACCGGCTCTGGGCGGTCAAACCTTCAGCACTATTTCGATCTTGGTGTTTTTACCAGGATAAATCCGGCGGAGTGCGCGGACGCAGAGTAGCGCGGACGTGCAGTGCCGCGCGCGGAGCGGCGCTCACGTCGACAGGTCCGTGCCGTCGGCTAGATGTTGAAGCCGAGGGCGCGGAGTTGCTCGCGGCCGTCCTCGGTGATGTGCTCGGGGCCCCACGGGGGCATCCAGACCCAGTTGATGCGGAAGTCGGTTACCAGGTCCTTGAGCGCCTCGCCCGCCTGCTCCTCGATCACGTCGGTGAGCGGGCAGGCCGCGCTCGTCAGCGTCATGTCGATCGTCGCGACCCGGTTCTCGTCCAGGTCCACGCCGTAGATCAGGCCGAGGTCGACCACGTTCACGCCAAGCTCGGGGTCGACGACATCGCGCAGTGCCTCGAGGAGGTCCTCGACTTCCTTGGGCATCTCTTCCGCCGACACCACTGTTTCTGTCGACACCACTGTTTCTGTCGACACCACTGTTTCTGTCGACATCACTGTCGCGGTGGCTTCCTCCTGCGGGGCCGTGACGCTCGCGTTCTCGGTCATGCTTGTCCTCCGCTAGTTTTCGCAGTGGCGGTTTTCGCAATGGCTTGGGCGGTGGCGTCCTTCCATGCCATCCAGCCGAGCAGCGCGCACTTGATCCTGGCCGGGTACTTCGACACGCCCGCGAACACCACCGCGTCCTCGAGCACATCCTCGTCCGGCTCGGCCTTGCCCTTGGACTGCATCAGCTCAAGGAACGCGTCGCCGATCTTCATGGCCTCGCTGACCGGCTTGCCGATCACGAGGTCGGTCATCACCGAGGCGCTCGCCTGGCTGATCGAGCAGCCGAGGCTGTCGAAGGAGACGTCCTCGACCACCGGCTCGCCGTCGCCGCTCTCCTTGAGCGCGACGCGCAGCGTCACCTCGTCACCGCAGGTCGGGTTGACGTGATGCACCTGCGCGTCGTACGGATCCCGCAGTCCCTTGTGGTGCGGGTTCCGGTAATGATCCAGGATGACTTCCTGGTACATGTTCTCAAGT
>Ga0302325_10025295_pt1 | contig 12336 bp, 11 predicted proteins | sample Palsa_T0_2_FD_201948 | JGI IMG/M metagenome (GOLD analysis project Ga0302325, IMG submission 201948) | Peat permafrost microbial communities from Stordalen Mire near Abisko, Sweden - Palsa_T0_2 | ecosystem: Environmental > Terrestrial > Soil > Palsa > Peat permafrost | place: Sweden: Abisko...
AAACCGCTCGTGCAGAAAAAGAGCACGGGCGATATCGAGCGCTTTAACCGCGACACCCTCGGGCACAAGCCGACCGGCGACGGCCTGACCGCGTTCAATGAGCTGCGGGCGAAGATCGCCCCCGATCGCACCGATGTCACGACGTGGCCGGATCTGCTCGACCTCGACGAACAGCGTGTCGTGCCGAGGCGGAGAGCGCAAACCTAATCGAACCGGGGAGGGCGCCAAACGGCGTCCTCTTCTTTCTTCTTCTTGGCTTGCGTGCCGCGGCAAAATCTACTATACAAGACGTATGACTACTATAGTGGACGAAGCCGGGGCACGGATTGCCCGCCGCCTTCGGCTCGAGCGCGACGCTCGGGGTTGGTCGCTGGCGGACTTGGCGGAGCGTTCGGGCGTCGCCAAGGCGACGATCAGTAAGATCGAGCGCGACGAGATGAGCCCTAGCGCCGTGATCCTGGTGCGCCTGGCCGGGGCCTTCGACCTGACCCTTGCCGGCCTTCTGCTGAGGGCTGAAGGCGCGGGGGAGCGCCTGTCGCGGGCCATCGATCAGCCGATTTGGCGCGACCCCGAATCGGGCTACCTCCGCAAGCAGATATTCGCCCGGCCGGACCATCCGCTGGAAATCATCCAGGTCGAGCTGCCGGCCGGAAAACGGGTCGTGCTCCCGGCTTCGTCTTACGCGCATATCCGCCAAGCGATCTGGGTGCAGGCGGGTGATCTCGTCATCTTGGAGGGCGGCGAGCGGCATGAGCTGGGCGCGGGCGACTGCCTCGGATTCGGGCCGCCCTCGGAGGTGACGCTGGCCAACGAAACGGGCGCCGTCTGCGTATATCTCGTCGTCCTCGCGCGGACGTAACCGCGATGTCCGAAATCGAAATCAAAGCCTTGCACTCGTCGCCGGAGACTTGCGCGATGCTGAGCGAGATCATCATCGAGACGGTCGCGAACGGCGGATCGGTCAGCTTCGTGCACCCGCTCGCGCCGGAGGCCGCTCGCGCGTTTTGGACCGCGTCGCTCGGGGCGGCCGACCGAGACGAACGCATCGTACTGGGCGCGTGGGACGGCAACGTCTTGGCCGGCACGGTGACGCTGCTGCTCGACCTTCCACCCAACCAGCCGCACCGCGCCGAAATCGCCAAGCTGATGACCCGCGTGACTCACCGGGGCCGCGGCGTGGGCACCGCACTGATGCGAGAAGCCGAAGCGTTGGCGGGGGCACGCGCGCGTACGCTGCTCGTGCTCGACACAGCGGTCGTCGACGGAGCATCGGCACTGTACGAGCGATTGGGGTTCACGCTGACCGGAGAGATTCCGGACTACGCGCTGCTGCCGCACGGAGGGCTGACCGGCACGCTGATCTACTGGAAGCGCATCGGCGCAGCATCGAGCGCGCCATGACCGAGCACGGCACGCGATAGGGCCGTTCGGCGCAATGGCAGAAATTAACGCCCATGCGGTACGCACGTGGTTTCTTCATGACGGTCGTCGCAGCTCTGGGAATGACGTTGCAAGGGCCACTCTCTTCTCCAGCGGCTCCAACATCGGATGCTGCGATCGAAGCGGGGTGCCGACCATATTTTCATGACGCTTGCAGCGAGGCAATGGGCCGTTGGTTGCCGCGGTTTGGTTTCGACGCCAGCTGGTTGGATAGCGCGACGCGCATCGAAAAACGCGACGGATTCATCTACAACAACGAGCGTCCGTCCACGCAGGATTTTCTTGGATTCCAAGGCCCAAAGGACGGCACGCTGTTTAGTCTATGGCAATGCCGGCCCGCCCAAGGGGCGCGTCGTGTACGACCGCGTCCACCGCATCGCCTTTTTCCAGGAAGGCTGCTGCTCTTGGAACGAGGTAGTCGCAGCAGCCGAAGCAGCGCCGCCGCCGAAGAGCGTCGTCTCACGCAACCTTCTCGGAATTTCGACGGTACGCGGAATTCGGCTCTGGCAAACCGAGGCAGAGGTCATCAAGATCTATGGAAGATCGACCGCGCTGCCCTTGGCGGGACATCCGGAGTTTGTATCTTGTCTTCCAGCGCGGCAGCGGTTTTCGAGGGCAGACGGATGGGGGCGGTGATGGTCAGCAAAACGGTCATGCCGTCCGGCACGGTCCCGCTAGTGGCGGCTTGCAGATGTTCGATGAGCCTGGTCGCAACCTTGTCGAACCTCAAACGAAGCTTGACCGCATTACCTTGGCGCGTGGCGGGCAGTTTGAGGGTAGCGATGTCTACAGCAACCCGTTTCCCCGCAACGATGATGTAGGCGCCGGCGGGATCACTACCCGCTTCCCACGTTGCCGAGAAACGTCTTGCGACGGCATCGATGGCGGCTCGCTCCAGCTTCTTCAAACCCGAACCTCAAAAGTGACTAGAGGGTCTCACCTGTGCGGATTCAACAAGCGCGACGGATGGTGATTCGCCGGCTCCTTCACAATCGAAACTTCTGCATATATTTCGCGGGGCGATCGGTTTCCGTCGTTGGCGACAGCTTCTACTCCGTCGCGCTGATTCTGGCGGTATTGCAGTCCACTCACTCGGTCACGTCGGGAGCGATGGTACTGATTGCCGGCACGATCCCGGTTGTGATTCTCACGCTCGTCGGCGGAACCGTGAGCGATAGGCTACCCCGAAACCGCGTTATGCTTTCGAGCGATCTCGTGCGTTCGGCAAGTCAGTTTGTAATGGCCGCATTGCTCTTTCGATCGAACTCTCCATTGTGGGCGCTGCTGGTCACTCAGTTCTGCTATGGTGCAGCCGAGGCGTTTTTTGATCCCGCCTCGACGGGCATACTCCCACAAATCGTGGCGTCGGAAGACCTTCCGGCCGCCAATAGCATGCTCCAACTTTCTTCGAATAGTGCGCTCGTTGCAGGCCCAGCGTTGGCGGGCATCATCATCGCGCTTGCCGGTGCGCCGCTTGCCGTTGCATTCGACGCCGTATCGTTCTTGGTATCCGCGATTTCGCTTTACTTCTTGACCTCGCCACCCGGCGGCCTCGCGCTCGCAAGCGATTCGATTCTGGATCAATTGAGAGCAGGCTTTGTCGAGCTCCGCAAGCGCCGATGGGTGCTGGTCACCGCCTGCTATCTCGCATTTCTGGCCTTTGCCTTCAACGGACCGATCTTTGCGCTAGGTCCGGCGGTTGCGCTTTCACGGCTGGGCGGACCTTCGGCGTGGTCCCTCATGCTTTCCGCGTTCGGCATTGGGCTGATTTCGGGAAGCTTCGTTGCGCTGCGACTGTTGAAGACGAGGCGGGCACTTGGGTGGGCGTACGTGGGAAACCTCGGCGTCGTACCATTGTTGGCTCTGCTCGGTACGAGTCAGTCGAAATGGTTGGTCGTTGGATCGAGCGGTTTAGCCGGCCTCGCCGCGGCGGCCTTCGCCGTGACGTATCCGACGCTTCTTCAGCAGACCGTTCCCAAGGAAATAATGTCCCGCGTAGGATCCTATTTCTGGCTCGCGCGCGTGGCCCCGACGCCGCTCGCGCTTGCGATCGTCGGTCCGCTATCGGCTCGGTTCGGCATCTCGACAGTGTTTAATTTTGCCGCGCTATCAATCTGCGCCGCGACGCTCGTGAGCGCAAGCTTCCCCGACGTTTGGTCGATTCAAGGCCCTGCCAAAGAGATCGACAATACCGCCTAACGCAGCGGCGGCCCCGCGACCCGGCTAAGCCGTCAATTTGCTTCTAAGTAGGAGCCATGCAATGACACCCCAAGCAACGGCGGCCCTGAACCACCCAGTTCTGAGTTCCACCGAAGCTCAGCTCTACGCAGCCGACGTCGAGGCGTCGTGCGCGTTCTTTACGTCCAAGCTCGGCTTCGCGATCGCCTTCGTGTACGGCGATCCGCCGTTCTACGGACAGGTTCATCGGGACAATGCGCGACTGAATCTGCGAAGGGTTTGTGAGCCGGTCTTCGCCGGCGATATTCGGGAGCGCGAGCAACTGCTCTCCGCTACGATCACCGTTAGCACCGCCGGCCAGATCAAACAACTCTTCGCCGATTTTCAATCGGCCGGAGTGCGGTTTCATCAAACCCTGAAAGATGAGCCGTGGGGAGCCAGGACTTTCGTCGTTATTGACCTCGACGGCAACCTCATCTTGTTTGCCGGTCCCGTTGAGTAGCGGCCTCATCGCGATGGATCGATCAGATATTTCGCGCCGGTTGCCTTTCGCGTGTAGGCCCGGATGTGCTCGAGATCGAGCGCCTCGTCCAGTCCGATCGTCGCGGAGTAGCGGCTCGCGAACGTCGTCGTAATTTCGTCGGCAACGCGTTGCCGCAGCCGCGCGGCGGTCTCCGCTCCGGCGCTCTGCAAGAACGGCCACAGTAACCAGCCACCCACGCCCCACGCCATCCCATAACTGCGGTCGAGCACGAGCGCCGACGTATCGAGGCCGCCGTACACGTAGACCTGCTTGTGCACGGTCGTCCCATAGCGCGAATATTCCGTCGCCTTCCGCAACAACGCCGACTCCATCGCAACGAGGACCCGATTCGCGAGCGTCCCGCCGCCCACAGGATCGAACGCGAGCGTCGCTCCCGTGGCCGCGATCGCGTCCGCCAGCGCCTGGTCGAACTCCGGATCGTTCTGATCGCAGATATGTTCCGCGCCGGCATCCCGAAGAAGCTTCACCGCATCCGCATTGCGAACGACGTTCACGAGCGGCACGCCATCGGCCCGGCACGCCCGTACCAGCATCTGACCGAGGTTCGACCCGGCGGCTGTATGTACGAGCGCGGAATGACCCTCGCGACGCATCGTCTCGATCATCCCAAGCGCGGTCAGTGGATTGATGAACGCCGAAGCGCCTTGCTCGGGCGTCGTTCCCGGCGGAAGTAAGAGTGCATCCGCCGCGCGCACGACCCGGTACGTCGCGTACGACGGCACACCGGAGATCGCGACGACGCGTCCGACAAGCGACGCCGCGTTCGCACACGCCGCAACGACGGTGCCCGCGCCTTCGTTGCCCATCGGCTGCGCCCGCCCGACTCGTCCCGCCACCCCGCGCCGTCGGCTTTCCGGAATGTCCGCAATCGTCGCCGAGCCTTCCCGGCGCAGCGTGGCGAGGTCGGCCGGACCGAACAAATTGCCTTGGTCCGACGGATTGATCGGCGCCGCTTGCATGCGCACGACGATCTCATCATCGCCGGGAGGCGGCAGCGGCACATCCGCAATCCGCAGTTCGACGGTCCCTTCCCGCGTGACGGTCGACTGCAACACGCGGGCGTTAGCTGGAGCGTTCATTGAAAGGTTGCTTACTGCAAACGTTCGAGTTCGACCCGGCGGTTGAGCGCTTTACCGGCCGGGGTGTCGTTCGACGCGACCGGGCGCGTCAACCCATAACCCTTAGCCGCCAGGCGTGCCTGGGCGATGCCGTGCTTGACGAGATCCGCCACGACCGACTGGGCGCGCCGCTGCGAGAGCCCGAGGTTGTAACTGGCGCCGCCGTCGGAATCGGTGTGGCCCGAGACCTCGAAGCGCCAGCTGGGATTTCCCCTCATCAGCTCGGCGATATCCGCGATCACCGGCTCCGAGCGCGGTTGGATCGTTGCGCTGTCGTAGTCGAAGTGGATGCCGTAAATGCGAATGCGCTGATGCAGCGCGACCGTCGCCTTGCGAATCGGAGCGCCCGTCCCCGTGACCAGCAGCGTTGCAGTGGCCTTGCGTCCGTTGCCGGTATCGCCGCTCACGGTAATGGTGTACGCGCCCGGCTTCGCTGAGGCGGGAACGTTCACGCTGACCACGAGCGGCTGCACGCCGCCCGCGATATCGAAACTGCTCGGCGAAAGCGTCGCCGGCAGGCCGCCCGCCGCGGTCAAGGTGACGTGCCCGCTGTAGGCGAGGTTCGCGTAGACGTGCATGTCTGCGCGCAGCGTCTGCGCCTTACCGGCCTGGAAAGTGAGCTCGCCGTTCGGTGAGAGAAAGAAGTGATCGCTGACGTGTTGCGTGCACGGCAGCGCCGCATCGACCGGCAACAGCAACTCGAGTTCGTGAAAGTGATGCGCGTTCAGGTTGCCGAGATCGCTTGCCGAAAAACCGTCGTAGATCATCAGACCCTTGCCGTATGGCGCGTACATCGTCACGAAGCCGTTGAGGTTGCTCGTTTTTGCGACGAAGAAATGCCCGCACCAGTGCGAATCGACCGTGCTCACCGGAAGCGCCGCGTCCGCGGCGTTGCCGTGCGCGAGGTACGTGGGAATGTCGGCGAAGTGCGCGGCGTCGCCTTTATCATCGGTGCCGAGCGCGCTCTGCTCGAGCTGCAGCAGCGAACCGTTGCTGGTTTCGGGGCCGCTCCCGTTCATCGTGAAGGGGTACGGGAGCCAACTGTAGTCGGCGCCGGCGTTGCACCCGGCCGAGGCGATGATGAGTTTGTGGCCCGCGGCGACGTAATCGAGCAGCAGCTTGCGCTGCGCCGGGCCTTCCAACTGCGTCAGTTGGCAGGCGCCGCGGATCAGCACCGCCTCCGGCTGCGTTTGCAGCATCGATGCGTCGAGCATTCCGGCCGTGATCGCCGAGAACGTGAAGCCGGGATACGGCGGTGACGCGTCGACCGGGTAGTACACGTTGATGCCGTGCTGATCGAGCACCAGCACCTGATGCACGCCGATGCCGCTTTTTCGCGGCGCGCAGAAGGCCGGCGTGTCGACCGCGCGGGAGAATGCGGCAGCGCCGCCGTCACCGTAGTTGCTGCGGCCCGCGAGGATCTGTCCTTCGTCGTCGTAGGAGCCGCGAAACGTCGAGGGATTGCCGCCGTCACCAGCGTTAACCGCGTTCCACTCCCGGCCCGATAGGTTTCCGACGTACGTCGTCCCCGTTCCATTCGCGACGCACTCGGTCGCCGTGACTTCGTTGCCGACCTGGACGAACCGCACGCGATAGTCGCTGGTCTTGCGTCCTTGCGGAACGAAGCCGCCGTTCTGGTTGGGATAGGCCTGTTCGATGAAGACGCCGGTAGGATCGAACTTTTTCGCAGGCGACATCGATCCGATCGCCTCTACCGAACCAAAGAGTGTGCTTGCGGTGAGCCGGACCCAACGCGCGCTCACGCCGGCCTTCAACGTGCGGTGCGGCGACGATCCGTCTCTGAGCTGCGAGATCGTACCGACGTCGTGGAAGCCGTCGGTTGCCGAACTCGTCGAGACCGCGATCGCAAGCGTGTTCGGCGGCGCTTTCTCATCCGACGGCACGCCCATGAGCGCATCGAATTCCGAAATCGTCGCCGTGCTGGGCAACTCAAACGTGAAGACGAACGGCGGGTGCGCGCTATCCGGAAGTTCTACGCCGATGCCCTGTGAGGCGTTGCTGAGGTTGCCGTCGCTCATGCCGTCGAGCTGCGGCGGCACGTAGCTGCGCAAGATCACGCCGTTGGCGGTGTCGAGCAGATTGGAATTCTCGGTGGCCGTCGGCACCGGCACGGGAGTGGCCGGCGCGCCGGATTCGGGCGCCGCAGACACGAGCGCTGCTTCGCTTGGCGCGGAAGTCGCGGCGGCCTCCGAGGCCGCGGGGCTCGCGGCCTGTTCCGCAGCGCCGGAGCTCGTCGCTTCCACCGATGCCTCGGTTGAGGGCGAGGCTTGCGCCTCGGTCGATTGCGAACTCGACTGCTGGTGGCTGCAACCGGCCATAGCGACGATCAGCCCAACGAGAAACCACGCTCTGCCCAAACGCACGCTGAGACCTCCTCTGGGTACTTAGTCTGCGCTTCCAGCGCTCGCGATAACTACCTCCCGCCGCTGCAAAGCCGGCACGCGTTTGGAGGGAAGCCGGTCGAACATCGTCGCAATCCGGCACGAAAGCATTGTTTTTTCGCGGCGTAGCTCGAATGACGGAGAGAGATGGCAGACGTTCGGATCGACGGCGATTTTCTCGACATCAAGCTCTCGCTGGCCGACAAGCTGCTGTCGTTTCACGGCTCGTTTCATATCCCGCTCTCGCACGTCACGAACGCGTATGTCAGCGATCAGGAGAACCTCCAGCTGCAATTTAAGCTGATCGGCACGGGTCTCGGACTCATCAAGTCGGCGGGCATCTTCACGAACCCGAGCGGCCTCATTTTTACCGATGTCGGCGGCGGCGGCGATTGTTTGGTGGTCGAGACGCGCGGCGAACGCTTCCCGCGAATCGCCGTCCAGCTGCCCGACGGTACCGATCCGAATGCCCTTGCGCACGAGATCGTTCGCGCCATCCCCGACAGTGGGCCCGTCGACTAGCTTCTTAGCGATCCCAAGTGGATACCGGGGTTCGTGTTTCCACCGGCGGGTGCTCGACGGCATCTTTAATCGCAGCATCGAGCGCTGCTTTGTCAACGTGCGGCGAACGCGTATCGTTCGCCGTTAAGTCTTTCGGATTGCCGGGTCCGGAGTGGCCGCCGTCGACGTCCTTCGCGTTGCCGACGGCATAGTCGGTGTTGCCCTTACCGTCGATCACCACGTGCATCGTGTCGCGTTCGTTGTTCTTGTCCATTGTCGCTACCATTTCGCCGAGCGGATGACGGATAGGCTCTCCATCGGGGCCGACACCCATCGGATCTTTGAAACTGATGCTGCGCGGGTTCTTGCGTTTGTCCTCAAATTCAATCGTGGTCATACCGGTCTTCGCATCGATGCTCATGCCCGTGACGTTTCCCTTGAGGTCCACCGGCGTGTCCGGCCCCTTGGGGATTCCGTCGACGGCGACGGACCGCGGATCCATCTCCTTTAGACCGTTCTGAGGACGTTCGCCGACGATCGTGACTTCCGGCAGCGTGATGACCTTGCCGGGTCCCTGCGGCTGCGCATCGCGAGCCGCGGGCCCTTTCGGAACTTCACCGACGATCGTAACTTCCGGAATCGTGATGACTTTGCCGGGCGCTTCAACGGGCGCAACGGCGGGAGCGCCCGGTACAGGAGGAACGCCGGGCGTGACGCCGCCGGGCGTCGCGCCAGGTGTCCAATGCGGCGTCTGATCGCCCGCGATCGTCATGACGTTCGGCTGCGCGCGCTTCTCGGGAACGTTCATCGCTGCGCGCGTTTCCGCGTCATCCCTACCGGTAGCTTTTAGGCCGTGCTCGGTCTGGAATTTTTCGATCGCAGTTCTCGTATCTTTTCCGGGGTCGCCATCCTGTTTAAGGCCGAGCGCTTTCTGAACTTCTTTGACTTCGGCCTGACGAACGTGAAACTGCTCGACGTTGTGTTCGCTAACGTTCGCGGTGACCTCAGGCGGTACGTGCGCGTTCGCCAAGTAGTCGTCCTGACGGCCAGGCGTGACATATCTCGCGGGAGCGCCGGCGGAGGCCACGCCGTAGTGTCCCTCGGCCCATTTCGAACTCGTGACGGCGTGGCTGAACTCAGCCGGCGGCGCGTCCTTCTTGAGCGCGTCGCCGATGGCCGAAATGCCGGAGCCTTTTTGGCTCGACTTCGGATCGCCGAGCATTTGAGCAGCGTAGTGCGCGGACTGGGTGAGATCGGGATACGATCCCAGACCCGCGCCGCCGCCGGAACCCAAGCCGTTGTTGAGCGGGTTGTTGCGGCCCGCTACGCCCGTCCAGACCCCCGCGTTGTTTTCCTGATCCATCCAACGCGTCAGGTTGTCGACGTTGTTCTTGGTCTCGGGGGCGCCCATGTCTTTGAGGACCGTAGCGGCCCACGTGCGATTGGTATATTGTTCCGGCTCGGGCATGAGGGTCACCCCGGTGCAGCAGTACTAACTCGCCGTTGCTAACTCCACTCTGGCGCAGGCTACCGTAATTATCGCGGAGCGCCGGCCGAAAACCCTCTCAATCCGCGTCCTTCAAGCGGTCCGCGTACTCGTCGCGCAAGACGCGCTTTAGAATTTTGCCGGCGGTATTGCGCGGAATCGCAGCCACGAAGAAGATCTTCTTCGGCACTTTGAAAGGCGCGAGTTCCGCGCGCGCGTGTTCGATGAGCGTGGCTTCGTCGGCCGCTGCCCCGTGGCGTAAGACCACGATCGCCGCCACCGCTTCGACCCACTTCGGATGCGGCAGCGAGATGACCGCAACTTCCGAGACCGACGGATGCCTGAAGAGCACGTCCTCGACCTCTCGGCTCGAGACGACGACGCCGCCCGTATTGATCACGTCTTTGACGCGGTCCGTGATCGTGATATAGCCTTCCTCATCGCGCCATCCGACGTCGCCCGAATGGAACCAGCCACCAGCGAAGGCCTCGGCCGTCGCTTCGGGTTTATCCCAGTACCCGATGAGCAGTTGCGGCGACCGGTGCACGAGTTCGCCCGGCTGGCCGGGCGGCACGTCGTTCATATCCGCATCGACGATGCGCGTCGCCACGTTCAAGACCGGTCGACCGGCGGAGGCCGGCCGAGCCCCGTGTTCTTCGGGCCGCAGCACGGTTGCGAGCGGCCCGATCTCGCTCTGACCATAGAGATTGTACGGGGCCGCGCGCGGGAGCCGTTGCCGCAATTCTTCGAGCACGGGCACGGGCATGATGGATGCGCCGTAATAGATCTTCTCCAAGCTGCTCAAGTCACGCGTCGCGAACTCCGGATGACGCAGCAATGCGATCCACGCAGTCGGCGGCGCGAAAAACGACGTGATGCGTTCGGTTTCGATCGCACGCAGACACACCGCGGGGTCGAAGCCTTGCACGAGCGTCGTCGAGGCGCCGAGCAGCAGATGCGGCATCGTGAAGCAGTGCATTTGCGCCGAGTGATAGAGGGGCAGCGCCCCGAGCACGCGATCGCCCGAGCGGAGATCGGCCTCAACGATGCAGCTTTCGTATTCCGCCAGCAGCGCGCCGTGCGTCATCATCGCACCCTTCGGAGCAGCCGTCGTTCCGGAGGTATAGAGCAGCTGCACGAGGTCCTCCGACGACGGAGCGCGGCGCTGCGTGTGCGCGTCAAAGCGTTCGGCGGCGCCGAGCACGTCGAGCGCTTCACCCGCGCCGGCGAAACGGCCCCGAATCTTCACATCGAGCGCGTCGCCCGCAGCCAAAATCGCGGCTTCGAGATCGGCGTCGTACACGAGCGCCAAAGCTCCCGACTGGGTGACGATGTAGGTGAGCTCGCCCGGCGTTAGCGCGTAGTTGATCGGCACGTGCACGAACCCACCGCGCGCGCAGGCCAGCCACAGCAGCACATACGTATCGGAATTGCGACCATACGCTGCGACGCGATCGCCGCGCTCGATGCCGAGCGCCTCGAGGCGCGCCGTAACGCTCTCGACCGCGCGAGCAAGCCGTTCGTACGTCCACGAACGGTCGCCGAAAGCAAGCGCCGCACGGTCCGGCCGTTTGCGAACGGCGCGCTCGAACGCGCGATCGATGCCGTTCCGACGAGCCAGATCGATGATACTTTCGATGGCGGATGCTTCCGTTGCGAAAGGCTCCGGCACTGCAAAACCCCCCAGCCTTGACATCGCCTTCGTGAACTTCGGATCTCTTGGAGCTCGCATCGACGATGTGGTACAATGTACTACATGAGGACGACAATTCGACGGTTAGGAAATTCTCAGGGGGTTTCGATTCCGAGGAGCGTCTTAGACGAGGTTGGCCTCTCGATCGATGCTCCGGTTGAGATGAGCGTCGACGGCTCCTCGATCGTGCTCCGAAAGATTTCCGTTACTCCGCGGGTGGGTTGGGCCGAGGATGCCGCCCTCTGCACGAGTGAAAGCGAAGACCGCGAATGGCTCGAGGCGGATTTCGATCCGCAATCGCGCGAAGGGCTTGCGTGGTAAAGCGCAGCGAAGTGTATTGGGTTGCCCTCGATCCTACGGTCGGCTCCGAGATACGGAAGACGCGGCCGTGCGTCGTCGTGTCGCCGGACGAACTAAACGCGCATCTGGGCCATGTCATCGTCGCCCCGTTAACGAGTACGATCCGCCCGTTTCGATTCCGTGTCACGACGACGATCGCGGGACGGCAATCCTCGGTGGTCCTCGATCAACTACGAACGGTCGACGTCGGGCGCCTGGGGAAGCGCATCGGAAAAGTCGACACCCGCGCGATGATGGATATTCTGGGCACCTTACAGGCGATGTTCGCCGCCTGAAGTTTTATCGTCATGGCGTACTCGGGTCGGGTTGGCGCCGATCTTCGCGCCGTTATGCGCCGCAATATCGTCCAGCATCAGCACGTCGTGGCGACGAACGGCGGCTTCCATCGCAGCGCGATCGCGATCCCAGCGCTGCGTGCTGCCTTCGATGTCGGTGAAGACGAACGTGATCGTGCCGCTCGGTACGCTTAGCGACAGCTCCGTCCGGTAGGGCGCTCATGCCCTATTCTTTCGGCGCAGATCGACGCACACCACCTAACATTAGGAGCCGCGCCTACCGGCTCCAAATGACGAAAGCTGCAAAGCGGCAGTTCCGGGAATTGCGTCGTAACTGTG
>Ga0302325_10025296_pt1 | contig 12335 bp, 15 predicted proteins | sample Palsa_T0_2_FD_201948 | JGI IMG/M metagenome (GOLD analysis project Ga0302325, IMG submission 201948) | Peat permafrost microbial communities from Stordalen Mire near Abisko, Sweden - Palsa_T0_2 | ecosystem: Environmental > Terrestrial > Soil > Palsa > Peat permafrost | place: Sweden: Abisko...
CGCGATGTATGAATTGGCTGTCATTCCGAGGTCTGGAGGGAGAAGGTTGAGCATGGGCTTCCTGGAGGGCAGAGATAAGTGCGGCGTCAACTGCGTCTCGGGAATCCAATGCTCGAATGAGTTCTTGCGTCCTGCGGTCCATTGCCAATCTCCTTGGGGACGAAGAGGGTTCAAGTGCAAGATTCTGCACGGAGGTATTCAAGTCGTGAAGGCTGCGGTCTCTTTCTATGCCAATCATCCCCAAACGTCGACTTATTGATTGAATAGTCCTGGCCGACGTCCTTGGTATGGATTCGAACAAAAGTTCGCGATCCTGGACTGAAGTATTCGAGTTGCGCATGGGACGACGTCGATTAGATATTGCGGAACTGAAACCCGATGGTCTTGAAGGGCCGGTGGAAGACATATTGCAGGGACGTGTGTGAAATCTGAAGAATGCTTTGATGTGGAGCACCAGTTGGGATTATGAGCGATGTAAAATCTGCAGGAGCTGGGTGACTCGTGGATATGGTGAGAGTCGAGAAAGTAAGGAATTTCAAGGGGGACTGGATATGGATGCAACGTTCATAGCTTGGACGGCAGGAACGATTCTGTCATTGATTGGGCAAACCACGCACCCAAAGCAGCAAAATTGTTTCCAGGCCTTCCAAGACAAGATTTAGATTGCAATGCGAATATTTCTTGCCCAAAACTCCATGGGTATACTGAACAGCAATTCAGTCAAAGGTGACCTTCTTCCCCTGAAAAGTTGCAGATTTCTTGGCTTCCTTCGCCTTTTTTGCTGCCTGCCAACTGGGATGCAAAACACCCACATCATCCTTTTTTCCCATTCCCCTCTTCTTCGGCTCTACTGCAATAGCATTTTCGCCAGTAGCTTTCTCAAAATTCCTCGTTCGTCCACTTTCCGTACCGCCTCTACCATCTTTCCCACGGAAACCACCCCGTCCACTAGAAGTCTCCTTGGCCCCTCGTTTCGCATCCCACCCATCGTCTTTCTTCTTTCCTACTGAACCCTTACCAGTCTTGATATGATTCGCCTTCTCTCCGTACTTCTTCTCCCATATTGCTCGTCGTGCCATTTGACCTGGTCGATTTTTCCTGATCGGCGCCGCATCCTCAATGTCGGAGGCAGACGACTCGGATCCAGACCAGTAGCCGCCCATTAGAGTTGGGAGGAAAGTTGAGTGACCAGGTTTTGAGGGAGGGGCTACCTTAGGTTTGGATGCTTTGAGAGCATCCCTCTGTTCTGGCTCTGGAGAAGAAGACAACGATGGTGATTGTGATGGCGTAGGAGATGTAGATGGCGTTGGTGAAAGGGAGAGTGACAGCCTTTCTGCTGTTTTAGCAGGGCGGTTACGGGCATATTTTTCTTCGTCGAAGCTCTCTTCGTCTGATGAACCACCAATCAATGCGTCGTAACGACCAAGCTCTTCCTCATCCAGGGAGTCGTCCTCAGGCTCGGCTTCATCCACTTGCTTATTCTCTTCGTCCTTTGGAGACTCGAATCCTTCCCAAGAAAGCTCACCATCTCTATTCCCAGACTCTTCCTTTTGACCAATGTCTGCATCTTCCGCCATTCTTACGGAATTTATACTCTTCAGTATGCTCTTTACCTCCACCTTCTTCGCCCCCTTCTCTTTCTTCAGGGGTGCTGGAATTCCCATAGCAATATACATTCCAGTTATGATTTGTGCCATTGCGTCCTTCACGGGCTTCATGCTATACATCCCACTCGTAACATTCATCACCGCCGTGACCACTGCTTCATCGCCCTCAGGCTTCGGCAGCTCCGTCTTCACTTCATCTGGCAGATTTTCGTTCTCAGCGAAAACCTTAATCTTCAGCAACGACTTGTACAAATGCGCATTCGTCACTTTCCCCAGATCAAGCCCCTTCAATGCTTCAATCTCCCTATTGATTCTCGTAATGCTTCCGCTTTCTCCATTGGTCGTTGCGAGCTTGAGACGCTTTCCTAGCTTTTGTCGTTCGAATCCTTTCGCGATTTTGAGGGCTTTGTGGAGTTGTTTTCGAGCTTTCGTTAGGGCATCTTGCACATCTTGCTTTCGCATATTCTGCCCGCGGTCGCCATCATCGTATATGGAGCGTTTTCGTTTTGGCATGTTGGAGGTGGCTGTGATTATTGTGTTGACATGGGAAAGAGTTCAGCCTTGTGGATGGTTCTCAAAATTTGAGGCGGTGACGATTCTCCACTGGACGGCAGAATCGCTCAACAAGGAAAGTGGGATGCAATGACATCTTTGGAGACAGAATTTTAGAAGATTTTACAATACTTTTGCGTCTGAATATATTTGGAGCAATTCCAATCTCAAGTTCTCGCTGTGGATCTCAGCTCGAAGTTTTCAAGATGGCGACCACCTCCATACAAGCGTCGAATCTTTTCAATGTCAACGGATTGGTCGCAGTCATTACTGGTGGAGGATCAGGTGCAGCTTGCAGACTCAATGAAATCCCGAAAACTTTCATACTAACTTCACTCAGGAATTGGCTTAATGATGGCGAGAGCTTTGGCATTGAACGGTGCTAATAAAGTATACATCGTCGGTCGACGAAAAGAAGTCCTCGAAAACGCCTCCAAATCGGTCTCAACAAACAATATAATCCCTCTCGTGGGAGATGTAACTTCGAAAGAAGCTTTATCTTCCATCGTCTCTCATATCACCTCCGAAGTAGGGTATATTAATCTTCTGGTTGCCAATTCGGGAATTCTTGGCCCACAAGCAGCCCAAAAAATCACTAGCGAGTCGACGGTTGCGGATTTCCAGAAAGCTTGGGGAGAATCGAGCTTTGAGGAATTTGCTGATACATTCAAGTTGAACACCGTGGCAGTTTGGTACACAATTACTGCTTTCTTGGGGTTGTTAGATGCTGGAAACAAAAAGGGTAATGTGGAACAAAAGAGTCAGGTTATTGCGACGAGTAGTATTGGGGGTTTCAATAGAAATGTGCCTGGAGGTTTTGCGTACGGACAGAGTAAAGCTGCTACAACGCACATGATGAAGCAGTTGGCCACAGGTTTGGCACCGCTTGGTATTCGATCAAATACCCTGGCACCTGGATGTGAGTTCCTTTTTGATAATTTGCTGGGCTGGGGTTCAAAATCACTGTAGTACACTGAACAAGTCAGCTCTCGCCCAGGGAGTTTCCCGTGATGCTAGATGAAGTTCCAAACATTTCAATGCATTTTCTAACATAGACAGTGTTTCCATCCGAGCTGGCTGCTCCAATTATTGGCAGTGGGATTTTCCCCAGAAGTCAGATACCCTTAGAAAGGATAGGGACAGAAGAAGACATGGCAGGAGCGATTCTATTTCTTACCAGCCGAGCGGGTGCGTATGTCACAGGAAATGTCATGATCATTGATGGAGGGAGATTGAGTATGGTTCCGGCTACATATTGAAAGATCTTGGTGATTAGAAAAATCCTTGATTTCTCAGATAGCAAACATGTCAGAAGGACATTGAAATGCTATTCATTTTAATATAGGCTCTGATATCTCTTGATTTGAAAGCAGGAAAATCAGAGAAACCTTTTCGGAAGGCCCCAATTGATGTTTATATGCGCCCCCAAAGACGGGCCGTCTTTTGGGGAGCGAGAGCTCGCGGCCCAAGGTTGATTTAGATACCATCAGCCTACGGCAAAAATCTGCTGTGTAGCTTTGTTCCTGAATGTCACTGAGATGCCTCTGCGACCCTTATTAGGAACAACTCTAGGTTGAAGACGCCTAGGGGAATCTCAGAGTAGAGCGGCTGGAAGATGAGTGCATCTGTGCAAGTACAACAGCCTTTACCCAAATCCCGTGGCCACTGAGGTATCTTGAGCTTGCGCGGCGGGTTTGGGGCGGCTGAGAAGAAATATTTTGCTTGTAAGCAGGTCCCTGCTCAACGGCAAAGCTGACAGTAATTGGCAAGTGACCACATATTCTTCATTTTGTATCTGACGACGTTCTGCATGCTAGTCAGAAAAACTTTTCAGGGTCGCATCACACGTTGGCCTTGCCATAGTCTGTGAGGAAGAGAATTAGCATGAGCAGTTGTTGAGAATATCCTCGGCCAAACTATTAGCCTTCAGTGTCACCACTTTACAACCTCACTAACTATCTGGTCGCGTGGGGGCCTCAGTTCGGAATTATCTCAACAAGAATACTAAGATTAGTGTTTGTGGCTGGAAAGGAATCAGCAACTTCCGTCTTCAGCCTTCGGAACGTCATACCGATCACAGAGGCCCAACCCATGAGATCGTCCTCCGCAAGTACTGTACAACATCAGTTCTGTTGACAAATAGAAAGCTGGCAGTTTATTTTTTGTGGAATAATTCTGCTAATGTTGAAATACTGCGAACAAATTGATCGTGAAACAAATCGGTCCAACAAGACACATCTCGCAGGGGGAGAAGTCCGGATGAGCTCGGCGTAACTAATCAAAGAGCATAGTACTTGGAAAATGAGTATTTCGAATATCCATAATATCGTGACTTATGATCTAGGCTGGAACTTTCCATTCATCCGCCGATATTGCATGTTTCTGCTGAGCTCGGATGCAAAGGGCCACAGTGTGAGGGTTACAGTTCGGACGTCTGACCGAGGGGCGGGGCGACGGATTACCTTTTCGCCCTTTTGACCGGTTTCTCAGTACATGCATTTGGACTATAATAGGGTCAGCAAAAAACTAAAAGATGTATTGCAAGATGGGATTGCTTTGCGTGTACTACCTTGGCGGTTGAGATGTGTGGCTGTGCTGTAAAGCGACTTGACTAGACTTGGTTTTTTTTCTCCTGAAAAGCAGAAGACCTGAGAGATTCCATTCTCACTGCTTGTCTGCTTGATATCGAGACTAAATTCCGACCCTTCTCGGCATAGAACTCGTTTTGATACTTCTTATTCCGATAGAATAGAGTGCAGCGATGTTGGAAAGTCCTAGATCGACGGAATGGATAAACAAGAACCCTGCCTTCTCGCCACAGATGTGATAGGGTCTAGTGACAACTGACTTCTTTTAGACGTTGAGTTCCGTGGCATTCGCTGATCTTGCATTGCGAAATATATGAGGGGGCAATAGTTGCAGCCAATGGTTGCCTTCCGCCATAGTGAGGATTTCCTGATTCGGGTAGACGATCCGTCGCGGTTCTTGAGTTGCCCTTGAGCATCCAATTAGTTCTATAGCTGAACTTTTCACCTGCAAGAACAACTATGTCCGAAACTCGTGACGATGATAAGATGTAAAGCATTTCTCACTTACATAATCAGCTGTTGCAGGACGACATGTCGTTGTCACCCCCTCCTAACTCGTAAGGCCAGTGCAATAAGTCAGACTGCGGATCTCTTGGCTGCTACACTCCGGAAAAATAATGCGATTTCTTCTTCGCATTTTTGTGAAGATAACATTCAACCAGTGAGGCTAATATGATGGGTTGTATAAATCCTGGTCGTGAAACCCCTTGGCAAGTGGAGCTAGAGTTTCTCCGTGCCGGACCCCACAACTTCTTTTCTCGGATTGCGGTGTAAATTACTTGGCTGCTATATGACTTTTCATAGACCTCTGATCTGCGACCCATTAGCTTTTACCTGTCAATTGGCGTATCGCTCTCGTACCTGATCCGAATCTCTGCTTCCGAGCTCACGGAAACCCATGCCAGTCGAGCGTTTTGAGAAGAGATGACACTGTCCTTCTATAGTAGAAGCAACAGCTTTACAGAATTCCGCGTTCCTTCTCCCTTAACCTAAACTTTTTGTCGGTTGATGATGCACGCGTCTGTATTTCAGAGGTAAGTATGCATATCTAGCTCATGATCGGATGATCTAGACGGTCCGCCTTAGTTGAGGGAGACAAGATAAATGATTCTATCGTAATACCTTAAACATGTAAGACACACTAGATCCTCTTCAACAGCCTGAAACTTGTTTGCGGGGTGCGTTCCGCACTATAGACTATCGTACTTGTACTCACCTGCTCACAAAGGTTAAAGTGAGACGGCATGCATCTCATTCGCCCTTAATTGATACTCGCTTACAATCTCATTCATATATTTGCTCCGTTCGGCCTGCATGTTCCGAGAAACGTTTCTCCTTGATGATTTTATTTCAATTGATACAAGCGTATTAGGTGAAGTCCTTAGAGGCGGCATATGACATAATGGGGCAAAAGAATAGATGCAATCACTCAATGAAGCAATATTTTGTGGAGCTCTATCTTCCCTGGCAGGAGGAACTCCACCGGGTGTCTCCCCGCATTCCCATACTCCTGGAGCTAGAATTTACGGTCAGAGAAAACTTCTTGGCAATGGATTGAGCTTCATATAAGACGACGGCGGCGTTCCCTTGAAAGTTCGCCTTCTATCATCACCTTCCAACCAGCCATCTTCTCCTTCATCATGTTCTCAGCTGCTCTTGCCTTTGCCTCCCTCTTGGTTGCTGCTCGCGCTCAGCTGGCTGGCACCAACACAGCCGAGACTCATCCTGCTCTGACTGTCAGCCAATGTACTGCCGGTGGATGTACAACGTCTACACAGTCAATTGTCCTCGACGCCAACTGGAGATGGCTCCACACTAAGACCGGGTACACCAATTGCTACACTGGTAACACTTGGAATACAACCCTTTGCCCAGATGGCAAGACTTGCGCCGCCAACTGCGCTTTGGATGGAGCTGACTACTCCGGCACTTATGGCATCTCGACCAGCGGCAACGCCCTCAAGCTCGGCTTTGTAACGCAAGGCAGCGGTGCGGCCAATGTCGGCTCTCGAACATACTTGATGGCCGCTGGCAGCACAACTAAATATCAGATGCTTCAGCTGTTGGGTCAAGAATTCACGTTCGACGTTGACGTATCTAACCTCCCTTGCGGTCTTAACGGCGCTCTTTACTTTGCAGAGATGGATGCAGACGGGGGAATGAGCAAGTACCCCACAAACCAGGCTGGTGCCAAGTACGGAACTGGATACTGTGATGCCCAATGTCCTCAGGATATCAAGTTCATCAACGGAGAAGTAAGTCTTTTCGAGCAATAACTTTTCAGCAGATCGGGATTTGTGACATTCAGCTGACTTCCATGCAAGGCCAACTCAGTCGGATGGAACGCATCGGTGAATGACAAGAATGCTGGAACCGGGGAGTATGGATCATGCTGCAATGAGATGGATATCTGGGAAGCAAATATGGTATCTGCTGCGTACACTCCGTAAGTAGCATCTCGAAAGCCTGCCCGACCTGCAACTGACTTCAGAAAATTCTAGTCACCCTTGCTCTGTCACTGGACAAACTCGTTGCTCTGGAGCAGACTGTGGAATCAACGCAAGATACTCTTTTCTCTGCGATGCTGATGGATGCGATTTCAACTCGTACCGCATGGGTGCAACCAGCTTTTATGGGAAAGGCAAGACCGTCAATACCGGCTCCAAGTTTACTGTCGTCACACAATTCATCACGAACGATGGAACTACCTCCGGAACCTTGAGCGAGATCAAACGGTTCTATGTCCAAAATGGTGTTGTCATCCCTAACTCTCAATCCACCGTCACTGGAGTTAAAGGCAACTCCATCAGCAACTCCTTCTGTGATGCACAAAAGACTGCCTTTGGTGATCAAAACCAGTTCAAGGCCAAGGGAGGCCTTGCTACCATGGGAGCTGCTTTGAAGAAGGGCATGGTTCTTGTCATGTCCATCTGGGATGATCATACCGCAAATATGCTTTGGCTCGATGCTCCATACCCACCAACCAAGGCTGCCAGCGCACCAGGCGTCGCCCGAGGAACTTGCAGCGCATCCTCTGGTGCACCATCAGATGTTGAAAGTGCCTCTGCCAGCGCGTCCGTCACATTCAGTAATATCAAGTGGGGTCCCATCAACTCGACATTCACTCAATCTTAGTGAATGGTCATGCCAATCTGACGGTAAAGTTCATGATCTCAACAATCATTAGACCTAGGGAGTGAATATATATCTAGACATACGGTCAGTCTATACGTGGATAGTGGTAGAGTTGTTTCTCTTCAGTAGACAGTTTCGGTGGATTTGAAAGTTGGGAGAAAATTGGTGGCTAAAGACATGTAGATTGAATGTATTCATCTCTTCCAACGAAATTTTTTACCTTCTAATCTTCATGTGAGTTTATTTGGAGACAAGACTAATTAATCTTCATCAAGGGCACATGCTTTGGATGTCGTGCCTCTGCGTACACCTTTTCTCAGATGGTTGTGTCAAAAAGAGGCCTCATGTCGCGGCGCGTCGATCGATATCAACGCGTCGCCATTTTGTCGCCTCGCGGATTTGTTGACGACCACAGAAAGCAAAAGATACCGTCGGAATTTGCCATGACTTCGAAACGGTCTAATCTGGACTGGCTGAGCCTTGTGTGATGGGAAACCATGATGATGGCGAGAAGGTGACCCCTGATGATGGAACGTTGTCGGCACGTGAAAGACAACCATCGTTTTCAAGTAAATGCGCGAGGATTTACTTTGATCGAGTCCTGACATAACATGGAAGGCCGCCCTCCATGGGTAGGGTTAGACTATTCTTGCTTATCCTCTCTCGCTCATCCACAGCGTTGAAATCAAACTTGAGAACCAGTGTAGCAATAACCTGTACCGCCACCAGTTCAGCCATCTTCTTGCCCAAACACGTTCTTGGGCCTCCATTGAATACTGGATATTCGAAGGCGGTTTTGGAGATTAAATTTCCATTCTCAAGCCATCTCTCCGGCCTGAAGAGTTCGGCGTCGTCTCCCCATATCAACCGTGAACGGTTCATAGCCCAGGTACACCAAATTAGAATAGTATTTCTGGGAAGAAAGGTGCCATCTGGCATAGTGGTTGCCTGTTCGCATTGCTTCATCTCGAATGGCACGGGTGGATAGAGTCGCAAGGCCTCGTAAAACACTGCCATTACATATGGCATCAACGTTGGTCGGAACACTGTCATGTTCAGCTTGGAATCGTTCTGACTCGACTCCGTGGTCAGAACGCTAGAAACTTCATTTCGAATAGCTTCTATCTTGATGGGGTTTCGCATGAGGAGGTAGAATGTCCAAGTCAGTGCTTGTGCAGTGGTGTCCCGTCCTTGAATGGGTAAGTAATTGATGCCAAGTATGACGCCCTGAGCTTACCTGCAGATAAGTAGTTCAATGCAGCATCGGCTACCATCTGGTGATCGTCGATGGAGTTGAGGAGGGATTTTATCAGGCTCCCTGATATGTTCCCAAAAGAAGGCTCGGCTTGAGGCTCTCTGTCCTTGCTCTGCTTGTTCTGGATAGCATGTGACACAATTGTTGAGCCGAAAGCTTTTACTTCTGCTACCGACTTCCTGAACTTCCCTCCCAGAAAGATTTCGGTTACCTGCCAGAGCGGGTTTTGGAATCTCTCGCATGTGGCACCTGATGCGTAGTCGAAGGATCTTGAAAAGGGATGCGAATTATGGATCTCTACCTAAAAGGTAGAGCGTTAGCTTCCATTTGAGTGCGAAGAAGAAGTCCTCACATTGAATGCCATAACTCCAAACAAGATGGTGGTAAGTTCGTGGAATATCTCCTCCAGGTCGATTACGGAGCCTTCCTTGGTTTCTTGAAGATCTTGAACGCTATCCTCCAAGTACTTTGGAAGTACCACATCCGTGAGAACCTTTAGATTAGTATTATTTAAGAATTGCAACCCCGCTTTTCTTTGCACTTTCCATAGCTCGCCATCAGTGTTGATAATTCCATTGCCTGAACACTATTAATAAAAATTTAAAAATATGAGCCCATCATCATTACCGAACAAGTCCCAAGACCTTCTCTTGAAAAAATCCCCTTTAGAGAAGATACCTTCATTTTTCAGAACGTACTCCAGGTTCTTTGGGTCGTTGATGACAACACCAGGTGGCAAGCTAGGGACTGAGATTTGAAATGTTTCAAAGCCAAACTGTTGTTCGCACTTGACGAACCAAGAAAATAGTTTGTGCCGGGCTTGGAGAAATAGTATTCCATTTCCTGCGAAGGGCAGCGTATTGGGGGGCCGTCTTCTCAAATTGGTCAGCACTAGTTCCTCGATCTAGACAAATCCTCGAAATATGACAAAAACATGAAATCAAATTTCAAAGATATGCAGTCGCACTTTCTAAGGACGAGGTTCTTCTTTGATATCTGGAATGGAAAGTGAAAGTGAAGAGACGGTGAATTGTGAAATGGACAGACCTCAGGGGCTCTCCATTTCGTTTGATCTTGGACTCTCCAAACAGGTAGTAGGCTATCAACAGTATGAAAGAGCTCGCCAGCAAGAGAGACACGGTGTGCATTGCGTGAAGTATGAAGAAGAGGGAGGTGAAAGCTCGATCAAGTGGTCATGATCTTTGAATCAAGGAATTGGTGGCGTTCTGCGGGAAGCCACATGCCGAAAATCTAGCCTCGTTTCAGCCTTCCCCGACCACATATATCTTCCTGCTTCCCTCTCTTCCTTCCAGTCAACACCCAGCGCTTCAAAATGGTCCTCATCTGCCCCCGCATACACTTTTACGAGATCAATGATCAAGCTTGGTACATCTACCGCCCCAATTGCGTCCCCAAATGATCTTTAGCTGACTGTCACGCAACCTCAGGTTCCCTCAATATCTCCGCGAGAAAGTTCAATCCTGCCTTACACTCTGCTGGAAATTTCGTGTCCCTCTTCTGCAAAAAGCCTCGCCTGCACAGCTCGTCGCCAGCACGCTATATGGAACACTCAATTCACAGGTGACCAGCTACACGTATGTGGACTTCTGCGCTGGCGCAGGAGGGCCAACTCCATTTATCGAGAAAGATTTGAACGCAGCACTCGATTCTCGTAAAAGCAACTTTTCATATGAACAAACCACGAATGGTAAAGGCGTTACGCCACGTTCACCTCGAATTGCCGCCGAACCAGCTGGTGCCGTCAAATTCGTCTTGACGGACTTGCACCCACACATTCCGGATTGGACAGAGGCTTCCAAGCGCAGCGAGAATTTGAGCTTCGTGTCGGAGCCAGTGGATGCTGCGAACGCACCTGCAAGCCTCAATGGCAAGGATGGCAAGAAAATCTTCAGACTATACAATTTGGCCTTTCATCATTTCGATGACAAGCTTGGAATGGATATCCTAAAGAATACCCTTGAGACAGCTGATGGTTTTGGGTAAGAGATTCTCTACTTTATTATCTCCCAAAGTTATTGACGCTCTACAGCATTTTTGAGCTCCAAGAACGAACAATCTCCTCCCTCATAACAATGTTCGCAATGGGCATTATGATCATGGCTATTACCCCATTCTACTTTTGGCGATCTCCAGGCCACCTCTTCTTTACTTATATCATCCCAATAGTACCTTTCGTTCTTGTCTTCGACGGGATTATCTCGTCGTTACGAACCAGAAGCTCCGAGGAGGTTCAGGCTCTGATGAAACAGTGTGGAGCTTCCTGCGATGGCTGGACTGTCAAGAGTGGGCAGGAGCAGCATACATGGCCCACGGGCTACATGACCTGGGTAATTGGCCTTAAAACTCAAACTTAGACTTGGGATACTGCAATTGAGAATGGAATGGTATTTGTAATTCCATAACTTTAGATCGTCCTCTCACGTGGAAGTGTTTGGAGCTCCCTAGTAAAATCGATGGACATTTCAGCCTTTGAGAGAAAAATTTCCAAGGTGTTCCTTGCTTTTTGAACCAGCGTTCATCTGACATCTGGGGAGATCTCCTCAGATACGCTCCCCACGATATCAGTATTCATTGTACCTATTCATCCATTAGTATGATTGATTTGTGCCCACTACTTGTCTTGTGAGCCGTAATTTTTATGTTCCTTTGACTTCTGGAATCCTTGCTACTTGATGGATGGTGGGCGCCAGCGGTGCTGTGATGGATATTGGAATGTTCACTTTGGAAGGAAAGCTTCACGTGGTAAGTTTACTGAACGCGAAGAGGCTTAATATGTGGAAATCAGACTCAGGGAACTCTGAATGCGGGTCGTGGTGACATTGTTTGTTGAGCCAGGAGTGGCAACTGTGAGATGATCTACTCTAGGGTACACGCTGGGTCTCACCGACGACTTGAGCCCGAATGGGAATGACTTTTGCATGAAGCCGGTCTTAAACCGGTTCTTAAGGTTAGAAGGTCCGAAAGCTTATATTGTTTACTTACCTATCACTCCACTTTTGGACTGAAGGTTTTCGGGGCAGTCCAATAGGTAAATCCGCCATTGATGTGGGGCCTTTACGCCGAGTGTTTTCCTACCTATACTTGAACCTTACTTACCTACTACAGCTGCCTACGAAGCGTACTTGGGGGTATAAGCACGTGATCAGCGGTTCCTTCTTCAAAGTTGCACGGGAAAAG
>Ga0302325_10025297_pt1 | contig 12335 bp, 7 predicted proteins | sample Palsa_T0_2_FD_201948 | JGI IMG/M metagenome (GOLD analysis project Ga0302325, IMG submission 201948) | Peat permafrost microbial communities from Stordalen Mire near Abisko, Sweden - Palsa_T0_2 | ecosystem: Environmental > Terrestrial > Soil > Palsa > Peat permafrost | place: Sweden: Abisko...
CAAACAGTCTATGAACTTGAAAATGGATCATGCATATACTGGTGTATGTCTAAATCCAATCATTATCAACGGCATAACCGCCTGTGCTTCTTCGGTGCAGTTCCCGCCATTCCAGTGTTGGCAGGCCGTTGAGTATCGACACGGCCTGCCCAAAGGAGTCTTTTCCGCTACGGCTGATTGAGCGCAAAACCAGGCGAAGCTCATCTCTTCAAAGATTCCTTAGGGCTATTGCGATTATCCGGGGTCATGCTGAATAGGCAGGTCAGGTTCGGCTTCTCTATCTGGTGACAGGGGCCCATTGTATGGAATTCGGAGTCTGAACTGAGCACAACTCCCTATGCTGGTCACGACGAGGTCATTCTCTGAAAGGATTAGCTCCGGAAATATCGATATTCTGAGCTATGCCAGTCGACAGTTGGCCACTTTCAGAAGCTCGACAACAGTAGAAGAAGAAAAGGAGTGCAATCATGAGAAGGTTCATCTCGAAGGAGCGCCTGGGAAACCTACCTGTCCGCCTTCGACAGCTGCAAGTTAGCTTGATATGAAAGCGGGTTCTATCGTTCTGCGCGAAGCGTACTCGATCATTGTGGGAGAAGCTCGTCGCCGGTCATTGGAGTTCTGATAGGCCAAACTTGCTGACCAGCACCTGGAAAGGCAATGGAGCTGTCGAACCACCTGAACTTTCAAGGCAATTTGTAATTAAAATTCAATAACACGGCCCTTCCAGCGAGAAGTCGAGTCTTGAATGATTTAGGAAGCAAATCAGGTAGCTCGAGCTATATTAATTAATTTGACGAACTCGATAATCGAATTCTCACCGCTACCCCACTCTCTTAGCTACGCGCTTCGAGTATATTACAACTCATTGGTGTGCTATTTACCTATCACTGACCTGCAATGACTTTCCGCCCTGAATCCCATCGAACCTTCCTTTTCCAATCAACCCCCAATTTTATTCGTGTAACGTCATTTTGACTTGCTTTTTAGTCATCTGCTGTACTCCCGGAACAATTAAATTACAGTGGCGTTGTCTATTTTGGTTTATGCAAGGAGACCGATTTGCCTCGTTTTACCCCCAAACCCCCGCGTGCCCGGCCAGCATCGTGATGGTAGCCTCATCGTTCGCAGAGCCGCAAGAACGTCAACAACTCAACAACAGCCTTACAGCTGCCTGGAATTCTCTACCGCCACGATACAATGTCGTGTTCTTCGCAATGCTCCGTTATGCGTTTCAACTTGTTGCCTGGAGCAAGTTTTCCAGCTGAATAGGAGACGAGACCACATGTTTTGGCCACGAGGCTCAATGCTGGCAACCAACGTAGATGCCTGCAGCGAGCCTCAAAACCTTACTAAAAACTAAACTGACATATCACAAGAGCCTCAATTTACAGATTTGATGGGATATCATTGAATCTATTATTTATGACAAAGTCTGAGTCGTATCAAAATGCTGCATTACAGTAGATGGCAGAAGTCAATCCACGCTATGCAAACCCCAAAACTCGAAGCGATGATTCCTCTCCTTGTCTTTCTGTAGTCTCTTGCGTCAGTTTAAACCTCCTATGCGCATGTCAATGCACAAAAGTATAAGAGGCAAGACGCCAAACTCCAAGATCATTGCAGTCTGGGGCCAAGTAGGCCAATCATCCTTCACCACCTGTCTCTTTGGTCGTACCTGCGCTCATCTGACCGCCGCCGACTTGACCCTTCCCCCCGATCACCTCGATCGTCAGAGTGGCGACGGTGGTGGTGTCTTGATGATGAGATGCCGCTTTTAGAAGCTCGAGATACAACGATAGGTTTATGGAGGGGTCGCTTGAGTTGCTTGTCTGATTCCTTTTTCGAACGTGCAGCAGCTTGTTTCTCCCAAACTTCCCTCGACTTCTGACAGATATCGTCTATCTGCTCCTGCAATCAAGTCAACATTACTGTGAAGTGGAGTGAAGTCTAAGCAGTACTTACATCTGTGAGACATTCTCCCCATGTTGTAATGAGAAAGCCATCTTCACCCTGGAGGTCAAATCAGTAAGGTTGTTGAGTAAGAAAAATAAGTTCACGCACCGAATGTGTGTAAGGACGCACGGTAGCTTCCGGCCCCAAATAGTACTGGATCTCCTGTGTGATAACCTTCTTGTTGATATCGAAGTTCGGTATCCAGAACTGGTTTTTCTCCACTGAAGCCATAGTACAAACGTCTTTTGATATATTGATGCAGCAGAGACATACAACTTTGAAAAGGGATGTTGAAACTACAAACTATCTCGGGTATCAAATGCATTGAGTCTGGAAAATTCATGGGAGGCTGATGGTTTATATGTTAGTGCCCAGTTTCGTAAACGGTGGTATCCGTGATTAATCCAATTTCGTTGAGCGGCGAGTGCGCCCATTGAGATGAGACAGCCTGAACCTTGCCGCTTGTCCATGCCTGAAAACCTCGCATTGCAGGAACGGCGACGTGGGACAATATCGGCCGGCTCATGGGAATTTCGTATGCGCCGGTTGCAGAATGAAGGGCTCGCCCTGTTGAGGCGGACGACACACCGACCCCACCATTGGCTGTCGCATTGCCAATGCGCACAAGTGATCTAGCAGCAATCGATGCATATCTGTGCCTGACCAGATTCGTACTTTCTATGCAGATAGCTGGCAAGTTAAATATCAACTCTGCTGCAAACAAGACGCTGTCATGAGATTTGCTTAATGTACAGTCTAAGCGAGCAAAACAGACAAGACGAAGCACGACCGACTGAGAACATCATGAGAGCCCAATTCGAAGCCAGAGAAAGATTCTTTCGATGGCAGCTACTGTTACTTTCCCACTGCAGCCTCACCTTGTCAAACTGCGCTTCCCCTCATTCACGTATCAGGACATAGGGCAAGATCTCCGTTCTCTATAGGTGCTTCAATCAGGGATTTCCGGCGGAAGGAGCTTATAAGCTGGAAGGTGTTCGTCAATCTTCTCCCTTTGGTTCGTTGCTATCTCCAGCTAAGTTGATGATCATCTCCTATCTGATCAAGTCTTCCCAGGAACCAGGTCTTGGGACGAGAACCATGATCTACCAATCAATGATGGACCTCCAATCATCTCAAAGCCCTATTTACATTCGCATCAAGGATCATCATCAACCATTTTCATATATCTAGGCAGTCGTCCCCGAATATCTGCTTCCACTCGTCTCTTCTTCTCCAGATCGGCATGATCGAAAGGATACCCTGGACTTTTCCTCAGCCCCTCACCCGAACTTGTCTGATCATCAACCTAACCGCCATTGTAGAACTTCTTACTACTTTGCGACCCTCAATAAGCTCCCACCTAGTACGCCCTGGAAAGCATTTCCAGATGCTTCATCCTTGAAATTCCATACAAAATCTGCTCGTCGACCAGCTTCTATCGCCCTGAAGACGAGAGGATCAACAGACGTCAACCACCATTACTAGTCTAACCTCCACACCTTACCCCACGGCACCATAGACGAGACTTTGTCGACTCGCGTGGAAGTAAGAAAATTGCGCTCACAGGACTAGCTGATACATCTAATTCGGCAGTTCCCAAGGACCAGGGACATGGTTTAGCTCCATCCAAGAATTCTCAGACAGGAAGAAGAAAAGAAGCAATGAGGGTTTGAAAGAGAAGGGTCATTTCATCATCAAAGTAGTGTGGGGTGCGTCGCCGACAAGCTCTGCTGACTTACTGAGAACTCTTCTTCAGCAGTGGTCATACTCGGTGGCTTCCCACGTGATATGAGGGATTTTGTCTGATCACAAACTCGCACGAGGCTGAGACGCATACGGAAGTCTCGGATTGTTTCGAGTTTTTTCAAATCACTCGTGGAGATCAAATTTGGAAGCCTCGCAGAGATCGGGCGTTGCTATGGTCGCTTGACGGAAAATTTCGCTCCTGGGCTGACGTTGTCACCCTATTTCGGTTGCGAGGCAAGAAAAAGGGGGGCGGATACCAGCGGATACGTGCCATACACGGGATTTCGCTCTTTCATCAAGATCCGAACACACTCTGCGATGTTTGAGTAGCTGGTGACCTTCAAAATGCAAGAGAAGCAGTCTTCTTGTGCCCTGTATGACGGTAAGCAAGCGCTGTATCTCGTCTCACTAGAATTGCAATTTCCGAATACTGATCATTAGACAGCAGAGCTGGGCGAGCACCGTGGTCAAGATGACTTTCTGGACACGAATGGCAAGGGATACGAGATTGCGATGTCCCAATTCCAAACGCCCTTCTGCGCAAGAGACCGGAGGGCCGATTTGGCTGCCCAATAAGTCGATAAGAGCGACGTCTTGCCGCTTTGTGTATCATCATTTCCCGGGGCCCTGGCACCAAAACAATATATCCTCGCCCTGTTCCGCTGAAACTCGCGTTTTGCTCGTCGACACGGGAGATTGGAGGCGCGATGAAGGCGCATCGATATCCGAGATTTGGTGCCGCAATCCCCTTACGCCCGACTTATATGTCGATGCGAAATTTTCGATTCTTTCTGCAACCTCGACGTCAGTAACTTCTCGGGGAGCCCGTACGTGCTCGACCTTGTCGTTGCTATGAGAGACACAGTCTTTGGGAGATTCAGACACGTAAGTGGGATCTAAATTTCTATCCAAGATACTGCTAAGAACTATCCCATTTCTGACTGGTAAATGCGACGACTTGCCGACACTCACGGGAATCTACCTCTGACTCCATGCTTCGAGAGTACCGCCCTACCTCTTCTTCACTTTCCTTGTGGCTGCTCAATTTATGGCAAGAACAAGTACTACAAATCAACGAACAATACATTTCAAAGCGGACACAGTTCGCTGCCAACATCAATGTTGACGCGCCAATAACATCCACACCGAAACTCGATCCCGGTGCACACTATACAACCGCAATACGTGCGAGTTGGCCGGTGGACAGGTATACAAGCAGCACTTGAGCCATGATTGTATTTATGGCCATGATATATCGAGCACATCTCGCAGCGGTAAACAGCAATGAGATCACGTAAGGAAATCAGGACCAAGTCCTATTAGGTAAAGACTAGCTTGTGATAGCTGTGTGGGCTACGAATATATCTTCCAATGTCATAGCACTATGTACGCTTTGCCTAGTACGCGAGCCTGGTATCTGTAACGCCGTCCAAGCCAGTGCAAAATTGCTTCAAGCTGTCCAAGATGCGCCGTTCCATGCCATGCCCGCCGAACAAAACTCCAAAACTCCGCTTCGCGTATGGGTCCAAACCCTTTCGTATCCACCATGCCATCCGCATCCCATTTTCAAGCGTTCTATCAGGTTTTCAGTTGAGGTGGACCAGCAGTAGTCAACTTCTTGAATTCTCGCATGTCATCTGCATCATCGAGTGGCCTCTTCTGGCCGGCCATCTGAGCGGGCTCCTTCGGAGACTGTTTTGGTGTGCTGGCTCCATTAGGAGAGCCCTGTGCGGCTGCAGGTGCAGGTGAGGCGGAGGCAGCACTTGGCTGGGTGGGTGCATTAGCAAGACCATCAGGGTTAGTGCGAGCAACCCCAGGGGTCATCATTGGCGGTCGAGAGACGGAAGTCGTATTGGGACGATGCTGACCCTGCCCCGTAAATGATGGCCGAGTAACTGTATGCTTCTCGCCCGTGGGTCTGACGGGCGGCTGAGAAGTAATTGCTTGCGTTCCGTTGTGATTCGATCGACTTTGAGACAGCGGCGGCGGATCATTATTTGTTTGATTAGTCGTCGACACGAAGTCAGAGCCAGACACCGTACTGAGTATGGTCGTCAACGTACGAATAAGCCCAGGTTCATGTGGATCGCCACGGCGAGTACTTTCAGTAGCACGTCCTAAAACTTGGTCGATTGCAGCATTGACAATTCTCTCAGCGTCGGGGGTAAGGCTCATCATCTGAGGTACAACGGTGTTCCTGAACCTCTCAATAGCGTCCATGACCGTGTCATTGTATTGCGGGGGGTTAGGTCGACTCGGAATCGGTGGAATCTGCGTGTTTGGGGGTAGGGAAGGTTGGACTGGCTGTGACGGCTCAATTGGTTGCGAGGGCTGAACTAGTTGTGATGGCTGGGTAGAAGGCTGTTGTTGGGCTTGCACTTGCGGCTGTTGAGCTTGCTCAGCTCGTTGTGGCTGCTGCGGTTGCGGAATTGGCAATGGTTGCTGGACTGATTCGGGCTTGACTGCTGGCTCGTGAGGTGGAGAGCGAGGCTTCTCCTCCACTGGTGCGCGTTGCTCGTTGGGCTGAGGTTCACTTGCTGGAGGAGGCTTTGGTGCGTATGGAGAGCTGTATGATTGAGGATTATTAGGCGCATTTAATTGAGCCGGTATCGCAGGTGCGAAACTTGAAGGTGGAATACCATTAGGAGGCGGATGATGGCCTTGTGGAGGCATATTCCCATTCATGGGCACTTGCTGGCCCATATACGCATGCGGCTGACCGGATTGGACCTGGTGAGGCGGCTGCATAGGATAGTAGACGGGTGGCGGTCCCATCATTCCCGGGCCATAGGGATACCCTTGCGCCATGTGCTGCGGGTAAAGAGGGTGCAATTGCCCAGGAGGAAGTTGAGGTGGAGGCGTAGGTCGCCTCTTCTTCTCTTTCTCAATGGAAACTCCCTCGACAATGGCCCACATCCATCCTTTGCCATCTCGCTCGACTTTCTTGAAAGCGTGATGTTGCGACAAATTGTGGCGCACGCTACTTTGCCATCCGTTGGTGCCACATTTGAGAACAAAGTAAGGATACTTTCTCTGGATAGCTCTGTATATCTGAGGCAAGGACATTTGACCAGCCGGTGAGTTCGATAGAGCCTCGTGAATGAGAGTTACATAATTGGCGTTGGGCTTCGCAAGCTGCTCCGGAGTGAGGTCTTCTTCATTGAATACCGGTGACGGCGAACGAGGTGGCTTAGGTGGCTTCTTGTCCTTCTTTTCTTTTGCTTGATCCTCTTCTCCTTCTTGCTTTGCTTCTCCATCCTTTGGCTCTTTTGGTTTTCTCTTGGTATACTTTCTCTTCTCTCTTGGCAAGGGAGGTGTATCAGGACGAGGATGTTTGCGCGGCCGACCGACCTTGTTTTTGATTGGTACTGGTGCTCCTGGCGCTGGGGGCACAGTCTTCTTTGCTGGCTTCGGCTGAGATTGAGTTTGGGCTGCTAACTCCGCTGCCTTCTTCGCCTCCCTTTGCTCACGTTTTGACATGATACCATTTTTGGGAGGTCTACCAGGACCACGCTTCTTCTCCGGCTTAGATTGCTCGATGGTAGTTTGGATATCTTCCTCTAGATCATCCATCTGTGGGGATTGATCGCTGCGGCCAAATTGCCCCTCTTCCTCCTCGTCACCTTCTTCGCCGATATCTTCTTCATCACCATTTTCTTGACCATCACTTCCTTCTTCTTCCTCTTCATCATCTTCTTCCTCTTCCTCTGCAGGAACCGCAGCTTCAGACTCCTCTTCGCTAGTATCTCCCAGCTGTCCATTTCCATGAGAGTCTTCGAACTCGTAGCTCATTTGCTTACCCCCTCGCTGATAAGATTCACCCTCTCCGTCCTCAAGGAGAGCCCTTTCATCGCCGCCAGTCTCTCCAAGCGCAACATCTGGCAGCACGAAGTTTACTGTAACGCCGCCAATTTGCAATTCAGCACCGCTTGTCAAAGGAAGAACAGATTGGCAAGGATGAAATTCGCCATTGATAAAGCCCCCATTCCGACCGAGGAAGTGAACTTCCCAAATATGTCTTTTCTGGTTGAACTTTATCTTGGCATGTTTTCGAGAGATGTTCTTGTAATGCGAAGCTGGCGCCAAGGCTGGAGGATGAATGCCAATCACGGGGCACTCATAAGGCGATGGCCGAAATCTCTCCGGATCGAGTGGTACAGTATCAGCTATCTCCGGCGCTGAACGTCTGACTTGCGATTGAGGTTGATATACGATTGGCCCATTTGTCGGCTGGGCTTCAGAGTTCCTCCTGGATTGATGATGTGATGACGACCCCGTGGATTTGGATTTCTTGCTGGCTTTGCTTGCTCTACTGGCCTTCCTCTGCCTGCGTCTGAGAGTACGCTCTTCATCATCAGAGTCATTGCCGTCCCGCAAGATTCCCCCGCTCTCGCTGACGATTGACTTAGCATGTCGGCTCTCCTGTACACTTCGAGCGGGCGTCTTGGGGTGTGCTTCAGTATCTTGAATTCGTTTTAGCTCGTCGTCTCGGCGTACGGCAGCACGATGAGCTGCTAGATCGCGACCCAAGGTAACTGAATATGTATTCATGTAGAAATGTCCATCCGGAAACTCAAGCCTGGCATAAGCAGATATGCGCTGCTCTTGTGGTTCGTGTATTACTGGTGGAGGATCCAAGTAAGGCTGTTGCATGAAGGCATCCATCTCAGCTTGGGTTGCTGGTAGGCCATCCATCGTGGGGGGAAATGAGGCAGCGACCGCAGAATAGGGATCGAAGAATGTGTACGGATTTGTACCGCTTGTAAGTCCGGCAAGTATATCTAAAGCTCCAGGAAAAGGTTCTGCCAATCCAGTATTTGGCAGACCTCCTATCATTTCAGGGAACTGATTGCCAGACTGACTGGGCATATCCTGTCCTGCGCCATCGGGAGCAGCTGTTCCATGTTCTGGCACAGTAATGATTTCTGCTTTTTGCTCTTGCGGCGAGCTCTCTTTGATTGCAGTATCTGCATCGACTTCGTTCTGCGCGATTGTCTCGCTGGGTTGTTCGAGTACCAGCTTGCTGATCGCGTTCTCGGCATGGGGTTCGGCGGCGGTGAGGTCAGCAAGTGGCAGATTGTCGTCGATTGAAGTTGTTGCCAAAGCGGCAGCAACGTCGATGTTGCCTTCTTGCGGTGAAGTCATCGCTGTCGCTTGAAATAGTGACAGCTCCTCCACCGGCGTGTCGGTTCCCTCGAGGATATCGATCGTGATGTTGGCTGCGTTCCGCGTTAGAGATTGCGACAACCTATCTTTGCAGTAGGCGCGGTCGGGCAATTGATCAAGCACGTGACCATCACCAAAAACAAAGTCTCTGGAAGCGGCGAACTTGTTGAGTCATAGTGCCTTTAAGTCTTGCCCTGGATGACTGCTCACTACTTCCGGTCTATCAGACCATTGCTCATGGGGCGCTTGAAGGTTGGGCCCGGACAGCTTTTGGATAAAAGACTTTAGAGACTGCACCACCTTTTGACCGGACTTAAGCAAAAGTTGGGCAGACTCAGCCCAAACAGGATAGACTACCCGCCATCGTGAAGGATCTTTAGTGGGGTTTTGCCCCGCAGTTTCGAGCGGGCACTGGGCAGCCTTTTAGATTGATTTGCAGAGGAATGTTCCCTCGTTGTTGTCCCAAAAATAAGAAACGAACCCTCCTCCTTGAGAATCTCTGCAGTAGCCGAGTGCTTCAATATTATCTTCTGTGGAGCTTGATTGCTTTTTCATGATCCCGTCAAATCGGCTCTCTGGGACCGAAAAGTCAGCATTTGTGGTTGTTTCAAACTTTAGGTATATCGGGGCAAAGATTCACAATGTTGGTATACAGGTAGTCAATCACTGAATTAATCGCTTTCCCCAAGAAACAAGCCCTTTTGTTTTTACAGAAGTGCTGATCATCTCCTCGTCATTGTAAGGTTGTAGGACCAACCATTACTTTCTGTCTAACGGTTGTCCTGGCCGTAAGACATGTTTCTTGTGTTTCTTGTCACCCGAATGAGCCTCTCGTGCCGATCCGGGGTAGAGAGTTATTGAGCAGCTTCGCTCTTTTCGCGGGTGCTGCGCTACAGAGAGGGAAAAGAAGTAAGTGTCCATGCGGGCTGGTGCTGGTTTGCTAGCTGCTAACAACATTCCCCGAATGCTTGGAGCTCCAGTTGAGATTAGTGCCAAAGTCAATGGTGCAATACCTATACTAGGTACTTGTCCATCAGAAAAGACAGTTGCAAATCACTGTTGATTGGGTGACGTGATGCAGATTGGATGGCCGCCATAGGCCGAACATGCAATTAACAATCTGCTCCTGGAGTGGTTAGAGATTTGGCTTCTGCAAGATTATGAGATACTTAAGTATATAGACCTGATTAACATCTGAACGGACATGTTGACAAATATCTCGATCATGGTGTTGTTGGCATAGCTCACAAGGACTCGCCTGTTTATGCAGATGTCTCTGAGAAATCAGATGGTCGTCATTACCCAGGTGAACCCCAGTTGTCTTCTCGTTTTGATAGCATGAAACCGTATGTTCAATAAGGGAGTACCTCTTCCGTCCAAGAAAAGCAACGGTTAGAGGGGTTCTATGGGCTCTAAGTCATCATTCCTACTGATAGACAGCCGCATGTAAAAGAAGAAAACTCGGATCCAAATATGTAATAAATGTTTATTTACAAGTTTCAAAGCCTGTAAATGCATAATCGTACATTGTGAAACTGTGTCGACTTCCTCTCCACCATCTTGTCTGGTTCCAGACACACAATCCACAAGAGCGAGAGCTGACCGATAGTTCTCACCAACTCGTTTTCCCTCTCGAATATCAAATCATCGACCCATTTCTTCGAATTCTAATTTTGCTCTCGCGACTAAAACAGGGTAAGCTTGCGTTCGTTATGCTCCTGTGGCCCCTAAAAGTAGTAGTAGTAGTAGTTATTTACGTCCGGCGGGTTGCAAGTAGAATTGGTATATCTTTGACCTCCAGAAGGTATGGGGGCGTGCCAAGTTCAGGAATTGATATATAACAAAGACTATGACCTCGAGAAAGCAAATCGTACATATGCGCTTAACCAGTAGACCTCTTGATTATGACCTCCACAGCCATTTAGGGTAGCCACCAGAGAATGTAAGCCATTTATAGAGAGCAGACAGAATCCTTAACATCAAACTTCTGTTGCTCGATCAGTTTCAAAAGCTTTCAGACAGATCTGCTACAGATGTTCTTAAGCCTTTTCTACAATACCAATAACGTAGCAGATATCAGGAACTCTCCCTCTCTCTCGTCTAAAAGTCTCCATAGCCTCTTTCCCCTCCCTCTTCCTCCCTCTCCCTCTTCCTCTCCTCTCCGTACAGCATCCAACTCTCTTATAAACGTAGATATAGAGTCATCTCCTCAGTATACAATAGCCCCTTTCGCCCCTCCAAAAACGCCCATATCCTCGCCCTCAACCCTTTCTTATATGTCGGCTAGCCCAGGAATAAAAACCTTTATAGGTATAGGTATTACAGACCCAATTAGGGGAAGGTAAGCATTGCAGCAAGTCAATATGCCAATATAGTCGATTAGGTCGTGGTTCGAGTTGGGGTTATGGTTGTGGTAAGGAGGAGAAGAGGCCCCAGTAGCCATGAGAATCGAGAGGAACCGCAATAAAAGTCGCTGTTTTGTGAACTCCAACTTGGCTCCTGCAGATTCAAAGAAGAGTTGGAGGTTCGTAGGATGCACCGCGTACAAGTGTTGAGTCGTCGCATTCCTGTAGCCCCTGATCGCTGAAGCCAAATCTCGTCCTCCAATCGCTGCACAACTTCCTGCTCCGTGTTCTACCACAGAAAAGAACATCCGAAAGCACCATCAATTAAGCTCTGGAAAGTTCTTGTGTTGATTAGAGTTAGTCCTGCTACAATCAAAAGTTCATTATAGAAAGATATTGCTGTGTAGGTAGTGTCGAAACAGGAAGATAACCTGGAAAATGACTGCAACTGATGCATAGAATGACACTAAGAAAGCAAGAGAGATTACCTTCACAGTTGTTAGCCGCGCAGCATTGTTATCGAACTCAATTGGGCACAGAAAGAGAGAGTCAGCATGAGGCGTTGAGCTTGTGTAAAGACAATGAATAAGACTGCACATTGTAAACGAACATTTTCTCCTCGGCGCTTCTAATTGGCAGTCTCCCCAACAATCCTGTTTCAGCCCTTCGCATCTAAATCAAATTCCAATCCCAACAAACATCCTGAACAAGAGACCTTGGTTCGTCTGATATATCAAAGATGAAAGGTTCCGGAGCGGCCGGCGAAAGGGATTATCCTCGGCACACCCAGCGCATCCGATTGGCAGCTTTACCGAAAATCTCGTCTAAGCCCCTTTCCCCTGCGGCCGCATTCGAACGACAACAAACATTCCGCAGAAGATATATGTCCTCTTGCGACGTTCTAGGACGTTTCGACGACTTTGAAAGACATTTTGCCTATATTAGAGTGATGACAAAGTGCGTGCGATCAGGTTCACCTTTTCGCGAAGGTACAAGAGTCGTGGAACAGCCTCGAGAATTTGGGAGAGAGGGAAATATGTTTCGATACACTAGTAACTTCGAACTTCACGTATCAACATTTTCAATATGCCATTACAACTATATACGGCATGAGATAATCATAGA
>Ga0302325_10025298_pt1 | contig 12335 bp, 10 predicted proteins | sample Palsa_T0_2_FD_201948 | JGI IMG/M metagenome (GOLD analysis project Ga0302325, IMG submission 201948) | Peat permafrost microbial communities from Stordalen Mire near Abisko, Sweden - Palsa_T0_2 | ecosystem: Environmental > Terrestrial > Soil > Palsa > Peat permafrost | place: Sweden: Abisko...
ACCGGTACGGAGCCGGCACGGCGTCGGTGCGCTTTATCTGCGGCACGCTGCAGATCCACCGCGAACTCGAGGACCGCATCGCGTCGTTCTTCGGCTTCGGCGCGGCACTCTCGTACGTTTCGTGCTGGAGCGCCAACGAAGGCTTGATCCCGACCGTTGCGACCGCCGGCAATACGATCATTTCCGACGAACTCAATCATGCCTCGATCATCGACGGCTGCCGGCTGGCCGGCGCGAAGCGGGCGCGCTACAAGCACGGCGACATGGACGACTTGGAGCGACAGCTCCGCCAAGCCGAAGGGACCGCGTTCATCATTACCGACGGCGTGTTCTCGATGGAGGGCTCGCTGGCGAAGCTGCCCGAGATCGTGGAGCTCGCGCAGCGCTACGGTGCGGTCACGATCGTCGATGATTCGCATGGAACCGGCGTGATGGGGAAGACCGGCCGCGGGACGATCGAGCATTTCGGCCTCGAGGGAAAGGTCGACATCCTCACCGGCACGCTCGGCAAGGCGCTCGGCGGTGCGGCGGGAGGCTTCGTCGCCGGTTCGCCGGCGCTGATCGACACGTTGATCCAGCGCTCGCGCACCCAGCTGTTTTCGAACGCGCTGCCGGCGACCGTTGCGGCCAGCTCCCTCGCTGCGATCAACCTCCTGGCGGCGCGGCCCGAGCTGCTCGAACGTCAGCGCGCCAACATCGCCTATTTTCGCGCCGGCTTGGAGCGCTTGGGCTTCCGCCCGCTCGAGGGGCCCAGCGCGATCATCCCGATCATCGTCGGCGACACCGCCTTTGCCATCGCCATGAGCGACCGGCTGCTGCAGCGCGGCGTCTTCGTGACCGGCTTCGGCTTTCCGGTGGTTCCGGAAGGCACGGCACGCATCCGCGTCCAGATGTCCAGCGCGCTGACGCGCCCCGAGCTCGATCGTGCCTTGGCGGCCTTCGAGACGGTTGGGACGGAACTCGGCGTCATCGGAGGCGCGCACTCCGGCAAGTCTTGACCGCCCCGTTCGACGCGTGGCGAATTGCGACGGAACCGCTTTCACCGTTCGCAGGATGGCGGAGCGCGACAAACCGGCTAGGCTAGGGTGACGATGCCGACTCCTTCGCTGCGCGCGGCGACGCTGACCCTGATCGTCGCGCTCGCGCCGACCGCCGCCCTCGCGGTGGCGCGCCCGTTCACCGGGCCGGCAGGCTGGGAACACACGGTCGGCGCTACGCAGTCAGGGGCACCCCCGCGCGCGCAGGAGACGTGGAAGAAAAGCGACGGCGAACAGCTGACCTATATGGCCGATGCAGGCCTCACCTTCGACGACATGGTCGGTCAGGTGAAGAAGAACATCGCTGAAAATAATATGAAGCCGACGGTTGCCAAGGACCGCTCGTGCGCGGGACGGCGAGCTTACGAGATCGAGCTTGCGCTCGGGCCATCGATCGTCCACCAGATCATCGTCGACGACTCCCCCGGCGTCACCAAAGTGACCTACGTGCGCGCGCAGGGCACGCCGCCTTCAGCCGAGGTCGGCACCATGCTCGATACCTACTGCGCCTCGTAGCCGGCCCGCGCTCCACGGTCGTCGCCTCAGGCGTGATTGCAGGCGCGAAGCAGCACGACGATCAGAATCGTCAGGGCCGCTGAGACCAGCAGCGAACCGACGCAGCCCAGCCGGTTGCTGAAGAAAATGAACATGCCGCTAGGTCGCGGTGATTACGAACGGCGCGACGTGCAGCTCGGTGCCGCCGCGGAACTGCAGCCACAGCTTCCAGGTTCCGGGCTCGCGTAGCGCCACGTGCAGCAGCATGTCGGGTGAGGTGGTCGCCGTATCCGGGAGCGGCGCCATGTCCATGCCGCCCATTCCGCTCATGCTTCCCATGTTGCCCATGTCCATGCCCGGCATCGATGACGAACCATCGGGGTTGAGCGACGCCGGGTGCACGTGCACGTACGTCAAGTCGCGGGCGCTGAGAAAGACCGCATGGGCGAGTGCGCCCAGATAGGGATGGAGATCCCGAGCCGGTCGCCCGGCGCTCAACACGTGCACGCGAATGTCGGTGTCTTTGCGGGCTGAAACGGTCGTCGTGCTGAGCGTTACCGTGTAGGGTCCGGCAGCCACGTCGCGTCCGGTCGGCGCGAGTGCCCGGTTCGCGACGGCCTGCCCGCCGTCAACCGGCGCGTCGAAACGAAAGACTTGCTGTCCGATCCCGGCCGGCTCGGCGTCGCCGTAGATATGATAGAGCGCCGGCGCCGGAAAGCGCGCTTCGATCGTGAAATGGCCGTCGGCCGCGAGCACCGGGTGGATATGGAGAAAGTGCGTGAAGTCGTCGCTGACGATGATCATGTGCAGCCGCTTGGTCATCTCGACGGTGTATTGTCGAATGACGTCGCCGCCGCCGGCGGGCGTCATCCAGAGATCGAGATGTTGATCGAGCGGATCGGCCCCCATCGGCGTGATCTCGAGATACCCGTGGGTTTGAGGCTGGCCGGTCTGCAGTGCGTAGGCCCCGGCGAGCGGACTCGCGACCGCGATGAGGCCGAGCATCAGCAGCAGAAGGGGGACGCGAAAGCCGGTTTTCATCCGCACTCCGGGTCTTGACCTGGGGGCATTTGTCCTCCACGATGGTCAACGACGTTTCTGCAAGTGAAAAGGAATTCTTTGCTTGGATGTGACGGTATGCGGCGGCGGCAATGCCGCGCTCTGCGCGGCGATCGCGGCACGGCGGGCCGGCGCAAGCGTCGTTATGTTGGAGCGCGCGCCCGCGTACGCGCGCGGCGGCAACACGCGGCACACCCGCGACATTCGGCTCGCGCACGATGCGCCCAACGCCGCGGCGACCGGTTCATACGCGGAAGCCGAACTTCTCGACGACCTGCTGCGCGTCACGGCCGGCGAAACCAATCGGCCCTTAGCCGAGCTGACGATCCGCGAATCACAAGCGCTAGCGTCCTGGATGACCGAACAAGGCGTGCGTTGGCAGAAACCGCTCAAAGGGACCCTGCACTTGGCGCGCACCAACGGATTCTTCTTGGGCGGCGGCAAGAACTTGGTCAACACGTACTACGACATGGCGGAGCGGCTCGGCGTACGCGTCCTCTACGAGACGGCGGTTACCGGTCTGGAACTTCGTGGCCGCACGGCGCGCGCCATCGTTTGCGAGCGCGCCGGAACCGTTGAGGCCATACCGTGCGACGCGGTGATCGTCGCCGCCGGGGGCTTTGAGGCCGACCTTGCCTGGCTCAAGGAATACTGGGGTGAGGCCGCGGGTCAGTTTCGTATTCGGGGCACGGCGTACAACACGGGCCTCGCGCTCAAGGCGATGTATGAAGCCGGAGCCAAGCGGATTGGCGATCCACGGGGCTTGCATTGCGTCGCGGTCGACGCTCGTGCGCCGCAGTTCGACGGCGGAATCGTGACCCGGATCGACGCGATCCCGTTCGGCATCGCGGTCGACGCCAAGGGTGCCCGCTTCTACGACGAGGGTGAGGAGTTGTGGCCGAAGCGCTACGCAATTTGGGGCAAGCTGATCGCCGCATTGCCCGGCCAAGCTGCGTATGCGATTTTTGATAGCAAAGCGATCGGCGGTTTCATCCCGTCGGTCTACCGCCCGTTGCGCGCCCCGTCGATCGAGGAGCTGGCGCTAGCACTCGGTCTCGAACCGGCGGCGTTGGCGCGCACGGTCGGGGCGTTCAACGACGCGGTGCGGCCGGGCGGGAGCTTCGAGCCGGGCAGCCTTGACGATTGCCGCACCGAAGGGCTCGCGATCCCGAAATCGCACTGGGCCCGGCGCATCGACGCGCCGCCCTATTACGGCTACCCGCTGCGTCCCGGCGTCACGTTCACTTACTTGGGCGTCGAGGTCGACGCGGAAGCGCGCGTCATCGACACCGGCGGAAGGGGCTTCGACAACATCTTCGCGGCCGGCGAGTGCATGGCCGGGAACATTCTCTCGCGCGGCTATTTGGCGGGTTTCGGTTTAACGATCGGAAGCGTCTTCGGACGTGTCGCCGGCGAGTCGGCGGCGGCCTATGTTCGAGGCTGATCTCACGGCTGAGGCCGACCGGCAGTTCGCGGTCTGCAACGCCTGCCGCTATTGCGAAGGGTTTTGCGCCGTTTTCGGCGCGGCCGAACTACGCACGGCGATCGGCGACGGCGACGTGGCCTACCTCGCCAACCTTTGCCACGACTGCCGCATGTGTTTCGACGCCTGCATGTTCACTCCGCCGCACGAGTTCGCGATGAACATTCCCGCGCTGCTCTCCGAGGCCCGCGTGCAGGCCTACGAGCGCTACAGCCGCCCGCAGGCTTTCGCGCGCATGTTTCGCGCGCCGGGCTGGGCCGCCGGTTCTGTCACGCTTGGGAGCATCGTTGTGGTCACGCTGCTGATTGCATTCGGGATGGGCGCCGCAGAGCTTTGGACCGCCCACCTCGGCCCGGGCGCGTTTTATCGCGTCATCCCTTATCTCGCGATGGTTCTGCCCGCACTCGCGCTCGCCGCGTACGGTATCGTCGTCCTGGTATCCGGCGCGCGGAGCTATGCGACCGACATCCGCTCAAGTGCCGGCGATCGTTTCGTGTCGCTGCGTTCAATCGGTACGGCTCTTCGCGACGCCCTCACCTTGGTGTACCTGCGGGGTGGCGGCGAAGGCTGTTACGACGTGAAACGCGGCTCGCCGTGGCGCCGCCTCTTCCACATGCTCGTCTTCTGGGGCGTACTGGCCGACTTCGGCGCGACGATCTGCGCCGCGGTTCTGCAAGACGTTATGGGATATCTACCGCCGTATCCGCTCTGGAGCATTCCGGTCGTGCTCGGTACGCTCGGCGGCGTCGCGATTGTCGTAGGAGCCGCCGGTTTGCTCGCGCTCAAGGGCCGCAGCGACGCGAAGCCCACCTCCGCGCGCATGATCGCGATGGACTATGCCTTTCTCGCCATGCTCGAGCTCGTCGCGCTCACCGGCCTCGCGCTCCTCGCATTCCGCTCCACACCCGCCATGGGAACGCTCCTCGCAATCCATCTCGGCTCAATAGCCGCCCTCTTCATCACCGCTCCCTACAACAAGTTCGTCCACTTCATCTACCGCACCATAGCCCTCGTCAAGAACGCTTCCGAGCAACAGGGTACGTGATGGGCTATCAGAGCGGTAACGGTGGTTTGGGTGCGGACGCGGTCATCGAGCCGGAACGAAACGAACCAGGCCCGGGAAGCTGGTGCTTTCCGGGCCTGGGAATGGTTGCGGGGGCGAGATTTGAACTCGCGACCTTCGGGTTATGAGCCCGACGAGCTACCGGACTGCTCCACCCCGCGACGGGCGACGGTAAGTATACGACGGCCAGCGAAGCTCTGTCAACGACGATGAGCGTGCTCGATACGCTGCCGAAGGTGCAGCTCCACTGCCACCTCGAGGGAACCGTTCGGCCTCAGACCTTTCGCGAACTCGCCGCCAAGTACGGCGTCGAGCTGGGCGAACGGGCGCTACCCGAGCGTACCTACGCCTTCGTGACCTTTCGCGAGTTCCTGCTGCTTTTCGCCAAAGTCACCGAAACGCTGCGCGCTCCCGAAGATTTCGCCCGCATCGCGCGCGACTACGTCCGCGATGCGGCCGAGCAGCAGGTGGCCTACGCGGAGGTCTTCATCTCGCCGTCGGTCTGGACGTTCTTCCACCGCGAGCTCGACGTGCGCGCCACCGTCGAAGCGATCCGCAGCGCGCTCGACGAGGCCGGCGGTCCGCTCGGGATCGAGGTCGCGCTGATCGCCGATCTCACCCGCAACTTCGGTGTCGAGCGCGCGGAACAAAGCGCGCGCAATGCCATCGGCCTGCGCGATCTCGGCGTCATCGGGGTTGGTCTCGGCGGCGACGAAGCGAATTACCCGCCCCAACTTTACGAGCGCGCCTTCGCGATCGCGCGCGAAGGCGGGCTGCACACCGTCGCGCACGCCGGCGAAGCGGCCGGCGCCGAGAGCGTTCGGGCGGCGGTCGAAATCCTCGGCGCCGAGCGGATCGGTCACGGCGTGCGCGCGATCGAGGACCCCGCCGTCGTTGAACTCTTGGCGCAGCGGCAGATCCCGCTCGAAATCTGCCCGACGTCGAACCGGCTGACCGGCGCCGCGGCGGCGAACGCGCCGCATCCGCTCGCCGCGCTCGACGCTGCCGGCTGCGTCGTGACGATCGACGCCGATGATCCGGCGCTCTTCGGCACCAGCTTGCGCGACGAGTACCGGCTGGTTTCCGGAGCGGTCGGAGAGGACACCGCAATCCGCTTTGCGCGCAATGCGATCGACGCGTCGTTCGCGCCGGCCGCACGGAAGGCCGAACTGCACCGCGCCTTTGCGTCGCGGAACTCCGTGCCCGCGGGTCGAAGTCGCTAGCAGGATGCCCGGGCACACCCATTTCGCCGAATCGACCGAGGAGTATCTCGAGGCGGTCTATCGCTTAGAGCGCGAAGGCCCGGGCGTCACCACGTCCGGCCTGGCGGCCGATCTCGGCGTTGCGCCGGCTTCGGTATCGGGGATGCTCAAGAAGCTCGCCTCGGACGGCTATCTCACCTATACCGCGCGCAGCCATCCTTTGCTGACCGCTGACGGCCTGGCGATCGCGATTCGCGTGCTGCGGCGTAATCGCCTAGCCGAAGTCTTTCTGCACGACGTGCTGGGGATGCCGTGGGACGAGGTGCATCAAGAAGCGTGCCGCCTCGAGCACGCGATCTCCGACCGGGTCGAAGAACGGCTGGTCGCGATCCTCGGCGATCCGGACGTGTGTCCGCACGGCCATCCGATCCCGTCGCTCGACCGTATCGCACCGCCGCGTTGTGCGCTGCGTCTCGCCGAAGCGCAGCCCGGCAGCACGGTGCGTGTCGTCGAGGTCGTGGAAGATGTCCCCGAGATGCTGCGCGCGCTCGATGCGGCCGGATTGCGGCCCGGCGTGACCATCGAGATTATCGAACGAGCGCCGCACGGAGGGGACGTAACCGTCGAAGGTCCGGTCGGCCGCGCGGTCATCCCGCTCGAACTGGCGCGGCTGGTAGCGGTCGCCGCGGAGGCGGATTCGGCGCTGAGCGCGTGACGCTCACGAACGTGCTGGTCGCGGTCAACGTGATCGCGTACATCTGGGAAGTGGCGACCGGCGGTCCCGACGTCGACCACGGCTACCTCTACGGCCCGGCGGTGACGCTCCACGGCGACTGGTGGCGCATCTTCACGGCAGCGTTTCTGCACGGCAGCGTGCTGCACATCGCGTTCAACATGATCGCCCTCTACCAGGTCGGCAACATCGTCGAGCAGTTGTACGGAAAGACGCGCTTCACGCTGCTCTATCTGCTCTCGATCGTCGGATCGGGACTGGCCGTGCTGGCGTTCAACTACGCCGTTCCCACGCTGGGCGCAAGCGGCGCCATCTTCGGTCTGTTCGGCGCGCTGGTCGCAGTGGGACTGCGCCTGGGCAAACGCGGCCGCGGGCTGATCGGCCAAGTGCTTCCGATCATCCTCATCAACCTCGTCTTCACCTACACCGTGCCGGGTATCTCGGCGGCCGCGCACGTCGGCGGCCTGCTGACGGGATTTATCGCCGGCCTGGTGCTGTTCATGGTACCGTCGCGACGTCGCGACGCCGCCTACGCGTACGCGTTCAACCCGGCGCAAGAACCCGCCGCGACGATCGAACAGCCGGAAGAACCGCCGGCGTGAAGGTCGTCGACGACGCCTTCGCGCCCGGCGGTCCGATCGCACAGGCGCTGGCCGGCTTCGAGCCGCGCGAGGGACAAGTGCGCATGGCCCGGCTGATCGAGCGCGGTTTCCTCGAGAACGTGCATACGATCGTCGAAGCGGGCACCGGGGTCGGGAAGTCGCTCGCGTATCTGGTCCCCGCGCTGCGCGCCGGCGCGCGGGTCGTGATTTCGACCGGCACGATCGCACTGCAAGAGCAGCTGGTCCGCAAGGACATTCCGCTGGTAACCTCGGCCCTCGACGTCCCCGCGCGCGTCGTGCTGCTCAAGGGCCGCAATCACTACTTGTGCCGGGCGAAGTTCGAAAAGGAGAGCGGAGCTCGCCTGATCGCGCCGACCGCGGCGCTCGAGAAGCTTTGGGCCTGGGCCGAACAGACGCAAACCGGCGACCGCGCCGAACTGCCGTTCACGCCGCGCGCGGACGACTGGGAGACGCTGGACGCCGACGTCGACGACTGCGTCGGCGAGTACTGCCACCGCTTCGCCGACTGTCACTTCTTCGCGCGGCGCGACGCGGCGCGCTACGCTGACATCGTGGTCGTCAACCACGCGCTCTTTTTTCTCGACCTGGTCAGCGGCGGGGCGCTGCTGCCGGCGTACGATTTCGTCGTCCTCGACGAGGCCCATCAGGCGGAAAAATACGCGACCGCCGCCTTGACCGCGACCCTCTCGCCGTCGAGCGTGAACCGCATGATGCGCAAGCTGCACCGCGGCTACGCCATCCCCGCCGGCCATGACGCGGAACTCGATGAGGGGATGCGCCGGCTACAGCAGACGCTGGCGCGCGTCCCCGGCGACCGCTATCCGATCGCCGCGAACGACCATGTGCACGAGATCTTCCCGCTCTTGCGCGAGTCGTTCTACCGGCTCGAGAACTGGGTCCACGCGCATTGGAAGGACGGCCAGCGCCGGCCGGTCGACAATGAGGCCGAGGCTGAGCGCCGGCGCGATCTCGCCCTGCGGGCGATCGGTGCCCACATCGCCACCGTCGACCGCATCGAGGGTGCCGCACAGCAGGCGCAGGCCGGAACGCTGTCGGCCGATGAGATCGACGCGGTCGCCTGGGTCGAACGGGGCGAGGGCGATGCGCGCTACGAGATCAACGCCGCGCCGTTCCAAGTCGCCGACTATCTGCGCGCTTCCCTGTTTTCCCGCGCCCGCAGCGTCGTGCTCACCAGCGCGACCATCTCGACCGGGGGTTCGTTCGCCTTCCTGCGCGCGTCGCTCGGGATCGACGAAGCCCAGGAGCTCGTGGCGCCCTCGCCGTTCGATTACGACCGCCAGGCGCGCCTGTACGTCGCACCGCCGTCGCTCAATCCGAAGAGCGCGGATTTCGCGCGCCGCGCCGCGCCGCTGATCGAAGAGATCCTCGATCGCACGGAGGGACGTGCCTTCGTCCTGTTCACCTCGTACGCGCGGCTGCACGAAGTCCATGCCCTGTTGTCAGCACGGCTGAATTTCCCGTTGCGCGTCCAAGGCGAACTGCCGCGGACCGCGCTGCTGGAGTGGTTTCGCTCGACCCGCAACGCCGTGCTCTTCGCAACCGGAACGTTTTGGGAGGGCATCGACGTCGTCGGCGACGCGCTCTCGTGCGTCATCATCGATCGCCTTCCGTTTCCTTCACCGGGTGAACCGCTGGTGGCGGCGCGGCTAGCGGCGCTGGAAGCGCGCGGGCACTCGGGTTTCGAGCACTACATGATTCCGAGCGCGATCGTGCGCCTCAAACAGGGATTCGGCCGGCTCATTCGCTCGACGACCGATCGCGGGGTCGTCGCGCTGCTGGATGGACGCGCGGCTTCGATGGGCTATGGTGCCACAATTTTGGCTGCTCTTCCGCCGGCGAGGCGGATCGACGATCTGGCCGAACTCGGCGTACTCTTTCGCGGCGACGTCGCGTAGGCGGAGGCCTTCCGGCTGCGCGCGAAGCGGCGTGCATGCGCCTGCGTTTGCTCACCACGTTCGCCGCGGCCGCGTTGCTCTGCACACCCGCACCGGCCTTCGCGTGGGGCGCGGAAGGACACCGGATCATCAATGGGGCCGCGGTGCGCGCGCTGCCTGCCGGCGTGCCCGCCTTCTTGCGCAGCACCGCCGCGCACGACGAGATCGCGCTCCTGGGTCCGGAACCCGATCGCATCAAGGGTGCCGGCAAGCCGCTCGACGATGACGACGATCCCGGCCATTACGTCGACGTCCTCGACGACGGCACGATCGCCGGAGTGGCGCCGCTGAGCGCGCTGCCGGTCGACCGCCGCGCGTACGGCCGCGCGCTGGCCGGTGCCTCGCCGCCGGCCGACGAGTACGGTCAGGGGTACCTGCCGTATTCCATCGCCGACGGCTGGCAGCACGTCGTGCGCGATCTCGCGTACTGGCGCGCCGACGTCGCCGGCGAAACGAAAGCACCCACCGCCGCCGACCGCGCGTTCTTCCATTACGACCGCACGATCCGTGAGGCCGTCACGCTGCGCGATATCGGCTATTGGGGGCACTTCGTTGGGGACGCCTCCCAGCCGCTGCACGTCACGGTCCACTATAACGGCTGGAATGGGGCGCACACGAACTATCCCAACCCCAGCGGGTTCTCGAACTCGCACACCCTGCACGCGCGCTTCGAGACCTCACTCGTGCGGGCGGTCGCAAGCGAAGAGTCGGTCGCCCACCGTATGCCCGCGCCGGCGCTCTCGTCCGACCCGATTCTCGCGCAAGTCGGACGCTATCTGGCGACGACCGAACGCTTCGTGCCCGCGGTGTATCGCATCGAAGCGGCGGGTGGGATCGACGCGCATAGCCCGGAGGCGACCGGCCTGGTGCTGGATCGGCTCGCGGCCGGAGCGGCGGAGATGCGCGACCTGATCGTCGAGGCATGGGTGGCCAGCGGCAGCGCGTCGGTCGGCTACCCGCCCATCCCGGTGCGCGACATCGAGAGCGGGGCCGTCACGCCGTCGCGCGCCAACCTCGGCCTCGGCGACTGAACGAAGCCTAGTCTTCTTTCGAAGCTTCGTCCTTCGCGCGGGCCTGCAGCTCGGCGACGATCGAGGAGTCGGCCAGGGTCGTCGTGTCGCCGAGCATGCGGCCTTCGGCGATGTCACGCAGCAGCCGCCGCATGATCTTGCCGGAGCGTGTCTTCGGCAGTTCCTGCGTGAACGTCAGGTACTTCGGGCGGCAGAACTTCCCGAGTTTCTCGGCGACGTGGTCGCGCAGCTGATTGGCGAGCTCTTGCGACCCGACGGCGTCGTTCTTGATGCTGACGAACGCGCAGATCGCCTGACCCGTGACCTCGTCGGCCCGGCCGACGACCGCCGCTTCGGCAACGGCGGGGAAATCGACCAGTGCCGACTCGACCTCGGTGGTTGAAATGCGGTGGCCGCTGACGTTCATCACGTCGTCGATGCGGCCGAGGAACCAATAGTCGCCTTCGTCGTCACGCTTGCAGCCGTCGCCGGCGAGGTACATGTGCGAGAACTTCGACCAATAGGTCTGGCGGTAGCGCTCATCGTCGCCGTAAATACCGCGCAGCATCGAGGGCCAGGGGCGACGCAGAACGATGTAACCGCCGCCCCCCAGCGGTACGGATTCGCCGTTTTCGTTGACGATGTCGGGGAGAATGCCGGGGAACGGTTTGGTCGCCGAACCGGGCTTGAGCGTCGTGATTCCGGGCAGCGGCGTGATCATGATCGCGCCGGTCTCCGTTTGCCACCACGTATCGACGACCGGACAGCGGCCGCCGCCGATCTGTTCGTGATACCACATCCAGGCTTCGGGATTGATCGGCTCTCCGACGCTCCCGAGCAGCCGCAGCGACGAGAGATCGTGCCGCTTGACGAACTCGGTCCCCCACTTCATGAAGGTACGAATCGCGGTTGGTGCCGTGTAGAGAATCGAAACCTTGTAGCGCTCGATGATTTCCCAGAGCCGGTCCTTGTCGGGAAAATCCGGCGTGCCTTCGTAGATCACGCTGGTCGCGCCGTTGCAAAGCGGTCCGTACACGATGTACGAGTGTCCGGTCACCCAGCCGATGTCGGCCGCGCACCAGTAGATGTCGGAGTCCTCTTTGAGATCGAACACGAGCTTGTGCGTCGCCGTGACGCCGGTGAGGTACCCGCCCGTCGTGTGCTTGATCCCCTTGGGTTTCGCGGTTGTCCCCGACGTATAGAGAAGGTACAGCAGATCCTCGGCGTTCATCCGCTCGGGCTCGCAGCTCGACGGCTGGTCGCGCACGACGTCATCCCACCACACATCGCGACCCTCAACCATCGTGACCGGGTCGCCGACGCGTTTAGCGACGATCACGTGCTTGAGTGAGGGCATTCCTTTGGCGATCGCTGCGTCGCAGTTGGCCTTGAGCGGAACCTTCGCTCCGCGGCGCCAACCCTGGTCGGCGGTGATCAACGCGATGCAGGTCGAGTCGTTCACGCGGTCGACGATCGAGTCGGGAGAGAACCCTCCGAAGATCACCGAGTGCGCGGCGCCGATACGGGCGCAGGCCAGCATCGCGATCGGAAGTTCGACGATCATCGGCATGTAGATCGCGACGCGGTCGCCCTTTTTCACGCCCAGCTTGCGCAGCCCGTTGGCGAACCGGCACACCATGTCGAGCAGCTCGCCGTAGGTCACCGACCAGCGGTC
>Ga0302325_10025299_pt1 | contig 12334 bp, 8 predicted proteins | sample Palsa_T0_2_FD_201948 | JGI IMG/M metagenome (GOLD analysis project Ga0302325, IMG submission 201948) | Peat permafrost microbial communities from Stordalen Mire near Abisko, Sweden - Palsa_T0_2 | ecosystem: Environmental > Terrestrial > Soil > Palsa > Peat permafrost | place: Sweden: Abisko...
TTGCCGACCACGTTGTTCTGCTGGGTGTACACCGCGTGCGCCCGGTCGATCATGGAGTACGGAGCGGCCCGCTGCTCGGCGAAGTGCACCACGGCCTCGGGCTCGAAGTCCCTGACGATGTGGTACGAGAAGATCGGGTCGGTCAGGTCGCCGACGTACAGCCCGATCTTCTTTCCGGTCAGCTCCTGCCACACCGCGATGCGGTTCTGCAGCGGCTCGATCGGTACCAGGGACTCGACTCCGAGCTCGTTGTCATAGTGCCTGCGGACAAAGTTGTCGGCGACGGCCACCTCGTGGCCCGCCTCCGACAGGTGCAGTGCAGTGGGCCAGCCGAGATACCCGTCCCCGCCCAACACCAAGATTTTCATGCTCCGGCTCCTAGAAGTTCCATCGGTCAGATTGGCTTGACTTTCCCTGCCGTTGTGCGGGATGCCGCACGAGGGCGGTAACGTGCTACGGGTGCGGATGCTGAACACGCTCCTCTGAGGTCGCATCGTACGGCTCGGCCAGGGTAGCTTTCCCGGCCTGCGGTTTCCGTACTGTATACCTGCTCTTTGAGTTTGGTCGGCTAGCTAACCTAGGACATCTATGGCTGTCACATCCAATCGGCTCACCGAGGCGCTCACCGCCAAGGCCCGCAGCACGCTCGGCATCCGGTTCGGGCGCTTCGCGGTCGCGGCCATCGCGGCGTTCGTCACCACCGAGGTCGTGCTCACGATCTGCGCCGGGCCGCTGCATCTGTCGGCCACCTGGGCCTCGCTGATCGCCTGGTTCTCCGGCGCTCTGGTGAGCTACGTGCTCAGCCGGTGGGCGTGGAAGCGGAAGGGCCGCCCGAACCTGCTGAGGGAGACGCTGCCGTTCTGGGTCGTCTCCGCCATGGTCATCGTGATCCTCACGGTAGCCACCAAGTTCGCCTACCACTCGGCCGGCTGGATCCACCTGCACGGCGCCGAGCGCGTGCTCTACGTGGACCTGATCTACGGCGTGGCCAACCTCGGCACGTTCGTGCTGCGGTTCCTGTTCTTCCACTACGTCCTCTTCGCCGGATCAGCCGGCCGGCCCGGACCCGGCGTCGCGGAAGAGGTGCTCGCCTCGACCGACCCCGGACCCGAGCTCTTCACCCGGGGCGTGGACTCGGCCAGCCCCGCGGACTCGGCCAGCCCCGCGGACTCGGCCAGCCCCGCGGACCCCGACCGGCCGGCGGACCGCGAGCGCTGACGCTCGCGCCACCAGGTGCCGTAGATGACCCGGGCGAAGCGAATCCCGTAGAAGAGGTTGTTCACGCCCGGCAGGTGCAGCCCGTAGAGCGGGTTCTGGCCCTTCTTGCTTTCCCCGATCCGCCGGCGGTGGATGGTAGCGGGCACCTCGGCCACCTTGTAGCCGTGGGTGATGACCCCGATCAGCAGCTCGGACGCCTGGTACTGCGGCTGCTCCAGCCGGACGGCGCCGGTCACCTCGGCCCGCATGGCCCGCAGCCCGAACGTCGTGTCGCTGATCCGCTGTCCGGTGAGCAGGCTGAGCGAACCGGCGAAGAACAGCACGCCGGCGCTGCGGAACATGTCCTTGGTCTCCTGGCTGCCCAGCCGCCGCGAGCCGGTCACGAAGTCCGCCTCGCCGGCCACCACGGGCGCCAGCACCTTCTCGATCTCCGCCGGGTTGTACTGGCCGTCGGCGTCGGTGGTCACGATGTAGGCCGCGCCGCCCTCCCGGGCCAGCCGGTAGCCGAGCCGCAACGCGGCGCCCTGGCCGCGGTTGACCGGCACGTCGCAGACCATGGCTCCGGCCGCCATGGCCTCCTTGGCGGTGCCGTCGACGCAGCCGTCGGCGACCACGATGACCGCCGTGGCCTGGCCGCACACCTGCGCGGGCAGCGCCTCGATCACCGGCCCGATCGCCCCGGCCTCGTTGTAGGCCGCGATCACGATCGCCACCGAGGGCAGGCTGGTGGCGCGCTCGCCGTAGGTCTCGGCGAACGCGGCCACCGCCGCGTCGTCGACGACCTGGTCCCGCGGATTTCCGTAGATCATCGGGTCCCGCCCTCCGGGGCGAAGTCTGGCCAGACCGTGGCCATGCCGGACTCCAGGTCATGCGAGGGCGCGTACCCGATCGCCCGGGCCGCCGAGATGTCCACCACCACGGCCGGCATCTCCCCGTTGCCAACCGGCACGTACTCCACCGGGATGGCCGCGCCCGTGACCCGGCGCGCCGTTTCCACCATCTCGGTCACCGACACCGACTGGCCCCCGGCGAGGATCAGCGGGCCGTTGTACCGGGCGCGCCAAGCGGCCAGCACGCCCTGGACCACGTCGTCCACGTGCACCAGGTCGCGGAGCATGGTGCCGTCGCCGCGGACCTGGACGCCTTCCCCGTCGCGCGCCGCGCGCATCAGCCGGGGCACGAAGCTGTCCTTCTCGGTCATTCCCGGGCCGTACACGTTGGAGAACCGCAACGCCGTGCCGGTGATGCCGTAGCAGTTGGCGTAGCTGCCCAGCAGCATCTCTCCGGCCGCCTTGGTCGCGCCGTACGGGGTCAGCGGGCGCAGCACGGTCTGCTCGGAGATCACCGCGGTGCCCACATTGCCGGTGACCGCGTTCGTCGAGGCGAGCAGGAAGGCTCCCACCTCGTTCTCCCGGGCCAGCTCGAGCAGCCGGGCGGTGACGTCCACGTTGAGCCGGTGCGTGCTGACCGGATCGTTCACCGAGGCCAGCACCGAGGTGACGGCGGCCAGGTGGATGATCGCGTCGGTCCCCGGCCGGACCGCCCGCTCCGGCACCCCGGGATCGCACAGGTCCCCGGTGACCGAGTGCACCTCGGGGTCCGGGAACGCCCGCAGGTCGGCCACGGTCACCTCGTGCCCCTCGGCCTGCAGAGCGCGGACCACTCTGCGGCCGATGAAGCCGGCGCCGCCGGTCACCAGGACGCGGGAACGATCAGCCATGCGTGCTCCGTTCAGCATCTGAATACCTGTCATGTTGTCGTGTGCGCGCCAGGTCGCGCACGACACGCGTACAGCCCGGGCCTTAGGCCCGGCTGCCGCAGACGGCGTGAATCGCCATCCGGTTTTCTACCGGGTTTCCGTTCGCTCACGCTACCCGGACCCGCTGAGAGTTTGCTGGTGAATGGCTGGCAAACGTACGGTTCCGGAGGAGACTCTCGGTCTGTAACGCTCGCCAGTTTACTCGGCCTTAACCTACCGTCCGCCCAGCGACGACGCGATAGAGATGATCATGTGACGCCCGCCGACCCCGGCTCCGATCCGGCCCTGGCCGAGTCGTACCGCATCCTGCGGTCCCGGCTCGACCTGAGCGGGCTGCCTCCGCTCAGCCGGGCGGTGACCGAGCACGTCGTCCACGCCACCGCCGACTTCGACTACGTGACCGACCTGGTCTGCGACGAGCTCGCGCTGGCCGCCGGAATCGGCGCGCTGCGGCGCGGCGCCGCCGTCGTGGCGGACGTGCCCACGGTCGCGTCGGGCGTCACCGGGTACCCGGTGATCTGCAAGGCGGGCGACTCGCTGGCCGTCCGGCTGGCCCGCACGGCGAACATCACCGTCAGCGCGGCCGCGGTCCGGCTGGCGTTCAGCGCCGCCGGGCCCGGCGCGGTCTGGCTGGTCGGCAGCACGCCGGCCGCGCTGTTCGAGATCATGGCCCGGCAGGTCGAGCCCGCCCTGGTCATCGGCGTCCCGGTCGGATTCGTCGGCGCGGCGGAGGCCAAGGACGCGCTGCGCCGCAGCGGCCTGCCCTCCCTGAGTAACCGCACCGAGAAGGGCGGCCCGACGGTGGCCGTCGCCGCCTTCGAGGCCCTGCTCCGCCTGGCCCAGGACCCCGAGGAGGAACCCCATGCCTGACACCCCCCGCACCCCTGACACCCCCCGCACCCCAGACACCCCCAACGTCTCGGACACCCCCCATGACCCAGGCATCCCTCGCGACCCAGGCGAGCACCGCTACTCGGACGAGCAGCGGGAGGCCGTGTACCGGGTGATCGCGGAGCGCCGGGACGTCCGGCGGGGCTTCCGGCCCGACCCGGTGCCCGCCGACGTGCTCCGCCGGCTGCTCGCGGCCGCCCACCAGGCGCCGTCGGTGGGTTTCTCCCAGCCCTGGGACTTCATCGTGATCACCGACCGGGCCCGGCGGGAGCAGATCGCCGCCCTGGCCCGCAGGCACCGCGACGAGTTCGCCGCCAGCCTGCCCGGCGTGCGGGCCCGCGCGTTCGACCGGCTGAAGATCTCCTCGATCTTGGACACCCCGGTCAACATCGTGGTCACCTGCGACCGCACCCGCGGCGGGCGGTACACGCTCGGCCGTCACGTCCAGCCCCAGACCGCGGATTTCTCCAGCGTGCTCGCGGTGGCCAACCTGTGGCTGGCCGCCCGGGCCGAAGGCCTCGGCGTCGGCTGGGTGAGCTTCTTCGACGAGCGCGAACTCGCCGCGCAACTCCTGCTGCCCGCGCACCTGGAGGTGATCGCCTATCTTTGCCTGGGCTACGTGACCGAGTTCGCGCCCGAACCGGAACTCGCCACCGCCGGGTGGGCGCGTCGGCGGCCGGTGTCGTGGGCGGTGCACACCGAGGAGTTCGGCCGCCGCGGGCTGCCAGGGGAGGAACCAGTGGATCCGCTCGCCGACGTGATCGCCGCGATCGTCCCGCCCGACGCGGCGGCGATGACCGCCGCGCGGGAACGGCAGGGCCGGATGACCAAGCCGCGCGGCTCGCTCGGCGTGCTCGAAGAGGTGTCCGTGCGGCTGGCGGGCCTGGCCGGCTGCTGTCCCGCGCCGCTGCCCGAGCCGGCCTGCGTGGCGGTCTTCGCCGCTGACCACGGCGTGCACGCCCAGGGCGTGACCCCCTGGCCGCAGGAGGTGACGGCCCAGATGGTGGCCAACTTCCTGGCCGGCGGGGCGGTGGTCAACGCGTTCGCCGCCCAGGCCGGCGCCGAGGTCACGGTGGTTGACGTCGGCGTGGCCGCCGCGCTGGAGCCGGTGCCGGGATTGCTGCCTCGCAAGATCGCGCCGGGCACGGCGGACTTTACCGCCGGGCCCGCGATGACCCGCGAGCAGGCGGTGGCCGCACTGACGGTCGGCCTGGAGATCGCCAGAGACCTGGTCGCGGCGGGCAACCGGTGCCTGATCACCGGCGACATGGGGATCGCCAACACCACTGCATCGGCCGCGCTGATCTGCGCCTTCACCGGCGCCGACCCGGCCGAGGCGACCGGCCGCGGCACCGGGATCGACGCCGCCACCTACGCCCGGAAGGTCGACGTCATCTGCCGCGGCCTGGCCCTGCACCGGCCCGACCCCGCCGACCCGGTGGCCGTCCTGGCCGCGTTCGGCGGCTTCGAGCATGCCGCCCTGGCCGGTTTCATCATGGGCGCCGCCGCGCTGCGCATCCCGGTCATCCTGGACGGAGTCATCTCGGGTGCCGCCGCCCTGGCCGCGGCGGCCCTGGCCCCCGACGTGACCGCGGCCTGCTTCGCGGGTCACCGCAGCGTCGAGCCCGGCCACGCCATCGCCTTGGATCGCCTCGAGCTGACCCCGCTCGTGGACCTAGGCCTGCGCCTCGGCGAGGGCACCGGCGCCCTGCTCGCCCTGCCCCTGATCCAAAGCGCCGCCCGCGCCCTCCGCGACGTCGCCACCTTCGACTCCGCCGGCGTCACCGACAAGCAGTAGCTCCTGCCCTCACTAACCCTCCTGCCCCCACTAACCCTCCTGCCCCCGCCAACCCTCCTGCCCCGCCCCGGCCCCCGCCATCCCGCCGTTCCAACCGGCTCGATGGAACATTGGGCCGGATAGGACCGGCTCGATGGAGCATTGAACCGGTTGAGCCGCGGACCGCCTCGTTATCACAGTGGCTAGCGGCACGGTTGGTGCTGGTGTTGTCACCTCGATCCGCTCAGCCGAGCGCGCGGTGGTAGTAACGACGTCGTTAGCCCAGGAGGATGAGGAGCCATGGACCCGTACCTGCTGGGACTCCGGCTGCAGGGGCGCCGAGTGCTCGTGGTGGGCGGGGGAGCGGTCGCCACCCGCCGGATCCCCGCGCTGCTCGACGTGGGCGCCGACATCGTCCTGGTGTCGCTCACGGTCACCGCGTCCCTGGAGGACCTGGCCGCGGCCGGCCGGATCCGCTGGGAGGAGCGCGGCTACGCCGACAGCGATTGCGCCGGTGCCTGGCTGGTCTGCGCCTGCACCGACGACCCCGCGGTGAACGCGGCCGTCGCGGCGGCCGCCGAACAGCAGCGGACCTGGTACGTCCGGGCCGACGACGCGCAACTCTCGGCGGCGTGGACGCCGGCCTCCGGCCGGGCCGACGACGTCCGGGTCGGCGTGCTCAGCGGCGACCCGCGGCACAGCGCGGCGATCAGAGACGCGATCCTGGCCGGGCTGCGGACCGGCCAGCTGAGCGCCCGGCACGGGCGCGGGCATCGAAGCGGGGTGGCGATCATCGGCGGCGGCCCCGGCGATCCCGGGCTGATCACGGTACGCGGCCGGCAACTGCTAGCCGAGGCGGACGTGGTGCTCACCGACCGGCTGGCCCCCCGCTCGCTCCTCGACGAACTGCCCGCGGACGTCGAGATCATTGACGTCAGCAAGATCCCCTACGGTCGCGCCATGCCCCAGGAGCAGATCAATGCCACTCTTGTCGACCGGGCCCGGGCGGGCCGGTTCGTAGCTAGGCTCAAGGGCGGCGACCCGTTCGTCTTCGGCCGGGGCGCCGAAGAGGTCCTGGCCTGCCTGCGGGCCGGCGTCCCGGTCATCGTGGTGCCGGGGGTGACCAGCGCGGTGGGCGTGCCCACCAGCGCCTGGCTGCCGGTGACCCACCGGGGGGTGGCGCAGGAGTTTCACGTTGTGTCAGTTCACGTCCCGCCGGGCGACGATCGGTCTACGGTGGACTGGGCGCTGCTCGGCGGCAGTCGGGGGACGCTGGTCCTGCTGATGGCCGTACAGCGGATCGGCGCGGTGGCCGCCGAACTGCTCCGACAGGGACGCAGCCCGGACACGCCCGTTTCTGTAATCGCAGACGGGACGATGCCGACGCAGCGCACAATTATCTCATCACTGGAACAAATGGAAGGCATGGTGACACGAGAGGGCATTCGGCCGCCCGCGATCGTGGTGGTTGGTGACGTGGTGAATGTCGCGGCTGAGATAACAGAGCTCATGCGCGATGTAACCGCCTGGTGAAGGGGATAAACTCCGCGTGCTAGGTGACTGCCGGAAACCCCGGTAGAAACCAATCCCCCCCGAGGAGCGCGGGGGGTTCCAGGGGTTGAGGAGGCCGTTGGAACGATGGAAGGTCAGGGTGTGGCGGCGTCCGCAGCGTCTGAAGCCGGCCGGCATGGCGAGCCCGGCGCAGGCGCTGTTGCGGCTGCCGATTTTGAAGACCCTGGCGTTAGCCATGTGACCAGTGATACTTCGGGCGGTGGTGAGGGCCAGCGGCGGAACGGGGATGATACCCACGGGATGCCTGCCCTCGGTAGACCGGAGGCATCCGGACCCGACCCCGCGGGATCCCCGCCTGACCCTGAAGAGCACCAGTCCCAGGCCTCCCAAATCTCGGCGTCTCGGCCGTCTCTGGCCGATCAAGCGAACCAGCCGACCAAAGCCGACCAACCGGATGACATGGGCGATTCGGATCGCGCGGATGACGCTGCAGGGCATGACGATACGGCCCGCAGGCAGACTCCGCGCCACGCAGCGGGCCCCGCAGACGTCCCCGGCCCGGCCAGTGTCCCCGGCCCGGCCGACGTCGTGATCCCGGCTGCCGTCCCAGCCGCGGCCGAGCGCCCCGAGGACGTCACCGCTGCCGACCCCCCCGCGCCCGCTGCCGGGCCCCCCGCGAGCGCTGCCGCCTCGTCCCCGGCGCCCCCTGCCCCGCCCCGGACGCGCGCCGGATCCCATGCGGCCGCTGAGTCCCACGTGCGGGTCGACGCGCGCCTGCTCGAGGCGGCTTTGCTCAACCTGCGCAAGCGGGTAGCGGCCGTCCCGCTGGTGTTCGAGATCGACGGTGCGGCCGAGGTGAAGACCGAACGCACCAAGGTTCTCAGCCAGATCGACGACTACCTGCTGCCCCGGGTCCGCCGGTCCGCCGCGCCCGTGCTGGTGGCCCTGGTCGGCTCCACAGGCGCCGGGAAGTCGACCCTGGTGAACAGCATCGTCGGCACCCACGTGAGCGCGACCGGCGTGCGCCGGCCGACGACCAACAGCCCGGTCCTGGCCTGCCACCCCGATGACATCGACTGGTTCGCCGAGAACAACTTCCTCCCCACCCTGCCCCGGGTCCGCCAGGAGGGGCTGGCCCGGCCGGGCCGGGACGGCCTGCTGGTCCTGGCCGCCAGCGAGGGCATGCCGCGGGGTATCGCGCTGCTGGACACCCCCGACATCGACTCGGTGGTCAAGGCCCACCACGAGTTCGCGTACCAGTTCCTCGACGCCTCGGACCTGTGGTTGTTCATGACCAGCGCCAGCCGGTACGCCGACGGGCCGGTCTGGGAGATCCTCCAGCACGCCCGGGAGCGGAAGGCCTCGCTCGGGGTGGTCCTGTCCCGGGTCCCGCAGACCTACCGGACCGAGCTCAGCGAGCACTTCAACGCCATGCTCGACGCGAACGGGATCGCCGCGGACAATCGCTTCGTCATCTTGGAGACCCCGCTCATCGACGGCATGCTGCCGCCCGAGTCCTACCAGCCGATCCGCGACTGGCTGGCCGACACCGCCGCCCGGAGCGACCGGCGGGTGGCGGTGCTCTCGCAGACCATGTCGGGCGTGCTCGACACGTTCAAGTCACGGGTTGCGGCCATGGCCGCTCACGTCGAGGCCCAGGTCGTGCTGCGCGCGGAGCTGCGGCGGACCGCGGAGGCCTCCTACGAGCGGGCCTTCGCCGAAGCGAACGCCGGCCTGAAGAACGGTTCCCTGCTCACCGGCGAGGTGCTGGCGCGCTGGCAGGATTGCGTGGTCGGCGGTGACCTGCGGCCGCGCCGCGGCGGAAAGCCCGCGAAGAGCGCCGGCCGGAAGGGCAAGCGCGCGCGGCGCGGGGCGTCGCGGCCCGCGGCGCTGAACACGGCGCTGCGTTCGGCGATCGAGTCGTTCATCGTGTCCATCACGGACCGTGCTGCCGAGCACGTGGATGGCAGCTGGCGCGGTAGCCACGCCGGCACCGTGCTGCTGGAGGATGCCGCCGCCGACCGGGCCCGTGGCGAGTACGCCAAGCAGGTCTTCGAATCCGCCTTCGGGAGCGGCGCGGCCGCGCCGTCGGAGGCCAGCCAGGCCACCGCCTTCAGCCGGTCCTCGCCCGACCTGTCGCTGCGCGCGGCGCGTGCCGTCGGCGCCTGGCAGGATCATCTGGCCCGGCTGGTCGACGCCGAGGACCACCGGACCGGGGCCAAGCGGATCTTCTTCGACGACGAGTCGCTCGCCCTGGTTGTCCTGGTCGCCATGCTCGGCGAGGACGCGCCAGGCGCGGACACGCCAGCCACCGAGGACGAGGACACCAACATCTACACCGAACCGCGGCGGCTGCTGGCCTCGGTGTACGGTGCCGGGATGCTGGCCGGGATCTTGGCCAAGGCCCGCGCCGACCTGATCCAACGAGTCCGGCTGCTGCTGGACGAGGAAATGGTCAGGTACGTCGAGGTGATCGAGTCGGCCGGGCCGTGCGATGAGGTTGCGGCGATCCGGCTGTACCAGGCGGAATACTCGCTCGAGGCGGTCAGGTGACAGCGAACACGATCGGGGTGAGTGGGCTGGGCCACTCACGCCTGCCGGCCAGGCTGGCCGCTCTTACCGAGCTGGCCCGGATCGCGGCCGGGCGAACCGGATCCGAAGGGTTCAGCCAGGAACTGCTCGCCGACACCGAGAAGCTGCTCCGGCGGTCCGGTGAGCGGATGCGGATGTCCGCCTCGCACACCGTGGTGGCCCTGACGGGCGGTACCGGGAGCGGCAAGTCCTCGCTGTTCAACGCCCTGGCCGGGGCGACCTTCTCCCCCGCCGGGGTGATGCGACCGACCACCAAGCACCTGCACGCCTGCGTGTGGGGGATGGAGGGCGCCGCCCCGTTGCTGGACTGGCTCAGCGTGCAGCGGCGGCACCGCTACGCGCGGGCCAGCGCGCTCGACGAGGGCGAGGCGTCGCTGACCGGGCTGCTCCTGCTCGACCTGCCCGATCACGACTCGGTGGTCACCGGCTCGGCGGCGATGGTCGACCGCCTGGTCAAGCTGGCGGACATGCTGGTCTGGGTGCTCGACCCGTTGAAGTACGCGGACGCGTCCGTGCACCGGCGGTACCTGGTCCCGCTGGCCGGGCACGCGGCCGTGACCACCGTGGTGCTCAACAAGTCCGACACGCTGACCCCCGAGCAAGTCGCCGACTGCGCGGCCGACCTGCGCCGGCTGCTCGACGCCGAGGGACTGTCGGAGACGCCGGTGCTGGTCACCTCCGCGGCCACCGGAGCCGGCCTTGATGAGCTGCGCCGCACGCTGGCCACCGTGGTCGCCGCCCGGCAGGCGGCCAGCGACCGGATCGCGGCCGACATCGATGCCCTGCTGGAGCGGTTCGCCGTCTACGCCGGTGACTCCGTGCCCGGCTGGCTGGCGCCCGTAGCGTCCGCGCAGCTGGTGGCCGCACCGACTACCGAGGCGACCGCGACGGCCAGCAACGGACCCGCCCCCGCCACCACCCAGACATCGGAACGGCCACCCTGGGAGCACGACGGCTGGGTTGATAGCCGCGCCGCGGACGAGCCCGGAGGCACGGCGCAGGCGTCCCGGCCGCCCTGGTCCGACGGGACCGGGAACGAGCCCGGCGCGGGAACCAGCCCCGACGCCCCGGCGAACGGCCGCACGGACAGCGCTGCTGACTGGCAGCCCTGGCAGACGAACGCCGCGCCCACCAAGCCGGCCTCCACGTCGCGTCCGCCGTGGGAAGACGCCTCGTCCAACCGCCCGGGCGGCGGGGTGCCCGCCCTCGATCCCGTGATGTACATTCCCTCCGGTCCGGCCGCCGTACTGACCGCCGCGGCCGCCAAGGCGGCCGGCGTGGCAGCCGCCACGGAGACCCTGAACGGCGCCCGCGAGCGCCGGGCCATGAGCTACATCGGCTGGCCGCCCGCGCGGCTGGTCGCGCGGCTGCGCGGCGGCGCGCCAACCTCGGCGCGCAAGCTGCTGGCCGGCGAATCTACTGATGGCGCGCAAGCGCAGCGTTCCGACATGGACAACGCGATCACGGTGTTCGCCGAGGAGGTCGGCGGGTCGCTGCCGGAGCCCTGGTCGCGGACGGTGCGGGCGGCGGCCCGGTCGCGGGCCAACGAGGCCCAGGCCGCCCTGGGCGCGGCCGTGGCCCAGGGGCTGCCGTCGCGGGACAAGGTCACCGGGTGGTGGCGGCTGATCGCAGCCGTGCAGTGGCTGCTGATGCTCCTGACGCTGGCCGGACTGGTATGGATCGCGCTGATCCTGTCCCTGCACGGGTCGCACAAGTCGTCGTCGCTGATCAGCGATACCGCGCTCGCCCCCTGGCTCGGGGTCATGGTGGTCGCGCTGCTGCTGTTGGGCGGGCTGATCGAATCGTGGTGCCAGAACATGGTGGTGCTCGCGGCCGACCGTGAGCGAGAACAAGCCAACCAGGCCATCATGTCCCGGATCGCCGCCGTCACCAGCGACCTGGTCCTCGCTCCTGCCGGGCGCGAGCTCGCCGACTACGAGCGCTTCCGCGCGGAGCTGGCCGCTGCCCGCGACGGCGCTGACCCGGCCACCTCGTCGTCATCCTTATGAGAGCATGACCGGCACGCGTGACGGAGGTGGTATGTCCGGACAGCCTGAGGCTGACGACAGCGCCGATGAGGACAGCGCCGATATTGACCAGCTCCTCGATCTGGCCACGCCCTGGTGCCTGATGGTCGCCGCCACCTTGCGCATTCCCGCCCTTATCGCGGAGGGCCACCACGACATCGCCGACCTGGCCGCGGCGGCCCGCTGCGACCGCGACGCGCTGCACGCGGTCCTGGACCACCTGGTCGCCAAGGGCGTGTTCCGGCAGCCAGCGCCGGGACGCTTCGCCTGCAACCACGCCGCCGAGCAGCTCGCCGATCCGGGGCGCTTCCTGGATCTTGAGGGCATCGGCGGCCGGATGGCTCACACCTGGGGCACGATGCTGGACTACGTCCGCACCGGCCAGCCGGCCTACCAGAAGGTGTTCGGCCGGCCGTTCTGGGAGGATCTCGCCGCGCACCCGAGGATCGCGGCGGACTTCGACGCGCTCATGGGACCCGCCGGGCACGGCACGCCGGACTTCGACATCGAGCTCACCGGCGGGTGGGACGAGATCCGCGCGGTGGTGGACGTCGGGGG
>Ga0302325_10025300_pt1 | contig 12334 bp, 9 predicted proteins | sample Palsa_T0_2_FD_201948 | JGI IMG/M metagenome (GOLD analysis project Ga0302325, IMG submission 201948) | Peat permafrost microbial communities from Stordalen Mire near Abisko, Sweden - Palsa_T0_2 | ecosystem: Environmental > Terrestrial > Soil > Palsa > Peat permafrost | place: Sweden: Abisko...
TGGCGAAGCCCTGGAGTCCTTTGGCCGGTTTTATGGGACGGAGCGCACCCGGAGCGCCATGGCCGGCATTTTAGCGGCCGTGCGGGAACTGGCTGGATTCGGCGTCCTCGTTCCGGCTCGCACCCAGCGCTCGCGCTATTCCGAGGAGATGGCGCGGCATTACATCCGGTCGCGTGAGATTCCGGCCGAGATCTCATCCACCATTGCCGCGGCCGCCGCGGTGTCCGCCGGCACCGCCATTCTCGACATCGGAACCGGAACTGGAAGCATTGCCATCGGGCTGGCGGAAGACTCCGACGACGTCACCGCACTCGATGTTTCGGCGCCCTTCCTGGAAGCGGCACGCGCGGCGGCGGCCGCTCGCGGCGTGCGGCCTGTTTTCCGCAACGCGTGCGCCAACAAGCTGGTGCTCGACGATGCCGAGTACGATGTGCTCGTCATCTCGCAGGCTTTCCACTGGCTCGACGCCAGTTGCGCGGTGCGCGGCGCCTATCATGCCTTGAAACCCGGCGGCCTGCTTTATATTCTTGAAACCAAGCCCATGCTGCCGGCCTCCCATCCGCTCAAGGCCCTTCTCGGTCACGGCTGCCCGAGCCGGGAGTTCGTCGAATGGGAATGCGGACGGCACGCCGAGTGGTACGCCAACTTGTTCGAAGCCTTGAAGCCGCACGATTCGTTGATCGCCTTCGAGCGCACTTGGGTCTTCCATCAGCGCCGCCCCTTCGATAGCGGTTATGCGCGGGCTTTCTTTTTTGTCGAGGACCTCAAAAGCCCGACGCTCGGGCAGAGTGAACCGTGGGAGGCCATCGAGCAAGCCTTCCGGAATCAGCCCGCGGACAATGCCTGCGGCGACATGTACTTTCTCCTGATCGAGTTTCGCAAACTCGACTGCCGGAAGAGCCCGTTCGAAGATCCCCGGCCGCCTGTTTGCGTGCGCCTGGACAGCGCCATTGAAATACCATACCGATCCCCTGGAAAGGAGGCCGAAGTTGAATACAAGCATTGCGCTGTGTAGTGTGGTCACCCGTTCCGTACTGCCGGAGTTCCGGCTTTTGAAGTACTCCTTCGAGCTCTACCATGGCGCGGGACGTAGGTGGTTCCTCAGGACCGACCGTGCCTCGGCGGATGCGCTGGCCGGCCATCCGCGGATCTCCTGCACGGTTTTCACCGACGAAATTCTCCAGCGCCCCGATATCGAATGTGCGGACTTTCGGACCATCGTCGGCCAGAAGATGAACGCCTTAGCCGACGCGTGGGATTCCGGCTGCGGCTCCGTTCTGTTCATGGACGCCGATCTGCTGATCACCGCTCCTATCCTCGGTCTTCTGCAGAGTATTCCGGGACAGGTGCTTCTGGCGCCCAATTACTATCCCAAAGGACACGAACACTTTATCCCGATCCACGGGTACTACAACGCGGGCCTGGCGTTTACCCGGACGAATGAATTTCACGTGTGGTGGAAGAACGCTTTCGCGGCGGAGCCTACCCGTTGGACGGACCAGGCCGTGCTGAATGAAGCCTGGCGTTACTTCGAAATCGGGACGATTCCCAACTCGGCGAATATTGGTTTCTGGCGGTCGGCGAACGGCTTGCAGCACCCCGCCATCCCCGCCGATTGCTCCTGCTTGCACGCGCATTTTTTCCAGCCCCTTCGCACCGTGCGCCAGTGGATCGATCGCGCTTTTGCGCTGCACTGCGTGGAGTACCTGAACGGCAGCCACGACACGCGGCACGGGAAACTCCTGCGCAAGATTCTCGCCACGGATGCGCCGGGTTGGTATCAGGCAGCCATGCGGATTCGCTGAGCGCTGCGGCCGCTGGCGGCGAGCGGACTACACTTTCGCGGAATCGCCGTGAGCCTGCGCAACCGGCACACCATTTCCCACTTTCTGCGGCTGGGAAACCTCGGTCAACCGCATCAGAATGCTGGTGACCCTCCCGATGACCTCCGCTTCCGAGGGAAAAACAAAGGATCGGGCCCGGCAAGGCGAGAGCGGATGCGGAATCGAGAGTATCCGGTCTTTGCTCATCTGACACCATGAGCACACATAGCCGGTCCGCAATTCGAGGAAGTAAATGGGCCGATCGTATTCTGTCCGGTAGACGGCCGGCGGGGCCACCTTCTCACATTCGTCAATCTCCACGAACGAGCCCGGGCGGATTAATGGATACATGGTGTAATCGGAACGCCCGATGAACGCGTATCTGCGCTTGTGGCCGTCCAATCGCAGGGTGGTAGCCAGAGGCATGTCGCTTTGCGCGTGCAGGCTCCCGGCGATCAGGGTGGTGTTGTCTGCCGCAGCCCCGCCCGTCGAACACCTGGGTAAGGACGCAGCCTGATTTTGGTTCGTCCCTTCCACCGAGCACAAGTGCGTACTGGCGAGTTGCATGGAACCGTGCAGCCGGCCGGCCGCCTCCGTATCCACGTAGTACGCCAGAAGCTCGGGCAGGGTGAGCCCATAGATGGCGCTTAGTGTGAATAGCTTGTAGATACTCGGAAGGGAGCCGTTGTTTTCCACCTGCACTAACCGGGCGTGCGAGATACAGAACTCCCCGTTCAGTTGTTGAGTGGCTACGGAGTCGCTCAGCCTGGCCACCTCTCGCGTCGTAAGTCCGAGGTGCAGGCGGATTCGCCTCAGCCTCTCTCCGGGGCCTTTCGTAACAGTCGTCGGTATCATCCAATTGCCCTTCCTCATCCAAATGCGGCGGTTGTAACCGGATCCGCCCGCACCGGACTTCCACCGGTCCGCGCGCCAGACCCGCGCTCCGCTGGCTGATCCGGATTTGCCAAAGTTCGGCGATTAGAGTTCCTCCTCGTCATCCTCATCGCTGTCGTCCCGGAACTCGAAATCCTTAATGATGAGGGCGCCATCGATGTCGATTCCCAGGGACGCGATGCCGAGCACCACTTCAGCTACTTTACCGACTTTGGTAATCACAGGACGTTCGTACATGTTATTTCCAGCTCCTTTGCTTTCGTAACTAATTTTCGTGTGCGTGCCTTTATGTCAAGCGCGATCGAGAACACTTAGCTTTTTCTTGTAAGACGGTGAGTCGCCGACCACCCGCCCATCAACCTCGACCCAGGCGTGCGCGAAGAACGGCAGCGGCCGGCAGCCAATCACCAGTTCTGCCCTCTGACCGTCGTACCGCAGAAGACGAACCATCGCCGTGGAGCGCTGCAGGCACCGGATGCGTTTGCAGTACAGCGCAGCCGCCCACTGTATTGCTTCGCACACGGCCGATTCCAGGTCGGGCGCCGGAATCGCCTCGGCGGGCTGTAAGCGGCGCAAGCCGCCGTCAATCCGCTGGAACCCGAACAGCGACATGACCACGTCGAAGCGGAGCAATTCCCAGAGCGCGCGTACGACCAGCCAAGCTGAGGCCCGCTGCGGCATGTCAATTGCCTCCGCCATTGACCAGCAGACCGCCGGCCCGCAATTCAGATACGAAGGCGGTTACGTCTTGCGCCGCTTGATCCTCCGGCAGGCCGTATTCGCGGCTGAGTCCGGTGGCTATGGACGCCAGGCTCTGTCCGCTCGTCAACCCTTGCCAGATGAGACGTCCGGTACGGTTGCAGGTGAAGACCATGCCTCTGGCGACATCCAGCAGCGTCATACCGTCGCCTTCCGATGAGATCCGGACATGCGGTGAGACCGCCAGGCAGCCGCGCGCGGCATTGCCCGGGTTCTTGCGGGCGATCATCCTAATTTGCTTGAACATTCGTACTAACATGGTGTAAGAGTATTCTGTCCGATCGAATGTTTTGCTTCAACCCTAAAAATAAGCATCGCGACACGCCATTTTGTGAGGGTTATATTCTCATTACTGGGTATTACTTCCAGGTTATCGATAACAGGTTGGAAACCGTTACGGCATCGGGGTGGAGGGCGGGCAATATTGCCCGCAGCTGGAGTTTCCTTCACCGTGGGGCGGGCAATTCTGCCCGCAGCCGGCTTTCAGCCGGCTCTTCCCGCGAGCGAAGCTCGCGGGTTACGCGGGCTACGCCCGCGGCGACCGCAAGAGTGCGGTCGCGGCACGCTGAGAGCGTGCGCCACGTCAGGTCGCAGGATGTCCAAACTCCAGGGCGGCTGAAAGCCGGCTGCGGCCAGGATTGGCCGCCCCACGAGACTGGCTAAATGGATTCCGTGTGCCTCTCCCGGCACTGAAGCCATGATTCCAGCAGGATGAGATTCCGCAATTGCGGTTCATTGCAGGGGAGTCCCTGGGTCAGCCGCCGCAGCCGGGCTTCCACGCTGCGGCAATCCACGTAGCCGCCCTCGACCAGGCGCATCCGTGGCACATCGCCTAGCAGTTGGGTCGCTAGCGGCAGGAAGCATCCGTTGTACGTACCGTCGTAGATGCCCTTGGAACGTCTGCGAAGCACGTTCGGGGGAACCATCCCGGCGAGTGCCCGGCGCATCAGCCATCGGGGCTCGCCGGGCCGGCAGGTCAACCCCGGCGGAATGGTGAGCATGAATTCCACCAAGGGCCGGTGGGCGAAGGGATGCGAGTAGCAGACATGCTCTAAAGGCTCCGGGCACTGCAGCCGCCGCCCCTCCAGCGTTTCGCTCAAGGCCCACAAGCGCTTGCGCCGCGCGGGGTTCACCCATCGCCATGCGGCGGCGCGCAGCCGCTCCCTCTCCTCCAGTTCCATCGTTCGTCGAAACCCAGGTACCAGCGAATCGCCATACACCCGGCGATCGGAATCGAACGGCGCGAAATCGGAATTTCCCGCTGTGGGCCAACGCGAGAAATTCGCCTGGAACGCCCGCCAGAATACGCGATACACGGGCACTTGCAGGGATCGGCTCCAGCCGAACGCCTCGGCCATCGCGCTGCGGAGCCGGCCCTGCCGCAGATAGCCGGCGACCTGTTCGGAATCATCCAGCCAATTGCCCATGACCAGGTCTCCGAGTTGGCCCGTCAGGAAGACGTTGGAGCCAAGTGCATCCATGCGCTGGGCCAATTCCCGGAAGCGTGGTTGCCACCACATAGGCGCGCTGCCACCGGCACTCCCCGCACCGATCAAAGGATAGTCGGCCAGATTGAGATGCACGCCCGGACGTCCACAGGACCGCTCGACGCGCCGGTAAAACCTCTCATCGCTGTTGCCCTTCTCACAATACGTAAACGTGAACAGGTTGGGCGCCGGAGCGGAACGGCTGGCGATCAGCCGGTCGGCCACCGAGACCACCGAGGTGGAATCCAGGCCGCCGCTCAGTTCGGCGCACACCGCCGCCGTGGTATTCAACCGGACGGCTACGGCTTCCTGGAACAGATACCGCAGCCGTTCCTCATATTCTTCCAGGCTGCGCAAGCGCGTCTCGCCATCGACCGGAAGATTCCAGAACCGGCTCGTGGATACGCCGTCGCGGCAAAAGCAGACGGCGCTGCCCGGCGGTACCGAATAGATTCCGCGATACGGCGTGCGCCCGGCAGCCGCGCCGCAGCGAAGAAACTCCGCGACGTAGCTCTCGTCGATATCCTGGACAGCGCTCCAGCGTACCAAGTGCGCCAACGAAGAGGACCACAGCACACGGTCGCGGCCGGCCCAATAATACAGCGGCCGCGAACCGGCATAGTCGCTCGCGAGCAGCAATTTCCGCCCTGCGTGGTCATAATAGGCCAGGCTCCAGTCGCCGATCAGCGCGCCCCATCCCGCCGTGCCCTCCGACGCGTAGGCGGCCAGGGCCACTTCGCCGTCCGCCGCCGCACCCCATCTGGCGCCGAACCGCGAGGCCAGTTCGATGCGATTATCCAGACGGCCGTCCCAGGCGCATGCGTCGCCGGCCGGCGAAACAGCCACTTGGCATTCGCGTCCCCCGGAGCAACACTCCACTCGCGTCATGAACAACTCGGGAAGGCAAAAATACCCGCCCGCATCGGGGTGCGGGTCCCGATGGCCAAGCGCCGCGGCCTTATCCGCCGGGGAAACCGGCCGCTCATCCAAGTCGAGGACCCCTGCTAAGCGCCACACTTTGTCCTCACCTTTCGGTAGTGGGTCAGTTTTGACTTGGAGGAGCGGGCAATTCTGCCCTGGGGTCCCCTTTGGGGACGGCTTTCAGCCGGCTCTGGCCGCCTAAAAGGCGGCTGCGGCCAAGATTGGCCGCCCTCCAAGTCCAAACTGACCCACTACGACCTTTCTAACGCCCTCCGCTCGCGAACCGGTAGGATATTTCTACCAGCCGCATCACGATCGCCAGTTCCTCTTCGTCTCGTGGTGCGTAAATCATCACCAGCGTCGCGGGCAGGATCCCCGCCGCCGCTCCAGGATGCTGTTCTCCCCAGCGCGTGCGCAGGACCTGTTCGCGGATCCGTTCCGGAAGCGTCAGGTGCAGCCCTCCGGACGGCGCTGGATGAAGCAGGCAAAACTCATGGTCGTCGATGAACGCATCCCTGGGGCCGTGCGCAAACTCATCCGGCAGCCGCAGTGCTCGCGTTTGCGGGCTGGTCATCCGGCTCTCCCGCGGCCGGATATGCGGCAAATGGGTGCTCCAGTCAATCAGTTTCTCGGTGATCGCGCCCGGTGGCCACTGGTCCAGTTGGACATGCGGCAGCCGGCGTTGCGTCTTCGGCGGCCGCCCCGCCCTCGCGGGAAGGTACCGCGCCGGCCATTCCGGGATGTTTTCTTCCGGCACATTTCAAGATTGCCCTACCCGAGATCCGGGCGCATCGCCATTTCGCCCGTCAACAGCATCCCCAATTCTGATGTGTCGGGCATCCCCAGTAACGCTGAAAAGAAAATCTTCCGAGGCGGCTACAAACTGAGAATGCCGCGCCGCAACGCGGTCATCACCGCCTGCGTGCGGTCCGCCGCGTGTAACTTGGAGAGGATGTGTTTGACGTGCGCATTGACCGTCGCCTCGGAAAGCGACAGATTGAAAGCGATTTCCTTGTTGCGCAGACCCGCCGCGACCTGCTGCAGGATCTCGACTTCGCGCGATGTCAAATCGTGTCTGGGAAAATTCTCCGCCAGGCAAGCGCCCACCTGGGCCGGTATGTACCGCTTCCCGCCTGCGATGTTCTCAATGGCCAGAATCAATTCCTTCCTCACCATGTCCTTGAAGAGATAGCCGCGCGCCCCGGCTTCCAGAGCCCGGTAAATGCCTTCGTCTCCGCCCACGGTAGTCAGGACAATGATTTGGGCGTCCGAGGACTTGTCGCAGATTTTCTTGATCGCTTCCGCGCCGTTGATATCCGGCAAAAGCAGATCCATGATCACAATAGCCGGACGCAGTTTGAAATAACTCTCCACGGCATCCGTTCCGGTGCCTGCTTCGCCAACCACCTTCATATTCGGCCGTGCGGAAATGATGGCGTTCAGGCCGTCACGCACCACGGGGTGATCGTCCACGATGAGGACAGTGATTGGCTTGGAGGCGCTTTCCTCGATCATTTGGTTTTTCCTCGGTCAAACGGACTGCGTCTGTCCGTTGCCCAAGTAACGCTTCTCAAGGTCGCGTCTGTGCGGGCCCTTGCACCAAATTTTAGGATCTGATATATCGTTTGTCAAGGCGACAACAATGCAGGCTTCGCACCGTGGGGCGGGCAATTCTGCCCGCAGCCGGCTTTCGGCCGGCTCTGGCCGCCTAAAAGGCGGCTGCGGGCATGATTGGCCGCCCCACGGTGCAAAAAGTATGTGGCATTGCGCTATACTGCTCGCCGCCGCGAGCGTGTTTTTGATCACAGTTGCAGCGCTCGCCCAACCGGCGCCCGTACCTCTGAACCAGTTGATTCATAGCAGTTGGACTCAAATCGAAGGCGACACCATCGCACCCACCGCGATGGCGCAAACCGCCGACGGAGTGCTATGGCTTGGGACGCGCGCCGGCCTGGTCTGGTTCGATGGCGCGCACTTCGTCCGCTGGAAACCGTATGGTAACGAACAACTGCCCGGCGAACGCATCACCGCGCTGCGCGCCTCGATCACCGGAGGTCTCTGGCTGGGCACTTCGGCGGGCCTCGCCAAATTGGAGCATGGCCATCTCACCAGCTACACGACGCGGGAGGGTTTGCCGGCTGGACAAGTATTGGCGCTGATCGAGGAGCAGGACGGGACCGTGTTTGTGGGCACCGCGGGCACGGCGGAAAGTGGGTTGGCCTCGCTGACGCGCGGCGGACCCCATGTGCTGGCCCGAGTCCGCGGCTTGCCTGATCCCGCGGTGTTATCGTTGTTCGAGGACAGCCGCCACCAGATCTGGGTCGGGACCGCGGGTGGTGTTTGCCGCGCGACCTCGCGCGCCGTCGATTCGTGTTGGCTGACCAAACGCCCCACTGAAATCCTCTCGATGGCGGAGGATTCCGAGGGCCACCTGCTGGCCATCGACGGGAACAGGGGCATCCTCGCCATTCCTAACCGTCCACTGGGCACACCTGCCGCCGTGCCGCGCGAAAAAGTGCCCGCGGCGAGGACCCTGTTAACCGACAAGCAAGGCAGCGTTTGGATCGGCACCCTGGGACAAGGCTTGTTCCAACTCCATGCCGGCAAGTTAGAGCATTTCACCCGCCGCGAGGGCCTGACCAGCGACCTGGTGGAAACCCTCTTTGAGGACCGCGAAGGCAACCTGTGGGTCGCGACCGCCGGCGGACTGGACTTGTTCCGGGAACCCAAGGCCCGGCGGTGGTCGACATCCGAGGGCCTCTCGGGAAGTCTAGTCACCGCGGTTTGCGCTGCCCGGCATGGTGGAGTCTGGGTGGGAACCGCCGGCGGCGGGCTTAATCGGTTGCGCCAGGAACGCTTCAGCCCGTGTTTTAGCGATTCTGGCCTGAAACAATCCACCGTCATTTCGTTGTACGAAGACCCGCATGGGCGCTTGTGGGTGGGCACCACACGTGGATTTGGGTATTGGTCGCAAGGCCGCCTGATCGAGTTCCGCGCGCCGGGCGGCGCTCAGTTAGACCGGGTATTTGCCATCGCCGCGGGTCCCGGTGGAGACCTGTGGCTGGCCGATTCACAAAGGGGTCTGTTGCGAGTTCGCGGCACTCGCACGGAGGCGGCCGGCATGCCGCAAATACCCGCCGGAAAGGTTGTCTACGAGTTGGCATCCCGCGCCAATGGTGAACTCTGGATCGGGTTTTACGACGGTGGCGTCGCGGTGCTGGGCGCGGACCAACGGATCGCAGTTTATCGACCCGAGGACGGATTGGCGCCAGGCGCCGTGCAATCGATTTATGAAGATAGCGCCGGCGCTGTCTGGGTCGCGGCTGCGGGAGGATTGAGCCGGTTTCGCGGCGGCCGCTGGACTACCTGGTCGAAGGAACAAGGCCTGCCGCCGGGTGGTGTCCAGAGCGTTGCCGAAGATGCTCACCACGGCCTTTGGATCGGCACCGCCGGCGGGCTGCTGCGGTTGGAGCAGAGTGACTTGAACCGTGAGGACCGCTCCAAGCCCTTGTCCTTTTCCGCGTATGGCCCCCTCGACGGAATAAGGCTGCCAACGTCCCGTAAAATGGCCAACCCGCGCATGGCGGCATCCGGCGACGGCCGTTTGTGGATCAGCACCGAGGACGGACTCGCCAGTATCGACCCAGCCCGGGTGCGCTCTACCCCACAGCCGCCGCCGGTGATGATCGAGCGCGTGCTGGTGGATGGGCGCCCGGTGGATGCGGACCGACAGGTGGCATTCCGGGGCCGCGGCTTTGAACTTTACTATACGGCGCTTTCCCTGACCGCCCCCGAGATGGTGAAGTTCCGCTACCAACTGGAAGGCTTCGACCCTGGCTGGACGGTCACCACGGCGCGGCATATCCTATATGTCAACTTGCCGCCCGGGCATTTTCGCTTTCGTCTTACGGCCGCCAATGCCGATGGGGTATGGAATCCCGCCGGAGCGGAGTTGGCGGTTCACCACCGGCCCTATTTATACCAGACGTGGGTTTTCAGGGTTATATTGGCCGGCGCGATCGCGATGTGCGCTTACGGAATCTACTGGATGCGCATGCGGCAACTCCGTTCCCGGTTTCGTCTCGTGCTGCAAGAGCGGTCGCGGCTCACGCACGAATTGCACGACACCGTGCTGCAGGGATTTGTGGGAGTCGTCTACCAGTTGGAAGCCGCATCGCTGCAGTTCGACAAGTCGCCCGAGTTGGCTAAACAGAGGCTGACTCACGCACTCGACCGGGCCGAACAATCCTTGGCTGAGGCACGCCGGGCGATGCTCTCTATGCGCCTGACCGCGCTCGACAACCATAGCCTGCCCGAGGCACTCCTCAAGGAAGGCAGGAACATCGTGGAAGGCACCTCCATCGGCTGTGACATGACCGTCACAGGCCGCGTCCGTCAACTGCGGTACGACATCGAAGCGGCTTTGTTTCTCATCGCGCGCGAGGCCGTCAACAACGCCGTCAACCATGCGCGGCCGCAACGGGTCGCCGTGACATTGGATTATTCGGGTCCAGGCGTACGGCTGGCGATCCGTGACGACGGCATCGGCTTCGACCCGCACGCCCGCACGGATATTCCCGGCCACCTCGGATTGGCCGGCATCGAGGAGCGCGCCAGGCAGATCGCCGCCTCGCTCACGCTCGACAGCCAGCCGGGAAAGGGCACGGTTGTTGAGATCGCGCTGGCCAAATGCTAAGTGCCCAGCCACCTACGGCGCCACTACCGGCAGCTCCACGTAACTCTCTTCGCCCGCCGCGTGATACACGCGTTGCACCGCCTTCCGATAATCCTCCGGCCTGGCCCAGAAAATGTTAGACACAAAAGTCTGTGGATTCCGGTCGTAGAGTGGAAACCAGCTCGACTGAATCTGCACCATCAGGCGATGCCCCCGCAGGAACACATGGTTCGCCGTAGGCAGATCGAAGCGATACTTCAGGGGCTGCCCCGCGGCGATCGGTCTGGCCGTCTCCAGGCTCTCGCGATAACGGCCGCGGAAAATATCCGCCGACACCATTAATTGATAGCCGCCCATCTCAGGCTGCTCGGCCACCTCGTCGGGATACACGTCGATCAACTTCACCACCCAGTCGGAATCCGTGCCGCTGGTGGACGCGACCAGATTGGCGACCGGTTGCCCGCCGATCTTCACCGGTGCGGTCAACACATCGGAAACGAAGGCCAGGACATCCGGCCGGCCGGATGCTTCCCGCTGGTCGTCCACCAGCCATTTCGACCAAGTCTTGTGTCTCTCGTCGCCGATGGGGCGCTCGCGGAAGGGCACCGGTTTGGCGGGGTCGGAGACGTATTCCTCGTAAGCGCTGGCCTCTTGCTTGGGCGCTTCGAAACTAAGCTTGAGCCCGGCGTGCAGATACAGCGGAGAGGGCCGGCCGATGGGCCATGCTGTCAGCCGCCGCCATGCATTCGTTCCGGTTTCGAACGCCGAGACAGGCGCCACATCGGCCTTCGGCGCGCCGTCCTTCAGATATTGAGCAAGGAACGGGCCCAGGATCTGCTGGCGGAAGTAGAGTGCCGTGTCGCTATGAAATCGCAAGGCGCCCAGCGTGCTGCCGTCACCGATCTCCTGGCCGTGATGCCAGGGTCCCAGCACCAGAAACACTTTGTCGTTACCCGTATCCTTGGGCTTGATGGCCTTGTAAACGGCCATCGCGCCGTAGATATCCTCCTGGTCCCAGAGGCTGTCCACCAGCATCACGGGCACCGTGAGCGGTTGCGCCGCGAGCACCTGGTCCACCGCCTGATCGCGCCAGAAGGCGTCATAAGCGGGATGCTCCACCATCTTCCGCCAGAAACCGAGTTGTTCCAAGCCGCGGCGCCGCGCGAGTTCGCCCGCCGATACTGCCTGCATGTACATGTCGTAGTCGTCGTAGTGGCTGGTCCACCACTTTACGTCCGAGGTGCGGCTGGCCTCCTGGCCGTAGATGTATTCCAGATTAGGCTGGCGGAACGCGCCATTGTGGAACCAGTCGTCGCCCTTCCAGCCGTCCACCATGGGGTTCATGGGTACCGACACTTTGAGCGCCGGGTGCGGATTCACCAGCGCCATCAGGGGCAGGAAGCCATCGTAGGAAATGCCCAGGATGCCGACTTTGCCGTTGCTCTCCGGGACGTTCTTCACCAGCCAGTCGATGGTGTCGTAAGTATCCGTGGCGTGATCCACGGGCGTGGGATTCAGCGGGCCGTGCAAAGGACGAGTCATTACATAGTCGCCTTCGGAGCCGTGCTTGCCGCGTACGTCCTGCACCACGCGGATGTAGCCGCCTGCGACGATCACCTCGGTGGCGTTGTCGTAGCCTTGCAGGGTGGGGCTCAAGTGCACACTGCGGCTGTGGCCGGTGAGGTCGGCGGCATCGTAGGGCGTACGCGTCAGCAGAATCGGCGCGGCGTGCGCGCCCTTTGGCAGCAGGATGATGGTATGCAGCTTCACGCCGT
>Ga0302325_10025301_pt1 | contig 12334 bp, 14 predicted proteins | sample Palsa_T0_2_FD_201948 | JGI IMG/M metagenome (GOLD analysis project Ga0302325, IMG submission 201948) | Peat permafrost microbial communities from Stordalen Mire near Abisko, Sweden - Palsa_T0_2 | ecosystem: Environmental > Terrestrial > Soil > Palsa > Peat permafrost | place: Sweden: Abisko...
ACGAGGCTCAAGTGGTCTACCGCTGGAAATACAAGCCGGAGACTTTGTCGGTCATCTAGTCAATTGCAATGTTATTTGGGAATCACCCTACTAGGTGGCCTGCTGCCCAAAGATGACGCTCAGGCAGCGAGTTGGTACCGCGAGCGAAGGGATGTTTCCATCCAACTTCTAAGACTTTCCAATAGCGGCTTGGCGCGTGCCTGGCGAGCGGAGCGGCGTGCATCGATCGGCTTGCCCCGGATCTCTTCTTCGATGCCGTACAGAGCGCCGTAAGCGTGGCTTCCTGGCCGTATTGCTGATCGTTCCTATGTGTGGTTGTGTCCACGATTCTGGTTGTGGACACGACTTGTATGAGTGAGAAGGGTGAAGCTATTTCTTGGAGCGAGATCTTCCGGATGGTGTGTTGACTTCGTCGGTGAAGATATCTTCGGTGAAGGCGAGGGCTACGGCTAGGTCCAGGCGCTGAAGCAACTGCAGGAAGGTCTCGCCGTCGCGGCGGACGAGCATGGCGAGGCAGTTCGAGCCATCGACCGTGGTGGCAACGCCGCCCACGGGATCAAGCGTGCCGATGGTGATCTCTCCGTAGTCGATCAGTTCGGCGAGGTGCGGCGGCAGGTCGGCATCGAGGACAGTCTTTTTGTTCATGCCGCGAGTTGGCTTATTGATTGCAGGCTTGGGGCGAGGTGCCACGGCAGAAGTTCCTTGATGCGTGAGATGGGGTGTTCGGCGATATGGGTCAGAACGTGCCGCAAGTATGCCTCGGGGTCGAGGCAGTTGAGCGTGGCGGAACCGATCAGGGCATAGCAGGCGGCAGCGCGTTCGCCGCCACGGTCGGAACCCGCGAAGAGATAATTTTTCCTTCCGAGGGCGACGCATCTCAGGGATCGCTCGGCGGCTGAGTTGTCGATCTCGATGGCACCATCGTCGACGTAGCGAGAGAGCGCGTCCCACAGCGCGAGCGCGTAGCGGATCGCCGCCACCACGTCGGACTTGCGGGAGAGCTGGCTTAGCGCGCCCTGCATCCAGTTCTTCATCGCGTCGAGCAGCGGTCGGGCGCGGGCTTGGCGAACTTGTTGTCTGAAGTCTGGAGAGCGTCCGCGTATCTCGCGTTCGATCGCGTACAGTTCACCAATGCGGCGGACGGCTTCGATGGCGATGGGCGATCGCTGCGCCTCGACAAGGTCATAGAACTTGCGCCGGATATGGGCCATGCAAGGCGCCTGACGGACTGTACCGTCTTCGTAGAGCTTGTTGAACCCGGCGTAGGCGTCGGCCTGAAGGACGCCCTTGAAGTTCTTCAGATGCTGTTGCGGATGTTCGCCCTTGCGGTCGGGCGAGTATGCGAACCAGACCGCTGGCGGCTCGGTCGAGCCCGAGGGCCGATCGTCGCGGACATACGTCCAGAGTCTTCCTGTCTTCGTCTTGCCGGTGCCTGGAGCGAGCACCGGAACCGGCGTGTCGTCGCCATGCAGCTTGTCTGATGAGATCGCATAACGGCGCAAGGCCTCGACCAGCGGTTCGAGCAATGCGCTCGCCCCGCCAACCCACTTGGCAAGAGTCGAGCGGTCGAGTTCGACGCCTTCGCGGGCGTAGATCTCCGACTGGCGATAGAGCGGGAGATGATCGCAAAACTTCGCGGTGAGCACATGTGCCAGGAGGCCGGCCCCTGCGAACGAGCGCTCGATGGGCCGCGCGGGCGCTGGAGCTTGAACGACACGCTCGCAACCGGGGCAGCACAGCCGAGGACGAACATGACGGATCACCTTGAAGCTGGCCGGGACATACTCCAGCATCTCCGACACACCTTCGCCCAGCTTGCGAAAGGCCCCGCCGCACTTCGCGCAGCCCTCTTCCTTCGGCAGATGCGTATGCGTCTCGCGCGGCAGATGAGAGGGCAGTTTCCTGCGCCTGACGGGTGCCCGATCCCCTGGAACCGAATCGGTCCCAACTGTAGGCGGGCTCGCAGGTTCGGCGACAGACTGAGGTTCGGCGGCGGCTTCGAGTTCCTCAAGCTGGAGTTCGAGCTGCTCGATCCGGTAGCCGATCTTCTCCGAACTGCGGCCGAACTGCATCCGGCGCAGCTTGGCGATCAGCAACTAAGATGTTCGATCTGAGCCCTGTGGGAGAGTAGCTCACTGTGCTGAACTAGGAACATCGCCTTCAGCGTCGCGGGATCGAGAGCGTCCAGATCCGGCATCGCGAGAGGCGTGTCGACCATGCCCAAGTATGCCATGCGGACAGGCTCAAGTCACGCACAAAATCCCTATTAACACTGGCGATTTACATGCGTGAACTCATGCCGTCATGAGGGGTTGCCAGGTGCGATCCGGCTTGCGCCAATCGATCCCTTCGAGCAACATCGACAACTGGGCGCGAGTGAGAGAGACCTTGCCGTCGGTCGCCTGCGGCCACACAAACCGGCCCCGCTCCAGCCGCTTCTGGAACAGACACAACCCGTCGCCATCGTGCCAAAGCAGCTTGACGACATCGCCTCTGCGGCCACGAAAACAAAAGACATGACCGGAGAGCGGCTGCTGTTCAAGCACGGTCTGCACCTGCGCACTCAGCCCCGGAAACCCTCGGCGCATATCCGTCACGCCCGTCGCGATCCATATCTGCGTGTTCGCCGGAGGAGTGATCGGAGCGATCATGTCAGCAGGCATCCCAGCACCGTCCGCAGAGTCTCGCCATCCACCGCGCCTGCGATCCGCAACTGCCCCCAACCCAAACTCAGCTCGATGGTGCCCGTCGAGGAACCGGAAATCGGGCACTCAATCGTCGTCGCTCCAGGAGCAGCGACAGTACCTGACTCGGCTTCCTCCGACACCGCAACCGGCAATAGCCGCATCCGCTCGGGACCGGATGCAGAATTCAGTAACCCTGGCCGATAGAGCTTGCGCCACTGAAACACCTGGTTCGCGTTGATCCCATGTGCCCGCCCAACAGACGACACCGACACTCCGGCCTTCAAGGTCTCTTCCACAATCCGGCGCTTTTGCTCCACCCTCCGGAACGTGTGTGCCTTCTTCCGTCCAGCTTCCGCTTCCAACTCGCCCATCCACGTACACCCCACGCACGGCATATCCTCCGGCCCATAACAGTGTGCAAACAGACCCAACCAAAGTCGAGACGGCCAACCTGCCACGCTTACCGGCTATCTAGGTGAGCCGAACTGCCAATCCATCGCCGGACCGCCCGTCGATGAGGCCATCGGCGCACTGGTGGCTGAAAGGATGACGCCTGCCGCCGTTGAGTTGGCGCTCGCGACCCGACGAGAGATCGAAGCTCGGCAACAAGATGCCGATAGGCTGCGCAGCCGCGCGGACGAGCGGGCACAGTTTGAAGCCGATCTGGCGCAACGCCGATTCATGCTGGTCGATCCGGGCAATCGCCTGGTTGCCGACACCCTCGAGCCTGAATGGAACGACAAATTACGCGCCCTGGCCCAAGCGCGAGAGGAGCGCGAACGCTCCAGGCAGCAGGACCAACTTCTCCTGGACGATGCCCTTCGGCAAAGGCTACTCACGATGACAAAGGACTTCAAACAGCTCTGGAGTGATCCAACTACCCGAAACCGTGAACGAAAGCGCCTGCTTGCTTGCATCATCGAAGATGCCACGCGTATCAAACTGCCCGAGGCAGGAATCACCCAGGTCCATCTTCGTTTCAAGGGAGGCAAGACAGAGACCCTGACGACGTCGAACCCCAAGCCATCCAGAGAGCAAGTGAAGACCCCGCCCGTGATTATCCAGCTCGTGGACAAACTCCTTGACAATCACATCTACTCCGAAATCGCTGACATCCTCAATCAGCAAGGACTTCGGCCCGGCGGATAAGCTCGACCTGGGCGCGGCAGCACTACGTTTACCACCCTGCGGGTTGCCTATCTCATCCATCGATACTCGCTTCGCTCTCGGTATGACCGACTTCGTGGCCGCGGTATGCTGACGGCAGCGGAAACCGCAGCTCGTCTCGGTGTCCACGAAGCGACGGTCATGCACTGGGCGGAAAATGGCATCATCACACGACACGCTCATAATGCGCACGCGTACCTCTACGAGTTGCCTGATTCCACGCCAGCCAAGCACAGGAGTCGCTGGGACCGGCTCTCAGATCGGGCTCTGGCTTGCAAAAGAGGGAGGGAATCAAAACCTTCAGATCAAATCGAAAGAGGTGTCAGGAAAGACGCCGCAATCAGACGAATTTCAACTAGTTCCTAGATCCAGTACCAAGGGGCTAATACGCGGCCTACACTGCGCACGTAGAACTTGACAAGATTTCTCCCCTCGGAATAATTGCGGTTGTCGAAGCCGCGGATGCCGTAGATGTAAGGTTCACGGCTAAAGCGTTGGACTACACGTGCACCCTTGGCCCGTTCCGGGAGATAGTCCCGAATGACGGTCTCATGGATAGCGGCACCAAGATCGTCAGCGATGCCGCGAAAAATGCAATCGTATCCTTTCGCGGTCCAGGCCATCAAGCGCAGGTCCGCCCAACGCATCGGATGATTCTTCATGTCGATGTATGCATCGAACTCGATTGGAGCACGGGCGATGACGGATTGGAGATTTTTTACGATATAGCGGCCAGTGATCTTCCAAACTACATGCGCGCCCTCAACGTCACGAACCATCCGCGAAGCGGTCATTGCGTGGTCGAGCAGCTTGAATTCTCCGTGGGCGCGGCCCATTTCCGAGTAGCGATGAACGCCATAGTTGCAGAGGAACTCCACACGGTCCGTTAATCCCCGGGAAGCAACCAATTTTCGCAATGTGGTCACATCGCTGTCGGAGTTCTCGACGAAAACGATCCCGTGGAGTGGCCGATCAATCAAAGTGAGGTAGAAAGTCAGCGCGTCCTCGTAATCCTTCAACCTCGCGATCGGGTCGGTGCGCGCTAGTTGCGGGGCATTGTCGGGGGTAATCGTCGCGGTCATCAACAAGACGTGTCTTATTTCGTTTTCCAAGCGCATACGTTCACCAGACGTTCAGTAAATGCTCAAAAGCTACGGGTGCTTCCACTTGATGTGTAACCAAATTATAATCCCGAGCGGAATGCGATCATGGTGACCAGTATGGAGCTGTACGGTCAGAGCCCTTCTTAGGAACTCGTTGAAATTCGCCTGATTGCGGCGTCTTTCCTGACGATTTTCGTTTTTCTCGTTGGAAATCTGTTTGAAGTGCGGTTCTGGTCGGTGTTTATTTGGGTTTGCGAGTCTCAGGGAATGATCCCCGAGGCCTGGAGAAATACCGCTTGTTTTTCGGAATCTTCGCATCCGGCCCTTCAATTCTAGTAGCTTTAACCACCCCCGCTGTAGCGAGGAAGGACAGGAAAAATTGGCGAAGTTGGGGTTCGTTGGTTGGGGAAACGTGGCTGGTGCGAGATTGGGACGCCAATCATCGCTTCAGCTAACAAATCAGGATGCTGCTCCAAGAAGTTGTGAATCGCGCTCACTCGTTGCGGCTTCATTATTCTCAAATTCTCGCTTTGGTGCAGCAGCTGGCTCCGCACGAATCAGGTGAGCACACGCTTGAAGCCGAATCTGGACCGCGATTGAACCTCCGCAACCGATGCCGTGCCTGCTTTTCCCGGCACGAGCGATTGGCCCCATCCTAACATGAGGAACGTAATTTGTGGCAATTGTCCACCCATAAAGACCGTATAGTATGTAATCCAGAAAACAGCGACGACAGCCATCATGCTGCAGCCAAACACGCGATCTTCCAAAGTCTGAAAGCTCCATGCACGCGCAATTACAGTCCTGATAGACTCAGCCGCAATTAAGATCAAGAGGATATAGCCAAATTCTCCTTGTATGAGGTGAACAAGGAGGAAGTGATTATCGATTGACTTGTGTCCCTCCACGACTGGTATTGTGCTTCCCCAGCCAAACCAACCTCCCATATCTGCGACCGACTGATAAACTTCGTTCATCACCTGCCGGTAGTATGTGCTGTGTTGCTGCTCTGTCATCGTTGCTTCGTCTATCGCTACAGAGTGAGTAAAATATTGTTTCGCTCCGAGGGCCGCGAGAATGAAGAGAACTGCAACCACTGTGGTAGCCAATTTTATCTTCTTGAATTTGGGAATTTGAAGAATAGTAAAAGCGGCGGCTAGTGATATCAGGGCACCACGGGACTGCGTCAGCCAGATACAAAATACCATAAGAAGTGCGGGGATATGGTACTTCTCGAGTTTTGCAAGCCATCTTCCGAGATCTACTCCTGTCCGCGCCTTGTTCACGAAGGCAAGCCACGCATTTAAGGCGAAGGTCAGCCCAATAACGATCCCCGCGAATTCGCCACCAGAGAAAGAAAGGGTCAACCTTCCTCTTCCCCCTCTGAGTTGTATGCCCTCACCGTACTCCCCGAGATTAACGCCCAGGAATTTCTGCCCAATAGTTCCATAGACACTCTGCCCAAACCGCCACTCGTACACGCCGATAGGGCAGAGCAAAAGAATGAAAATGACGAATCTTCGGACTGTTTTGAAACGTAGGTCTGGTTCAATTAGTTGTCTTCCAACCACATAAGCCAACAACTGGGAGACGAACAATTCGGCTGCAGCAAGAATGCCGTCGTTCATGATTGGCTCGCGCAGGATTCCGGTGGTGAGAGAACTCACCCAGAACAAGAAAACCAAGGCATCCATGAGCCGAAAAGAGCCGCTCTGAATACGTCGAGTTAATGCAATAACACCAATCGGTATGAGCGCATATTCCGCAGCTGAGAGGGGAGGCAAATGAGGTAACCGCACTCCGTACTCTTGTGAAAGAAGAAGGAGCGATGGCAGATAAACAGACAGGAATGCCGTCTCGACGCGCCCTCTAAGCACGAGGAATAACGAGATGCAACCCGGTATAAGGAAGAGGAGATTCATGTAGCCAGATTACTCAATGCCGCAAAGCGTGCTGTATTTGACATTTCGATAAACGCAGATTTCTCGGTATCTCAAATCACTCACACAGGAGTGCCTCCAATGTGCAGTCGAGATGGTCCACCATCTCGACTCGCAGAGAATGCCAACAGTTATCCGATCTCTTCGTTCGCTCAAGCAGCGCTGCGTAGGACTACATTCGGTAAATTCCGTGAGGAGGTTCTCCGTTAACGCTCTAGTAGAATACGACATCGAAGTATCGTGGGCGCAACAAAGTTCGGAGAGATCATTGGCTTAGCACCACTTTCTGTGCTGCGGCGTCCACCCAATCTCTCATTTCAAAATGCGGCTTTATCAGTGAATATTAGGATCGCCAGTTTCAACAAGCCAAGTGGGCGATTGGGCGATGAAAGAGTGACTGAGTCCTGCACAATTATGAGGCTCGTCCAAGAGATTGATCGGCTCCGGGCCCCTAGACATAATCCGCCTGATTGAACCGTGCGGCAGGCAGTCGAAAGGAAAGACGGCGCGACGAGCATCGCACGCAAGCAAGAGAACTCCAGTTTTAAATGGATGAGTTTTCCGGGGTAGGTCATAAATCGAGAAACTCCAGCTATCACCGAATGAGACAAAAGAGTCAGGTCACGGATTGGGTTTACAGCTCGAACATGAAACCGAGCTTATGCCAAAGTATCGCGCAATACACTTGTTGTACCAATTAGAACTGTCCGGTGTGGCTTCCGCATCAAAATAGCTGGGCGGCGTAATGATTCGTTCAAACGTATGAGTTCGCGCTCGTTCAATCCATGCCTGCCGGTAGGCGCGAGCCTTGGTTGCCGAGGAAGACAGATCTTCAAAGTTCTTCGACGTGCAAACTCCAACGGTTAACAACAACAGGCCGGCAATCTGTAAACCGCGACGATATTTGGGGTCTACAGAAAGTCCCGCGGAGCTATAAACAAGCAACAGGATAAGGGCAAAGCAAAGCAGATTGGTTACCCGAAACGGTGTATTGGATACGGGCGACAGAACGATAAGCGTAGAGGCCAAGCCGGCAACGATCAATGGCCAGCCGATCAGATCGAAGAGGCGAAATGCATTGGTGGTCTTGCGTCGGCCGGACACAAACAACACCAATCCAAGAGTGGCAGGATTGACGGCCCATCGCAACGTCCAGATCAAAAAGCGGAAGGCACTGATGGGGATCGCGAGGGCTGCACTGGAGTGCGGAACGGAACTAGCTCGGACGGAGTTTCCAGGTGCGAGCACCACAAATGCGGTCGACGCTAAGGCGATCAGGGTCAAGAATGCGAGAGGTCGCATGATTTTTCCATTGCGGCGATACATCCAGAGCATGCTCACGCAAATCCCGACGATGCACACTCCTATGAGCTCTTGCATGGTGCAGGCAATCACGATACAGGGAATTACAGCGATCCATTTGGATCGAAACAGGAATGCAAGAACGAGAATTGCCAGGGTGAGCGGCACCTCGTATTCGATTGCACAAGTAGCCCAAAGCAATGTCTCTCCGATTCCAAGCATGACCGAAACCCAGGTGGCAAACATGAGCAGCGACCACAACGCAGCGTTGGCAAGAGAAAGTCGCAGAGTCTGACGGAACAGGAACATGAGAGCCAGAAACCGCAGAACAAGCAGCGTAGCGAGGATAAACGGAACCGAGCGATACAGATCAAAAAGTGATAACAGCGACGACTCGATGACCATGCTGGTCCATCTACCTGACCAAACCAGGTACCAGTCGTTGGCAAAAGAAATCGCATTGTGCCATCCGACGGAACCGCGGCAAAAATCGTCAGCAAGAGGGACCGCAAATGCAATGAGTATCCCAAGTACTGCAAACAAAACACAGCAAGACAAGACTGCAATAAGGACAGCAAGCTTAGGGAGCTCTTCACCGCTTAGAAGGAAGCGAGATACGACCGACGGAATCATGGTATAAGAGCTAGGTTGGGATTCGTCAACACTTGCGGGGTCTGTATTCATAGGTTTGATCTCCGTTTTAGGGTGTCTGACTGGCACCGGCTTTCGTCACTGCGATTGATCCTTTCAATAACGGTGAGCAAAATCCTTGACAGAACCGCACAGGAGGACAGGTGCGTTTCCGGTCACTTTGAACGCTGGCAGTTCGGAAGCGTTGGCTCCGTCAATTTTGGAGCGCCGTTGCGGCGGCTTGTACCTCATACTCGTGCCTGGAGAGCTTCGGGGTCATGAAAAAGTCATGCTTGCTTCTTAAATTGACGTCGGCATCCATCTCTGGCGCGGTTTCTGACTCGTAGGTCAGATGCAGTCTTCGGGCGATGATCATGAGATGGAATTGCATCTCGATGCGAGCGAGCATCTCTCCGATGCACTTTCGCGGACCAGCCGAGAAAGGAATCATGGCGTGCGGATGCCTCTCTTTGGACTGGTCAGTAGCGAACCGATCCGGGTTGAAGCGGTTCGGTTGCCGCCAAAGTGCCGGGTGCCGCTGAATAAGGTACGGTGCGATGTAGATTTCAGTGCCGGCGGGAACAAAATATTCGCCAAGGCGATCGTCCTTCAACGCCCTGCGCGTCATCAGCCAGCCGGCGGGATACAGGCGCAGCGTTTCTTCAATGACCTGGCGCGTATAGGGGAATTGCGGCAGTTGGTTCAATGTAGGTAGCGTGTTCGCGGGCAAAGCGGCAAGTTCTGGTGCGAGCTTCTCCTCAACCTCAGGATGCTGGGACAATAGGTACCAGGCCCAGTTGAGCGTGCTCGCGGTGGTTTCATGTCCCGCCACAACAAGTGTGACGATTTCATTCACAAGTTGTGCATCTGACATGGGCTGGCCGCTCTTCTCGTCGCGTGCTTCCATGAGCATGCCAAGAAAGTCAGCGCCGGACACATTGCGCGCACGTCTTTGTAGGGCAATTTCGAGTACGGTTTTTCTCAGTGGCCGGAAACTTTCCGCAAAGTGCATGGTGCGGGCATGTTCGTCGGAGACAATGTTAAATTTGGCGGCAACCTGCTCGTAGTCTTCTCCGAAGATGGAGACAAGCGTGATCTTAAGGATCGAGGAGCTGATGTCACTTGTGATGTTCACGCTCTGTTTCCTGCTTGCTGCCTGTTCCCATTGATTGAGCAGCGCAAGATTCTCGGCCAGGATGATAGCGGTCATGTTGGTGAGGACTCTTTCGTGGAATGCAGGCTGAATCATGCGGCGCTGCCGTTTCCACTGTTCGGCTTCGCTTACCATCAGTCCATTGCCGAGGAGAAAGCCGATGCGCTTGATGGCCTGGCCTTTTTTGTAGTTCTGCCAGTTCACGCGAAGAACGTGGTCTGCGAGGTCCGGATCGCTGACCACATAGGCACTGGTGCCGTAAATGGAAGCTCGATAGATGTCTCCAAACCGGGCGAAGTTTGTCTCGAGCCAGGTCAGGAGATCGACTGAGGTGTCGTACTTTTCATCAGGACCGTCGGGAATGCGCATTGACTCGGTGGACATTTTTTAGAGAACCTCGGAAGTCACTGATTTACAAATCCGCTTGGCTGTTTCTTCGCCGTATTCACTTAATTTCAGCTGAAATTGCTATCCGGCGTGCCTGTTTGGGCAAAAGGGGGTCAGGCGGCTTCCCACAGAAACACCTCACCCCTTGCTGCCAAGTCTACCCTGCCAATCTTGTACCAGCGTGAATCATCGTGGAAACTGGAAACTTCCTGATCTTGTATTCGGTATCATAGCCCATCTGTTGTGCAAACGAGACGGTTATTTCACTCACATTCTTGGCCTACCTCGAACATGTGCTGTGTCCGGAACTTCGACCCAACGACGTGGTGGTGATGGATAATCTCAGTTCTCATAAAGTGGCTGGCGTGCGCGAAAGAATAGAAACCGCAGGAGCCGAGTTGCTCTACCTGCCGACCTATTCGCCCGACCTGAACCTATCGAAAAGGCCTGGTCCAAACTCAAACAACTACTCCGCTCCTTAAAAGCGCGAACCAAAGAAGCACTCGACAAAGCCATCACAGAACTGTTGCCCCAAATCTCTTCAGACAACGCACAGGCTTGGTTCCACCTTCGATTCGGAACTCCACAGTAATCGCGAATCTAGCTATTTACTTGACGCCACCAGACACAATCGGTTGTGGTTTGACCAGTTTCGCGAAGGGAACGGGCTCAATCTGAACGGCTTGTTGCGCCAATCGATAGAACAGTTTGCCGCGTGATGCCGAGGTCCGGCGGTTGAAGCGAATGTGAACTCGTTGAGATAAGCGTCCAGATGCTCGGCAGACACTGCGCCCTGGTGGGTTCCCATCAACCAGAGTTTCAGTAGTCCAATGATGCGATGCACACGAGGCAGCACGTGCTCGTCTTCGGACGGTTCTGATTGCACATGGCGCTGGTGGATATAGCCGTCCAGCCCCAGATAGGACTTGAAGCCATCGGTCCGCACCGTGCTGCCTGGCTCAACCGATGCGGCGATAAAGCCATGCAAGGCCGCTCGCGTCAGATTCGGGATCGTTTGCAACCGGACGCGGCCGATTTTCCTGCCGTCCTCCTCAACCGCCACGGCGATGATCGCCTTGTTCATGCTCAGCCGCCCGATCAGGCCTGATTCCTCGGCGCCCCAATAGGTTTCATCGACTTCCACTGTACCTGACAGGCGGTCGCGGCCTGGACGAACCATCGCCCGGCGCAGCTTATGCAACATCGCCCAGGCTGTTTTGTAGCTCCCCAGGCCCAACACACGCTAGAGGCCAAGGGCGCTGACGCCGTTCTTCTGGCAGGTCACCTGCCAGATAGCGCGAAACCAGATCGTCAGAGGAAGATGGCTGTCCTGAAAAATGGTTCCAGCCGTGACCGACATCTCGTAGCGGCAATGACCGCAGAGCCAACGGTCGCGCCGTACTGTCCATCCCTCGGAGGCGGCGCAACGCGGGCAACTCCACCCCGCTGGCCAGCGTAAGGCCGCCAAATATCCGGCGCAGGCCTCTTCGCTGGAAAAACGCTTCTCCAACTCAAGCAACGTCTTCGGATAATCCTCGTTCACAACCCAGAACACTACCCGGTGGGGTTGGTGGCGTCAAGTAAATAGCTAGATTCTCTAGGGCGTGTTCACACTACTCGCAGCGCTTCGACGATGAGAGCGAAGTGAAGGAACGCGAGGAAGATGACGTCTAGCTTTTCGAATCTGGAGAAGATTCTGCGGAAGCCTTTGAGCCGCCGGAAGAGCCGTTCAATTTCGTTCCGTTTCTTATAAAGCTCTTCATTGTAGCTCCAGGGATTGAGCCTGTTGGACTTGGGCGGGACTACGGGAACCATGCCCAAATCGAGTACAAGTTGCCTCGTTTCGTCGCCCTCGTATGCCTTATCCATCAGTAACGGCAGGCCTTCCGGCATCGGACCCAGATCTTCCAGCAGCAGCCGGCCCTGCGGAGCATCGTGGTCGTTTCCCGCCGACAGGGAGAAGGT
>Ga0302325_10025302_pt1 | contig 12334 bp, 9 predicted proteins | sample Palsa_T0_2_FD_201948 | JGI IMG/M metagenome (GOLD analysis project Ga0302325, IMG submission 201948) | Peat permafrost microbial communities from Stordalen Mire near Abisko, Sweden - Palsa_T0_2 | ecosystem: Environmental > Terrestrial > Soil > Palsa > Peat permafrost | place: Sweden: Abisko...
CGGAGATTAAATCCCAGGCGCAGCAGGACTCCCAGGACATCTCGCCGGGATGGTCGCTCTCGATCGGGCCGGACGTGCATCTGGTCGTGTCCTCGTCGTCCGTCCGTTACTACGACCCGACCGGGGCTACGTGGGAGTTGCCCTCGAGCGGCGGCGCATTCACCCAGACTCCGGGTCTGCCCGCAACACTCGTCAAAAACGCAAATCAGACGTATACCCTGACCTACTACCTCACGAACACCGTCTACACGTTCGCCGCACCGGCATCCGGCTCAGCAATAGCGCCGCTCACGAGCGAGACGGACCGGAACGGCAACACGATCACCATCAACTACGTGGCGGGTACCTGCGGGGCGGCCGTCGGATGCGAGATCTCCACGATCCAGGGAACCCAAGATCAGGTGCTCAACTTTACGTACGACGGGTCAGGGCAGATCACGCAAATTGAGGATTCAAGCGGCCGCCTGTGGAAGTACGGCTACAACTCCAGCGGACAACTTGACCTATACACCGACCCCACCGGCGCGCAAACCGGGTACAGCTACGCGCCAACCACCGGCCTTCTTAGCGTCGTGACCGACCCGAACCTCAACACCACCACGATCACTTATGACCCCGACGGGTCGAATAGGGTGGCAAGTGTCACCGAGCCCGACGGAACGCAGAGCGCGCCGATGAATCAGCTCACGCAGTTCAGCTACAGGACCGGGGAGACTGACGTGACGGACCCAGACGTCCATCTGACCAAGTATTATCTCGACTCGTCCGGTCGTGTCATCCAGATCCAAGACCCCACCGGCGTATCTGTGGGGCAGACCTGGAATCCGAATGGGACCTCTGCCACGAGTGGCGATTCCTTGACTGGCGCCACTACCACCATGCAATACAAGACGGGGTCGACCAGTAACCAATACCTGCCCAACTCCGTCAACGAGGCAAACGGAGCCGCCGGCGGCCTCACCTACAACAACGCGGCCCAGCCCTACCTGGCGGATACCGTTACCGACGCCGAGGGCCACACGCTGAGCATGACCTATAACGCTGCGGGTGATCTGAAAACGGTGAGCGGCACGGTCTCGGGTACCCCGCAGACGCCGGTGAACCTCACGTACAACGCGAACGGAACGATCGCCACCTCGACCGACGGCGATAACAACATGACAAGCTACACCTACAACGCCCTCGGACAGCTCACGACGGTGACTCCCCCCGGACCACGCGGCTCCACAACTCTGACTTACGACTCTGAAGGCCGCGTCCAGACGAGCACCGACGGCAACGGTAATATCACCACGTACGCATACGACGGGGATAACCGCGTAACGACGGAGACAGTGTCAGGTCCAAACGGTACGTCATCCTTCAGCTACACGTATGATGGGAACGGTAACGAGCTATCGATGACCGCGAGCAACGACGGGACGACGACCTATACCTACGACGACGCGAACCGCGTGATCACCGATGCCGAGCCCGGAAGCGCCACCACCATGTACGGCTATGACGGGGATGATGACCTGACTAGCGTGATCGACGGCCTGTATGACAACGAGACGTTCGGCTACGACAGCGCTGGCAGGCTCAAGCAGGTCGTATTCAACGGGCAGACGGGCCAAACCTACAACTACAACTACAACTACGGCCAGGCGCAGGGGACGAACCCCTCGCAGCCCCTGAACAGCGAGACGATCGCGTATCCGAACGGCATCGTAGCCACATGGACCTATAGCAACGGGCAGGTCACTGACATCAACTACAGCGGAGCGGCCGGCACCTTGCAAGACTTCAGATACAACTACAACACCACGGGCTCGCCAAGCACTCCGACCGATCTCATCCAGCAGGAAACGGACCAGCCAGGGAACGTGACGTCCTACACATACGACACGTTCGACCGTCTCACCGGGGCCGCGGTTACGAACGCCGGAAACCCGGTGCACAACTACCAGTACGCCTACGACGGCGCCGACAACCGCACAAGCGAGACGGTGGATGGGGCCGAGACTGGTTACTTGTACAACGCCGATAACGAGCTGGGGACAGCGACGACCGGAGCGCAAGTGCGAAGTTTCGGCTACGACGCCGACGGAGACCAGACGTCCGACTCCACCGGCTACTCCGAGACGTACAACGCCTTGAACCAGACCACCAGCTTCACGGACGGCCTTGCAATTCTCAACGACCTTTCACCGACCTACAACGGACCCGGGCAGTCGGACCGACTCACCTCGAGCAGCGCGGTCACATATTCGAACACCTCGCTCGGCGTGACCAGCTCGGACGACACCACGCTTCTAGGGATCATCGGTCCTCCTGACAACACGCCCAATGGGCAGACCACTTACGTTCGCGACCCGTACGGAAACCTGCTCGGCATCACTACGGTGCACAGCGGCCTGCTAGGCCTAACAAACGCGAATTACACCTATGCCACGGACCTCCAGGGGTCCGTCCGCGCGATCTACGACTCAAGCCAGACGCTCCAAACCGCGTACACATACGACCCCTACGGCAACATCGTCACGAACACACCCGACAACGTGGTCCAGCCCTACCGGTTCCAAGGGCAATATGAGGACAGCACCGGGCTGTATCACATGGGCGATCGGTACTACGACCCCACCACCGGGCGATGGACACAGCCAGACCCAGACGCGGACGTCACCACTCCAACCGGGGCGAACCCTTACACGTTCGCAGCGGACGACCCAGCAAACAATACGGATCCGAGCGGACTACTTACGCGCAGCTGTCACTTCCCGTACCGTGATTGCCATATCGATTTGAGTAGGGCACAAACGAGGTGGCTAGCAGGCCAGGCTCGATCGTACGGTTCGGTAGCGGTAGGGGGTGCGTTAGGGTTTGCAGTCTGCGGATATGTTACAGCCGAGGGCGGACCTTATGCGGGAGGCATATGCGCGGTGTTCTGGGCGCTCGACGTGGAGCAGGAAACTCGGACGATTGAGAAAGCGGCCAAACTGGGGCAGTGCGTTAGCATCCACTATGGATGGGCTCCGAGTTTGCCGATAATCAGGATAGACTCAGGCGTTGGATGCGAGAATTAGCGGCAGGTGCGTTGTGGACGATCGCCGCGACGTGAGCGTTCGTAAAGGTGGCCCGGGCGTGCGCAGACCACATCTGCGAGCGCTGATCCTGTACTGGCTTGCCGTGCTAGTAGGCTGCTCAGTCGGCGACGCTGCTGGTTTGAAGGGTCCGCCCACCGTGGACGTCGGCGTGATCGTTTACGTGCTAATTGTCGTCGGCATATATGTTGGAGGAATGTTGCCCCTGCCATGGGCGGCCGAGAGCGACGGTGATGACGCTCGCCGTCGCACGGCGTGGCGGCTGCTGGGTGGCGTAATCATAGGAGTGCCCGTTGTGTATTTTGGCGGGGAGGAGTTGCCCGCAGGTGTGATCGAGGCCGGAGCGGCTGCGGTAGTTGGCATCACGGTCGGTGTCGGACGGTTCCGCGGCCGGTAGCAGGCGGCGAATCATCTCGTGAGCCCGGAACGTGAAATAAGCGCAGGAGAGTGACCGAGCAGTCCGCGTCCGGCGGTCGGGGTGGTGAGCGTGAGGTTGTCGGGCGTGATGGTGGCCCGGGCGAGCGGTTGCGCGGAGCCGCACCACTTGCGTGGCCGGTGTGCCGGCAGGCGTCATCGCCGCCGGGGCCGGAAGGGGTTGCTGCTTGGTTGCGGTAAGGACAGCCCTTCAGTCGGGTCCGGACGAAGTGCCACACCGCCTTGGGCCCTCGCGCAGATCCCAGCGTGCTGGGCCGCGCTGGGTTCCTGCCTTGGGTGATGGCGGCGAATCGCTGCTCCGGCCGGGGTGCAGGATCCGCGGTAGAGGTAGCCATTGCTGAGCGAGACGATCCATCCGCTCCCAGGTCAGCGGATGTTTCTGGCTGCGATGCCGAACCGTTTGAGCCAGTGCCGGGGTGATATTAATAGCCGAAGGCGCTTGTCGGCCCGGCCGCCTTGGCCGTTGGGGGCGGCGGGTGTTGAAAGCGACCCGGAGTGTCGCGACTTCGGCGCCGCTCTTGGTCGCTCGTAGTTCGACCTCGCGCGTGAGGTTCCCTGACCCTGTGACTCTCATGATGTCCCGCACAACGACGCCCTCCTGGCGATGATCGAACCTCCAACGAAGGTATCGGTCGGTCTGGACGACTAGCGTCGAGCGACACATGACGTCGTTCGCTCAGGCCCTCGCTGTTGCTGCTCGGGCCATCGACCCTTCACCGGGCCATGGGGCTCCTGAGGCACGCTTCGGACACGCTGAGCGGGGCCGGTGAAGTCGCCGACGAGACGCCGTACGACAACGAGCGCAGATCTGCGTCGGCCGTCGCGAGCGTGGCTCCTGCAGGTCCCCGTCAGCTTCGAGGAAGACCCGACAACGCGCTTCGCGACTCTTGAGTACCAGACGGCAGTCGACGACTACGTGCGCGACCAGGTTCTCCCCTACCTGCCCGACGCGTGGGTTGACCACGATAAGACCAAGATCGGCTACGAGATCGCGCTGACGCGGCACTTTTACAAGTACGTGCCTCCGAGGCCGCTTGCGGAGATCGATGCCGAAATCCGGGAGCTGGAGGACGAGATCCAGGCGTTGCTCGCAGAGGTGGCGAGTTGAGGGGCGAGCGGCTCAAGCACGTCGCCGAGATCCGCGTCAGCAACGTGGACAAGAAGGCCGTCGAGGGTGACCCTCCCGTACTGCTGTGCAACTACACAGACGTCTACTACAACGAGCGGATCACGCATGACATGCACTTCATGTCCGCAACGGCCACACCCGACCAACGCGTCACGTTCGCGCTCAACGCGGGCGATGTCGTGCTGACCAAGGACTCCGAGACGGCAGACGACATCGGGGTGAGCGCGGTCGTTTTAGACGAGGTGCCCGACCTTGTCTGCGGCTACCACCTCGCCATCGTCCGAGCGAGGTCCGAAGTGGCGTACGGACCGTATCTTCGTTGGGTCCTCGCGGGCGATGCTGCGCGCCAATCGATGAGCATGGCGGCGACGGGCGTGACGAGGTTCGGACTGCGAAGCGACGCGATCGCGGACCTGGAGGTGTTGCTCCCGTCACTCGACGAGCAGCGGTCGATCGCCGACTACCTCGACCGCGAGACCGCACGAATTGACGCCCTCATTGCCGCGAAGCAGCGGATGACTGTTCTCGTCCGGCAACAGGCGGAGGCTCATCGTGCCCGCTGGTATGAGCAACTCGCTCAAAGGTCGGGTGTCGTGCCGCTCAGGCGATTGATCCACTTGCTCGAACAAGGATGGAGCCCGCAATGCGACAACTCGCCAGCGGTAGGAGATGAGTGGGGAGTGCTCAAGACCAGCTCTGTCAGCAGTGGCGCGTTTCGGGCCGATGAGAACAAGCGTCTTCCGGCGCATGTCCGGCCGGAACGGCGCTGGGTTGTCAGAGACGGTGACTTGTTGGTGGTGCGAGGCTCAGGTTCAGCCGGTGCGGTAGGTCAGGCTGCTGTGGCCCATCCACCCAACGCGCGCCTGCTGCTGTCCGATCTTCTCTACCGCGTGCATCTCGTCGAGGCCGCCCCCGAGTTCGTCGCCGACGCACTCAGAGCATCTCAGGTCCGGTCACAACTCGAAGGCGCAATCCGTACCGATACGGGCCAGACGCTAAAAGTCCGCGGAGACGATCTCCGGGCGCTTCTGATCCCAGCGCTGCCTGCGACGGCTCAGCAGCGTGCGGTCGAGGCGCTCGCTTCAGTGCTGCGTCCTCTGGCCAAGATCTCGGATCGCCTAACGGGCTCAATCGACCTTCTCCGCGAGCGGCGCGAGGCGCTCATCACCGCGGCGGTCACGGGTGGCGTCACGATCGCTGCCGCCGCATGAGCGGAGTCACCGAGAAGTTGCTCGAGGACCAGGTCACTGGCCATCTGGTCGCCAAAGGCGGCTATGTGGCCTGCAAGGTCGGGACCAGCGAGGAGAACCGTGCTGACTTCGACGCCAGGCTCGGCCTGGACACGGCGGAGCTGTTCGCGTTCATCGACGCGACCCAGGCGGAGGCGTGGGCGAAGCTGGTCAAGGCGCACGGCGGCGACGCGTCACTGTCCCGCCAGCGGTTCGCGCAGCGCCTCGCCCAGCAGATGGACGAGCGCGGCGCGGTCGATGTCCTCCGCCACGGTGTCCGAGATCAGAACGTCGAGATCCGGCTGTCGTATCGCCGGCCGGCGTTCGGGGTTGCGCCCGAGCTGGTCGCGCACTATGACGCGAACCGGCTGACGGTCACGCGCCAGCTGCCGTTCGATCCGGAGTCGACCAAGACGGTCGACCTCTGCCTGTTCGTGAACGGGATCCCAGTCGCGACGGCCGAGTTGAAGAACCACCTGACCGGCCAGAGCATCGAGGACGCTGTCCACCAGTATCGGACCGATCGTGATCCGAAGAACGTGACGCTCGGTCGCCGCGCGCTCGTGCACTTCGCGATCGACCCGGACGCGGTCGCGATGACCACGCGGCTCGCCGGGCAGGACACGCGGTTCCTGCCGTTCAACCTCGGGCACAAGCTCGGGAAGGGCAACCCGCCGAACCCGCTCGGCCACAAGACCTCGTATCTGTGGGAGAAGGTCTGGGCTCGCGATTCGTGGCTCGACATCCTGCACCGGTTCATCCACGTTGAGCGGCCGGAGAAGGGGTCGGTCGCGGCCCGCCGCGCTGCGGAGCGAGTGATCTTTCCCCGTTACCACCAGTGGGACGCGGTGATGAAGCTGGAAGCCGACGCGCACGGCAACGGCGCCGGCCGCTCTTACCTGATCCAGCACTCCGCCGGGTCGGGGAAGTCGAACACGATCGCCTGGACCGCGCATCGGCTCTCGACGCTGCACGACGCGCACGACCGGAAGGTGTTCGACAAGGTGATCGTGATCACCGACCGGGTCGTGCTCGACCGGCAGCTGCAGGAGACGATCTACCAGTTCGAGCACGCCCGCGGGGTGGTCGTAAAGATCGACGAGAGCTCATCGCAGCTTGCCGAGGCGCTCACGGGCGAGCAGGCGCGGATCATCATCACGACCTTGCAGAAGTTCCCTTTCGTGCTCGACAAGGTCGCCGGGATCCCGGCGCGGAGTTACGCGGTCGTGATCGACGAGGCGCACTCCTCCCAAGGCGGCGAGTCCGCCAAAGATCTGAGGATCGCTCTCGGCGCCGCCGACGAGCAGGAGCTGACCGTCGCGGAGGCCGATGACGCCGGACTGCTCGCGACGGCGATCGATCCGGTGGAGGAGGCGCTGGCCCGCCAGGCCAGCGCCCGCAGCCGCGATCAGTCGAACCTGTCGTTCTTCGCGTTCACCGCGACGCCGAAGGGCCGGACGCTTGAGATGTTCGGACGGCTGAACCCCGCGACGGGCGTCCATGAGCCGTTTCACCTGTACTCGATGCGCCAGGCGATCGAGGAGGGGTTCATCATGGACGTGCTCGCCAACTACACGACCTACCACACGTTCTGGAAGATCGAGAAGGCAACCACCGACGACCCCGAGTACGACCCCAAGAAGGCCAGGCGCGCGATCGCGAGGTTCGTCAGCCTCCACCCCTACCAGCTGGCGCAGAAGGCCGAGATCATCGTTGAGCACTTCCGCGCGCACACGAGTAAGGAGATACGCGGTCAGGCGAAGGCGATGGTCGTGACCTCGAGCCGGCTGCATGCCGTGCGCTACAAGCAGCAGATCGACAAGTACATCGCCGATCACGGCTACGCGGACATTCGGACGTTGGTCGCGTTCTCCGGGAAGATCGATGATGGGTCCGGGTCGCCGCTGAGCGAGCCGGGGATGAACGGGTTCGCGGAGTCGCGGACAGCCGAGGTGTTCGGAAGCCCGGAGTACGGGCTGCTGATCGTCGCCGAGAAGTTCCAGACCGGATTCGATCAGCCCCTGCTGCAGACGATGTACGTCGACAAGACGCTCGTTGGGCTCGCGGCGGTGCAGACGCTGTCGCGGCTGAACCGGATCCACCCGTTGAAGGAACGGACCTTCGTGCTCGACTTCCGCAACGCCACTGAGGACATTGTCGAGGCGTTCGAGCAGTTCCACGGCTGCACTGTCGCGCCTCCGACCGACCCGAACATTCTCTGGGACACCCGCCGACTCCTCGAGAGTCACGACGTCCTGCGCGACGACGAGATCGCCGCCGCGATGCCGGCGCTGCTCGACGTGGCCGGCTCGCCGGAGCAGCGCTCAGCGGCCGTCTACGCCGCGCTCGGCCCGAGCCGCGAGCGGTTCGAGGCGCTCGCCGACGAGGAGCGGCTCGAGTTCCGCGACACGCTGACCCGGTTCGTCAGGACCTACTCGTTTGTATCCCAGATCACCGCGTTCACCGACGCGGCACTCGAGCGCGACTACGTGTTCTGCCGGGCGTTGTCGCTCTATCTGCGCAACGCAGCCACGGTCGAGCGGCTCGACCTCGGGACCGAGGTCGAGCTAACCCACCTGCGACACCAGCTCACGCACAGCGGCGGGCTTGGGTTGAGTGCCGAGGTCAGCGAGGTCCAGTCGTTCTTCGGCACCGGCCAGGGCGGGCAGCAGCAACTCGAGCTGGAGACGCTCTCAAGCATCGTCGAGCAGCTCAACGACCGCTTCGGGACCGACTTCAGCGACGTCGACAAGCTCCTGTTCGACCAGTTCGAGGAAACCTGGGTCGCCGACACCGAGCTCTCCGACCAAGCCCAGAACAACAGCCTCGAGAACTTCCGCCACGCGTTCGACCGCAAGTTCATGCACACGATCGTCACCCGGATGGACGACAACAGCGAGATATTCAAACGGATCCTCGATGACGACGAGTTCAGCGACCTTCTCCGCGACTACTACCTCAAGAAGGTCTACTCGCAGCTACGCGACGTAGCGTAACCTCCGTGCAAGCGGTAGCAGGGACCGGCACCGGGCTGACAACATGGGTTGACGGCACCAGGCAGCGCGGGCACCGGAGTAGGGTCGGTCGATCCTGAGAGCGGTCTGGCACCGTGGCGGCACATGCTTCAGGCCGATTGCAAGGACCAACACCCGGCTCGGAGCTGGCCGCGCACCGCATAGGCACGGATTCTGGCCGTGATCGCCGGGACCGGCACAAGCGGGAGGCGGCTCGATGGTCGGCATGCGCGTTCAAGTCGAGGTGCGGGGCCGCGCGAGCGCGATCGCGCCAGCAAGTGCCCCGACGTGGGTGAGCGAGATCGAGACGATCACATCGAGGTCGTCGGCCCGCCGGGCGGCTGCGCCGTGCAGCCGGACATCGCAGCGCTCGCCTCCGTCGATCACCTCGATATCAAGCGGGTCGAAGCCGTTCAGACCGAGGGCTTTGACAACTGCCTCCTTGGCCGCGAAGCGGGCGGCGAGGTGCTCGATCGGGCGTACCTGGCTCGCTGCATAGACCTGCTCCCCGGCGTGAAATAGCTCGTCGGCGAGCGTGGGAGTGCGGGCCAGCCGGTCGGCGAGGCGCCCGGTCTCCGCGAGGTCGATCCCGATGTAGGGAGCCGTCACAGACGGATATTCGCACATCTCGCCGGATTTCCCAACGATACTGTCGGGAAATCCGCTATGATGTTGGAAAGTACGACAGAGAGAGGACTGCTCGATGGCCACGACGACGACACCCGCACCACCCCAGACAGGCTGGAGCGAGGCGCAGATCAGCGATCTCGTCGTCGGGTTGCTCGCCGACTTGCTCCATGAGGATGCCGGCGACCTGCGCGCCGAGCTGCTCGAGAAGGGTGGCGGCATGCCGGTCGATTCGCTGGACCTGTTCGACGTCCTCGCCGAGTTTCGCCAGCGCACCGGACTCACGATCCCCAAGCGCAAGCTGCGCCGCGACACGATGCGGTCGGTCGGCGCGTTCGCATCGTTCGCCGCGCGCGAGGCCACGAACTGATGGGCCCAACCGGCGACATCGCCCCCGACGACGCCCAGCAGCTTGCCCGCCGGCTGCGCGAGGCGCGCGAGTTCACCAACCTCTCCCAACAGTTCGTCGCCGACCAGACCGGCATTTCGCGCTCGGCCATTTCCGACATCGAGCGCGGCAGCCGGCGTGTCGAAAGCACCGAGCTCAAGCGTCTTGCCTCGCTGTACCGCATGCCAGTGGACTACTTCCTGGGCAACGACCCTCCCGCCGAGTTGGCCGGCGCAGCCGACGACCCGACGTCGCGTGCACTAGCGCGCGCTACCGGCGAGATGGGCGACGACGAGAAGGAGCAGGTGCTGCGCTTCGCGCTGTTCCTGCGCAACTACCAGCGGCCGCCCAGGGAGCAATCGTGATCTCCTGGGCCGACGCCCACCGCCGCGCGGCCGCGGCAGCCGCCGAGGTACATGGTGACCTGAACATCGATCTGTCTCGGCCGGTTGATGTCTTCGACGCCGTGGGGCGCCTTGGCCTCGTGCTCGCCTTCGCCCCGCTGGGGCGCGTGTCAGGTCTGTACCTGCCCGAGCACCCGACGCCGGGCATCCTGCTGCACTCCGGCCACCCACGCACGCGCCAGCGCTACACCGCCGGCCACGAGCTCGGCCACCACGTCTTCAAGCACGCACTCGAGATCGACGTCGACCTCGAGGGCGCGCTGCGCCGCGGCGACGTCGACCGCTGGCCCGACCACGAAAAGGAAGCCGAGGCCTTCGGGGCGTGGTTCCTCATGCCCCGACGTCTGATCCGCGCCGGCCTGCGAGACCTTGGCATCGACGGAGGCCCGCGCGATCCGCTCGATGTCTATGCGCTGTCGCTGTGGCTCGGGACTAGCTACACGGCGACCGCCCGCCAACTGGCCGCCGTGCGGCTCGTCGACGCTGCGGACGCCGACCGGTGGGCCCGAGTGCAGCCGCGAGCGATCAAGCGCGCGCTGGCCGGCGACATGGTGCCCGACGACCTGCACAACGATGTCTGGTGGCTGGACGCCCGCCACCACCGCCACCCCATCGACGCGCGGCCCGGTGATCGTCTGGTCATCACCCTCGACGAGATCCCTGCCTCGGGCTACACGTGGCGCTTCGAAGAGCAGCCCGCCGAGCTGCACCTGCTGGCCGACTCCTACGCCGACGCCTGGGAGCCTGAGCTCGGCCACTCCCCGGTCGGCAGCGACGAGCTGGTCGGCGGCGCGGCGCCGCGCTCGCTGGCGCTCGAGGTCGATCCGAACGCGTCACTGGGCGTCCACCGCATCGCGCTGAGCAAGCAGCAGCCCTGGCGGCCGAAATCGGCGGTCGAGGAGTTTGAGCTCCTGCTTTCAGTTAACCCGGCGCTGCACGGGATCCAGGTCCACGAAGACGAGCTGGCGTTGCCCGCCTGATCACGACGTGATTGATCACCGTCCCGCCCAGACCCCGGTTCGTCACCAGGGGAATCGCCCTACCTGCGTCGCCTTCGCGGCCAGCGCCGCCCACGAATGGGGCGCCGGCGATCAGATCGTGCGCTCCCCCGAAGACGCGATGTGGGCCGCCCACCAGGTCGGCGAGGTCCCCGGCCGCGAGGAGACTACCGTCGCCTGGGCCCTGGAGGGCCTGGCCCGCCACGAGCACGCCACCGAAGCCGCCTGGCCCTACGCGCAGCCGCACTGGTCCGAAGGGCGCCCCGACGCCGCCCGGCAGGCCGTCAACCGTCGTGCCCTGCCGGGTTGGAGCGACCTGCAGCCCGCCACCTTCGATGAGGTCGCCGCGACGCTCGGCGCGGGCCAGCCGGTCGTGCTGACCGTGCGGGTCGTGCCCGCAGTCTGGTACGTCGGCGCCGCGCTGATCGACGCCGAGCCCGGCGCCAAGACGCCGGGCAACCACGCGGTGCTCGCCGTCGGCGCGCTGGAGGCGCCCGACCGCCTGATCATCAAGAACTCCTGGGGAGCCGAGTGGGGTGATGGCGGCTACGGCTACCTCACCCGCCGCTACTTCGACCACTACACGCTGCGGGCCCACCGCGTGGAGGACCAGTGACCGCCCTCGACGACCACTACGCCGTCGCCGCCAACCTCTCGGAGGGCTGGCTCGACGCCGTGCGGATGCTCGACGCCGCCCCGAGCTACAAGGCCATACACCTCGTCATCCGCATCCTCGACCCCGTCGCGGAGGACGCGGCCATCCGTGCCGCGGCGCGGGCGCTGATCGACACGCACAACGCCGCGAACGCGGACCGGCCCAGGAAGCAGATGCCCGACATCGACACGACGAGAAACACCATCTTCCCGGCCCGCTGGGCGGAGCGGACTGACGGGCCGGACGCGCTGGTCGCCTATTACCGCGAGCGCTACACCAAAAGCGGACTGCGCGGCTTTCGTAACAATGAGCGCGGTACCTACTTTGGTCGCATCGTCGCGTACCCACGAGGCGACGGTCAAGAAGCCGCCG
>Ga0302325_10025303_pt1 | contig 12333 bp, 6 predicted proteins | sample Palsa_T0_2_FD_201948 | JGI IMG/M metagenome (GOLD analysis project Ga0302325, IMG submission 201948) | Peat permafrost microbial communities from Stordalen Mire near Abisko, Sweden - Palsa_T0_2 | ecosystem: Environmental > Terrestrial > Soil > Palsa > Peat permafrost | place: Sweden: Abisko...
CGCGCGCGAGCGCCCGGCCAGCATCGAGCGCAAGCTGTACGACGCGCTGCAAGATTCCGCCGGCCAGACGGGCAAAGCGCTGACCGCGGCCATCGGTGAACAACAGAAGCACGTGCTCGCGCTCGAGGAGATGACCGAGGCTGAAAAGACGCATGGACTCATCTCGCGCGCCGAGGACGCGGATCCTTATTTGGCGGATATTCGCGCCGCGGTGGCTCGCGAAGCTCGAACGTACGCGGAGAACTACAAAGAAGGCGCGGGCGCCGGGGTGCGATACTCCGCCTTTGACCGCTATACCAAGCTGGCCCAGCAATCGCTCGGCGACATGCAGCGCTCCCAAACGGAACTGGCCAGTTTTGTTTCAAACACCAAGCCGCTGGATTCCACCGCGCAGCAGCTGGAAGCCTACCGTAAGGTTTATACGAACGTGCCGTGGAACGAAATGGAGCAGACGCTGCACTCGGGGCAACTGCTGAAGCCGCCGCTGCCGGTTTACAGCGATTTTGTGGATCGCACGGTGTCGGGACAAGAAGATCTACTGGTGGCTTTCGAAGAGCTCTTCGTCGCGCCAACCCCGCGGCACGTATTCGCGCTGCTGCTGGCGGCGTTCATCGACCTGGTGGTCTTTCTGCTCGCGTTTGCGACCGGTCCATACTTCTTCGGAGCCGCGGAGCAGCGCTGGATCTCGGCCGGAGCGGCGCTGGAGGGATTGGACCGGCAAATCTTCACCCGCGATTTCCTGCGCAAACTGGCGCCGGGGCCGCGTGGAATGGCGCGCGTGGAAGCGGCCGCATTGACACCGGGAGAACAGCAGCTTTGTTTGCTGCTGGCCGCCAAGGGACTAGCGGTGGTGATGGAAGAGGACGGGCGGCGATACTACATGCTGGATCAAAGCATTCACGAACAGTTGCTGGAGTCGCTGGCCTCGCAGGAGTTTCCGCTGCGCGCGGCCTCGGTGGCGTAACCTCCGCTTGCTCACGAAGCCGACTCCCTCACGGTCGCGGTTCGCCTTTCCGGCGCTTTTTGCGCGCCTTCTCTGGCTCGATCAGCGAAAACTGCAGCTTGCGTTCCACCGGATCGACGCGGTCCAGAAGCACGCTGACCGTATCGCCGATGCTGAACTCTCGCCTGGTGCGCTGACCGACGATCTTGCGAACCTTCTCCTGGAACATGTAGCGATCTCCAGGCAGTGTGTCGATTGGAACCAGGCCTTCGACGAACAGATTTTCGAGCTCGACGAAGAATCCGAAGCGGGTGGTGCTGGTAATCAGGCCGCTGAACTGCTCGCCGACGTGGTCCTCCATAAAGCGGGCCTTCTTCCATTCCACAAGCTCGCGCTCGGCGTCGGCGGCGCGGCGCTCAGTGTCGGAGCAATCGTGAGCGATGGATTCCAAGCGCTCGGGCGAGATCAGGTCCCTGCGGCCGTCGAGAAAAGCGCCCAGAATCCGATGCACGATCAGATCGGGATAACGGCGGATGGGCGACGTGAAATGCGTGTAGCTGGAAGCCGCCAGCGCGAAGTGGCCCCGGTTATCGGCGCTGTAGCGGGCCTGCTTCAACGAACGCAGCATGAGGTAGCTCAGAATGCGCTCCTCCGGCTTGCCTTCAATTTGCGCGATCAACTTTTGATAATTCCGAGAAGAGATTGCGATGCTGTCGCTGGCCAGCACGATATCGCGATGTACCATTTTTCCATCGCGCCGGCGCATGGGCGTGCGGAAGCGCTTCACGGGAATCGCGCCGATGCCGAGCGAATAGCCGAAGTGCGCGGCGATCTCCTCGAACTCCATCACGCGCTTGGGATCCGGCTTTTCATGGATGCGGAAGATCGAGGGGACACCGGCGTGTTCCAGGTGCGACGCCACGGCTTCGTTGGCCGAGAGCATGAACTCCTCGATGATGCGGTGCGCGATATTGCGGGCGCTGCGCGTAACAGCAGCCATTTCGCCAAACTCGTCGAATTGGATCAGCGGTTCCGGCATGTCGAAATCGATGGCGCCGCGCTGGATGCGTTTCTTGTTTAGGATGAGCGCCAGCTCGCGCATTAACTCGAACCGTTCCACTAAACGCCCGTAGCGTTCGCGCAATGCCGCGTCGCCTTCGAGCAGCGCGTGAACATCGGTGTAGGTCATGCGCTCGACGCTGCGGATCACGCCCCGGCCGAAGGTTTGCGCGAGGATATCGCCGCGCCGATCGATTTCCATTTCGACGGAGAGCACCAGTCGATCGACGCCGGGCTTCAACGAGCAGATCTCGGTGGAAAGCTCGAGCGGAAGCATGGGAACGGCGCGATCCGGAAAATAGACGCTGGTGCCGCGCAGGAACGCCTCTTCGTCGATGGGGCTGCCCGGCTTGACGTAGTGGCTGACATCGGCGATGTGGACGTCGAGCGCATAGTTGCCGTTGGGCAAGCGATCTACCCACACGGCGTCGTCAAAATCGCGCGCAGTTTCACCATCGATGGTGACGATGTCGAGCGGCCGGTAATCCTTGCGTCCGGTAAGTTCATCGAGCTGAATGACGTTCACGAAGTTTTGCGCCTGTTCCAGCACCTCGAGGGGAAACTGATGCGGGATGTGATGTTTCCGGATCATGATTTCGACATCCACGCCAAAGTCATCCGGGCGGCCCAGGATCTCGATCACGCGGCCGATGGCGTAGCCGCCGCCTTCGGGAAACTCCACAATCTCGGCGTTGACAACCATGCCGTCGAGATCTTCTGGCGAGTGGACTTCCAGCGGAGCGACACCCACGCGATCGCGATTCAGCGAGGCCGAAGGCATTTCCATCCCAGCCGGAATTTGGATCCACTGGCGGATTTTTTCGTCATGCGGTTCGACGAAGTTTCCGCGCTTGCGAATCCGAAACTCGCCCACTACGGTTTGGTGCGCGCGACGAAGAATCTTGACGATTTCGCCGTCGGCCCGGCCGTCCTTTTCGATTCTGGCGATGCGCACCACTACGCGATCGCCGTGCATGGCCGCTTGAGCGGACTCGCGCGGGATGTAGACGTCGCCGCGCAAGCCTTCGATGGGATGATCGGGAATCAGAAACCCATAGCCGTCGCGATGCATGTTCAGGCGGCCGACCGCGTATTCGCGGCTGAAGCGGGTGACCACGAAATGGCCGGAGCGGACTTCGATAAGCTGGCCGCGCTCAATCAATCGATCCAGAGCCTGTTCCAGCTCATCGCGCGATGCGATGCGAGGCCCCAGCTCGCGGACCAGTTGTTTGAAGGTCGCTCGCGCGTGCGGCAACCGCGCGACATGTTCGAGGATGGCGGCGTCGGTCACAGGGGCTGCACGAATCCCCGGGGTGTCATGGGCAGCGATCGAAGCCGCGTGCCGGTGGCGTGAAAGATCGCGTTGCCGACCGCCGGAGCCAGGCCGACAATGGGCGTTTCGCCAGCGCCCGCGGAAGGCAGATCCTTACGATCCACCAGAACAGTCTCGATCACCGGCACATCGCTGAAGCGAGGCACGCGGTACTTGGAGAGGCGCGAATTCAGGATGCGGCCGTTTGAAAACTCGACGGCTTCAAACAGCGCCCCCCCGATCCCCATCATGATGGAACCTTCGATCTGGTTTTTGAGATGCTCGGGATTCACGATGGCGCCGCACTCAAAGGCAGTAACGACGCGCTCGATTTTCACCTTCGGAGGACCGGGCGTTACTTCGGCTCCGAGAAAGTCCGGCGGAACGATAGAGATTTCGGCGCAGGTGGCGACGTAGCCGCCCTTCTCGACGCCGCAAGCGAGGCCGAAGCCCTGGGGCGTTGCAGAGCGAGGTTCGTTCTTCGCAGTGGCCCAGCCGAATTTCTCGGTTGCGGCTTCCAGAACGGCGCGCAGCCGGTCGTTCTTGAGATTCTTAAGGCGAAATTCCAGAGGATCCATCCCGACGGCGGCCGCCAGATCGTCCATGTGCGATTCGCGCGCGAAGTGATTGGCGGTAGCGGCCAGGCCGCGGTACGAACCCTGCCGCAACGGCGATTCGGTGGCGTGAAATTGGCTGATGCGGTGGACGATATCGTAGGGCGTTTCAATGCCGAAAGATCCGGAGTTGTAATTGTGAAAGTCCCACGCGGAGATCAGCCCGTCGCTGGATACGCCACTGCGAATCTCGATAACGCCGGCCGGGCGGAAGTAGGCCCAGGTGAACTCTTCTTCGCGAGACCAGATGAGCTTCACGGGCCTGCCCGCGGCTTTCGCGAGCCGCGCCGCTTCGATGGCTGCTTCGCCGGTATGTTTGCCGCCGTAAGCCGAGCCGGTGTCGGGCACGATGACGCGGACACGCTCCTCGGGGATCTTGAAAGCTTCGGCAAGCTCGCTCTTAACGCTAAAAGGCCGCTGCGTGCCGGTCCACACAGTCAGTTTGCCGCTGCTCCATTCAGCAACGGCGGCGCGCGGCTCGAGCGGCACGTGCGCGATGTAGGCGACAGTGTACGTGGCATCGAGTTTATGCGCGGCGGCTTGCAGTGCCTCGTTGATGTCGCCATGCGCGCGGACGTTTCCGGGCTCGCTCGAGCGTTGAGGCGCGACGTTTTTCTTCAGGTACTCGAAGAGCTCTTTGTTGGACGGCTGTTGGGGCGCGGGAGTCCATTCCGCCTGGATGGCGCGAATGGCCTTGTCGAGCGTGAGTTCATCGGACGCGACGGCTCCGGCGAAGTCTCCATCGCGCATAACGAGGATGTCGGGAATGGCGCCGGCTTCTTTCGCATCGAAGGATGCGAGCTTGGCGTTGAACGCGGGAAGACGCAGGACGCGGCCGTAAAGCATGCCGGGTCTCGCGATATCGGACGTGTAGCGATGCGCGCCGGTGACCATGTCGAGGGCATTCACTTTGGCGGCGGACGTGCCTTCGATCTTCCATTCGCTGGCGGGAGTGACGCTCGATTCGGCCCCGCCAACATTCCTGAGCAATTTCTGGCCGCGCGTCAGTGCGCCAAAACCGACGGCTTCGCCGGTAGCGTTGTTTTTGACGGCACCCGCGGCGACGGTAATCGAGGAGCGCTCGATCTTCCATTTCTCGGCGGCCAGCTCGATGAGCGCTTCTCGCGCGGCCGCGCCCACTTTTTTCATCTGCGGCGCCATGAGCGGGGTGGTGCGGCTCCCAAAGGTTCCCATGTCGTAAGGCGTAAGATCGGTGTCGGCCATCACCAGATGGATGGACTGGATTGTGGTGCGCAACTCTTCGGCGACGGCTTGCGCGAGCGAAGTGCGGATGTTCTGGCCCACCTCGGTCTTGCCGGTATAGACAGTGATGGCGCCGTCTTCGGCGATGTGCAGCCAGGCGGCCAGCTCGGGAGGGCGGGCATCGCCACGGGATTCTTGCGCACTCCCGGAGTTGTCCAGGGCTAGTAAAAGGACCAGGCCTCCGCCAAGGAATTTGAAAAAGCCGCGGCGCTCGATCTCAGGCATGTTGGCGTCCCGCGGCCATCTGAACCGCCGCAATAATTCGCGGATACGTACCGCAGCGGCAGACATTGCCTTCCAGCGCGCGGCGGATTTCGGGCTCAGACGGCTGGGGCGTTTTCTTGAGCAGTCCGACCCCCGACAAGATCATGCCGGGCGTGCAGTAGCCGCACTGCATGGCGTCGGCTTCCATGAAGGCCTCCTGCAAGGCATGCAGCTTCCCGTTTTCTGCCAGGCCCTCGATGGTTGTAATCTGCTTTCCGGCGACGGCGGATGCGCGTGTGACGCAGGACCGGATGGGAGCTCCGTCGATCAAAACGGTGCAGGCGCCGCACTGGCCTTCGCCGCAGCCGTACTTGGCGCCGGTGAGTTCGAGCTCGTCGCGCAGGACCCACAGGAGCCTGCGATCCGGATCAACCAGCAGCCGGTAACGTTTTTGGTTGACGACGAGTTCCATGCTCCGATTTTACGCCTGGGAGCAGGGGCGGTGAGCAGTCACAAAAACGCTAATTATTTTCGCCACGCGCCGATAAGCGAGCCAAGGAGCAATTCAAGTGATCTTGAAGCACACAAGCCGTGCCGGTTGCCTTCTGGTTTTTCTTCCGCTGATGCTGACCGCGCAGCGGGCTCAGGAGCCGGCCGGGGAGAATGTAGTCTCGCTGAAAAACTGGGCAAATCCTCTGTACTGGCATCCCAACCGGGTGGAGAGCGCAGCCGCCGAGCGTGCCTCGCTGCAGAACGCGTCGTCGCAGAACGCGTTGCCGGAAAATGCCTTGCCGCAGCTCCAGTTTCCAGGAAATGTGGTGTCGGCGGATGCACTGACATTTGTGGCGATCACCCCCTGCCGCCTGGTGGACACGCGGGGCGACGCCGTTAGATTTGACGGGATCGTACCTTTTATAGGGCCGTCCATCCCAGGCTCGGCAACGGTGACGTTTCCGGTACAGTCGTATACGGAAGCCATCACCAACACCACGCCCGCGCCCTGCGGCTCGATTTCTTCCATTGCCGAGGCCTACTCGTTTAACGTCACGGTGATTCCCCACGCGCGAGGCGCGGTCAACTATGTCACTGTCTGGCCGGCAGGCTCGCCGCGGCCCGTGGTCTCGACGTTGGACGACACGCCAGGACTGACCGTGGCCAACGCGGCTATCGTTCCGGCCGGTGAAGCTGGCAGCGTGAGCCTGTATAACTCGGGCCCGGCCACCGTCGACGTGATCATTGACATGAACGGCTACTTCGCCGCGCCAACCGATCTGATTGGGAATACCGCCATCGGAGTGGGAACGCTGGCGGTCAACAATGGCGGGTACGACAATACGGCTACCGGCGGCCAGGCGCTTGCCAGCAACACCTCCGGCGGCTACAACACGGCCAGCGGTTTCGACGCGCTGCAGTCCAATACTACCGGCGCCTACAACACGGCCACCGGCCTGTCCGCTCTGCAGGCCAACACCATCGGGGCGCAAAACACGGCCACGGGCTTGTCGTCGTTACAGGACAACACCACGGGGAGTTACAACACGGCCAGCGGCATGTTCGCAATGCTGCACAACACCACCGGCAGCTACAACACAGCCGGCGGCTACTACGCGCTGCTCGACAACGTGAGCGGAAGCGACAACACCGCCATCGGCAGCAACGCGATGAATTACAGCACTTCCGGGAGCAACAACACGGCCATTGGTAACGGCGCGCTATATAACAACACCAGCGGCGCCTTCAACATCGCCGTCGGGAATGGCGCAGGCTCCAATGCACCATTCACCAACAGCAACAGCATCTTCATAGGCAGCCAGGGCACCGGTACGGAGGGCAACGGCGCCGTCGAGATCGGAGTCCCCGGAACGCAGACTTCGTTCTTCGCGGCCGGCATCAGCGGGATCACCACGGGCCTGGGAGACGCCGTCCCCGTGGTGATCGATTCCAATGGACAGTTGGGCACGTTAGTCTCCTCGGAGCGCTTCAAGGAAGATGTCCAGGACATGGGCGACGCGAGCACCGATCTGCTGCGTCTGCGCCCGGTCACCTACCGCTACAAACAAGCCTATAAGGATGGATCCAAGCCCCTGGATTACGGACTGATCGCCGAAGAGGTAGCCGAAGTTTATCCGGACTTGGTGGTAAAGAGCAAGGACGGCCAGATCGAGACGGTGCAGTACCAGAAACTCACGCCCATGCTGCTGAACGAGCTGCAGAAACAAGCCGACCAAATGCAGCGGCAGTCCGAACTGAATGAGCGGCAGGCGGTGCAGAATCGACAGCAGGAGGAGCGAATTCGCTTGCTCGAAGTGCGGCTGGCGACCGTGGAAGCAGGTCTGCCCGGTCGGTCCGGCCAGGTGCCCTAGAACCTGGAGAAGATTTCGCTCCTGGGCCCACTGAGCAGTTGAGTGAGAGCCCGCCGGAAGAGTCCGTCGGCTTGGCGACATACAGCGTGCGAAACGCGCGCATTCTTTAGGGAAAAAGCAGCTAAATTTTTTGGACGGGTGCCGATAAGCGAGCACAGGGAGAGCTTTTACGTGATTAATTCGAAATACTCAAGCCGGGCCACCTGCATTCTGATTTTTGTTCCCGTGCTGTTGACCGCGCAGCGGGCGCAGCAGAACGTGGCGCCGCTGACAAACTGGACAACGCCCCTGTATTGGCACCCCAATCAAGCGGAGCAAGGCGCCGCCGCGCAAGCCTTGTCCCAGAGCGCCGTGGCGCAGGTTTCCTCGGCTGGCGAGTCCCAGGAGACTTTGAATTTCGTAGCGATCACGCCCTGCCGCTTGGTGGACACGCGGGGCGCCGCCGTTGGGTTTAACGGGATGCAACCTTTCTCGGGTCCATCTCTGCCAGGCGGGGCAACTGTGACCTTCCCCGTGCAGTCCCCCATCGAAGCCACCACCGACACTGCGCCAGCCCCCTGTGGCGTGATTCCCGCCATCGCCGCCGCCTACTCGGTCAATGTCACCGTGGTCCCCCATGCTGGTGGCGCGGTCGATTATCTCTCAACCTGGGCGGCCGGCATGGCACGACCGGTGGTCTCGACTCTCAACGATCCGCAAGGTCTAATCCTTGCCAACGCGGCCGTTATTCCGGCCGGCTCACTCGAGGGCGGGATAAACGTGTATAACTCTGGTCCCGCAACCACGGATGTGATCATTGACGTGAACGGCTTCTTTATCGCGCCAACCTATCAGAACGGTGATATCACTCTTGGGCCAGGGGCCCTGGCGAACAACATCAGCGGGGCTTACAATACCGCCGCCGGTAACAACGTACTGTATGCCAACACCACCGGCGGCTTTAACACGGCCAATGGCGACCAGGCGCTGCAGAGCAACAGCGCCGGCAATGTTAACACGGCCAGCGGCGCCTCCGCGCTATTCAGCAACACCACCGGGAGCAACAACACGGCCATCGGCTATCAGGCGCTGGGCAACAACAACGACGGGAACAACAACACCGCCATCGGGAATGGTGCGGCCATGAGCGCGCCGGTCGGCAACAGCAACGGCATTTATATAGGCAGCGCGGGCACCCCGAGCGACGAAACTGGCACCATCCAGATCGGAACCCCCGGCACGCACTTATCGTTTTTCGTGGCTGGCGTTACCCAGAACAACACCGGCCTCGGGGACGCCGTCCCCGTCATGATCGATTCCAATGGACAAATGGCCACCAACGTAACCTCGCAGCTTTCCACGGAAGACATCCGGGACATGGGCGACGCCAGCAACGGACTGCTAAGTCTCCGTCCCGTCACCTTCCGGTATAAGAAGGCCTACAAGGACGGATCGAAACCACTGGACTTCGGCTTGATCGCCGAAGAAGTGGCCCAGGTCTTTCCGGAGTTGGCGGTCAAGGGCAAAGACGGCAACTTCGTGACCGTGCAGTATCAAAAACTCACGCCGATGCTGCTGAACGAATTGCAGAAGCAGGCCGAACGAATTCGCACGCTCGAAGGCCGGCTGGCCGCGCTGGAAACGAAACTCGCCGCGGCGCCAAAGCCGGTTCGCTGAAAGTTAGCCAAGCCTCGTTTAGCGTGGTCTCACGGGGTCTCCCGCGATCCGCAAGACGCCTAGTTGCACGGTTGCCTCTCCTAATCCGCCCCGCACCCAAGTTATCCGGGTGTATACTAATTTATCTAAAATAGCCAGCGCGGCGAGCGGGCGATGCAGGGGCGCTAGTAACATGATTGGAACGGAAATTGGGAACTATAGAATTCTTGAAAAGATTGGCGAAGGCGGAATGGGCGTGGTGTACAAAGCCGTCGATGTCAATTTGGACCGCACCGTCGCCGTCAAGGCGTTGAACTCGGAACTGAGCGGCAATGCCGAGTTGGAGCAGCGTTTCCGTACGGAGATGAAGGCCCTAGCCAATCTCAATCACACGAATCTGACCACGCTGTACGCCCTGTTCACCGGGAACGGCCGTCCTTTGATGGTTGTCGAGTTTATCGAAGGCGAGACTTTCGAGCAGATGGTGCGGCGCCGGGGCCCCATCCCGAGCGAAGAGGCAATTTCGCTCTTCCGGCAGACGCTGGCGGGCGTCGGATATGCTCACCGGATGGGCATCGTTCATCGCGACATCAAACCCGGCAACATCATGCTCAACCGCCAGGGCGTGGTCAAAGTGATGGATTGCGGCATTGCCAAAGCCCTGAGCGCGCGCGGCGTGGCGAAGAGCGGAGCGCAGATCGGCACGCCTTTGTACATGTCGCCCGAGCAATTTCTGAATCGCGGCGTGGACTTCCGGTCCGATATCTATTCTCTGGGCGTAACACTGTACGAAATGCTGACTGGCAAGGTTCCCTTCAGCGCCGATAGCGATTACCAGATCATGGCGGATCACGTGAATACACCGCCGCCGCCGCTCACCAGCATTTTTCCCTACGTTCCGAAAGCCGTGGAAAGCGCGGTTCTCAAGGCCTTGGAGAAAAACCCGGACCTTCGCTATCAGAACGTGGAGGATTTCGCCGCGGCGCTGGATGGTACGCAGGGTTTGGTTGTTCCGGCGGTTGCTGCCAGCGCGGCGCCGGCGGTCGCTGCCAGCACGCCTGCGGCGGCTGTTGTGGCGGCGGCATCCTCGACCTTTTTCACACCAGACTGGAGAGTACTGGCTGCGGGTTTGGTGGCTCTTCTCGCGCTGGCCGGTTTCGTGTTTGCGGCGTTTCCCGGAGCCCGGGAGTTCGTCGAGCGGCGGCTCTCGCATGCCACCGGCGCGCCGGCACAGAGCACGGCCAATAGTCCTCCCGCTACGAATGCGGCCGCAACGCCAAACGCCCCCGCGGCCCCGGCGCAGCCAGACGCCAATGCGTTTCCTGCGCAACCTGGCGTCGCAGCTCCGGCCGATGGAACCGCCGTCGGAGGGGTCGTCGCCGCCCCGGGCGTTGTCGCCGTTCCGGCGCAACCTGGGGTTGGCGTGGCAGTGACCCCGGCGCAGCCAGCCGACGCTGCTCCCGCCGGCAACAGCGCCGATCAGGGGCCGCTGGTAATTCCCGCCGGTACCATCGTCGCCGTTCGCCTGTCCGACCCGGTGGATTCTTCCATGAATCAAGTCGGCGACAAATTTGCCGCGAGCGTGGATGCGGCGGTAAATGTGAACGGCACAGAGGCGATCCCGGCCGGCGCAGACGCAAGTGTGTCGCTGATCAGCCTCGCGATAGCGCCCATTGCCGCGCGCACGGATGTGCAGCTCCAACTGGTCAGCCTCACCGTTAACGGGACCGATTATACGCCGAGGAGCAGCGTTTTCGAGAAGCAGAGTGTTGAGCGCAGCAAGAAGAAAGTGATCAGCGGCGCGGCCGTGGGAGCGGCTTTGGGCGGAATTTTTGGCCACAACGCAGCGGGTGGCGCGGCGGCCGGCGCAGCCAAAGCCTACGTGGTCGTCATTCCGGCGCAGACCAGGATCAAGTTCACCCTCCGCCGCAGCATTACGCTCTCCCAGTAACGCAGAGAAAAGCCCGTAGCCGCTGGCATCACGGCGCGAAATACCCGTTAATGTCAATGATCACGTTCGTGGGATTACTGGCGAAAACGTCTATCGCTCCATTGGCGCCCGCCGCCACGATGGCAGCGTTGGCTACAATCGCGCCGCCGATATCGTTCAAGGTCGATACCAACGGCATGCTCTGTCCCGCAGGCCAGGTCGTAATATAGTTCAGCGGCCCCGGCGGCACCACCGTGAAGTTCAATGAATAGGCTTGCGCGGTGGCCGGAATACCGCACGAGCTGGTGGGAATCGGGAAATTTCGTGTCGAACCCCCTGTTATTTGCGGCGGACCGAAATCGCCTGTCAAACCAGTGACGCCCACCGCACGCGTATCTACCACTCGGCACGGCGGCAGAGGATAGAAGCTCAGCGCGCCGGCATTGCCCGGCGGAGCGAAGTAGCCATCGTTGTCGATAATTAAATCCGTGGCGTTGTACGCGAATACGTTCACGGCGCCGTTGGTGCCAGCCGGAACAATGGCGGCATTGGCCAGAATGGCGCCGCTCGGGTCATCCAACGTGGATACCGGCGGCCGGGATTGTCCGGCCGGCCAGGTGCTCAAGTACTCCAGGATGCCGGGGGGCACCACGGTCATGTTGAAGGCGTAAGCTTGCGCCGTCGAAGGTATCCCGCAAGAGCTGGAGGGGACGGGGACGCTGCGCGTGGAAAGCGCGGCCAGTTGCGGCGGACCGAAGTCGCTGCCGTACGATTCCTTTCGCGTATCGACCACGCGGCACGGTGTTGCGGGATAGAACGCCAAACCCTGGGGCCCCGCCTGCGGCGCGAAATAACCGTTGATGTCGATAATCACATCGGTGTCGTTGCTGGCAAACAGGCTGATTGCGCCATCGGTTCCCGCGGGAACGATCGCTGCGTTAGCCAGAGCCTCGCCATTCTGATCGTTCAAGGTCGACACCACCGGCATGGCCTGCCCGGTAGGCCACGCG
>Ga0302325_10025304_pt1 | contig 12333 bp, 8 predicted proteins | sample Palsa_T0_2_FD_201948 | JGI IMG/M metagenome (GOLD analysis project Ga0302325, IMG submission 201948) | Peat permafrost microbial communities from Stordalen Mire near Abisko, Sweden - Palsa_T0_2 | ecosystem: Environmental > Terrestrial > Soil > Palsa > Peat permafrost | place: Sweden: Abisko...
TAGGCTATAGGTCGCGAGTTTGACGGGACGTCGGCCGTAGCTATCATCCCCGGTCGATCTGTTCTCTTAGTTCATCAGGGTAAAGAGACTTCAGTTCAGGATAAGCTTCCGCGAGCCGGATCAAGTCCAGCTCATCTTTCTTGCGCTTACTCAAACGCCGCCGCGGATCGCCGTAAGCCCACAGTTTACCCTGCGTAACATCTTCCAGACTGGCAACTCTGACCTGGATTCCCAGTACCTTTGCATCCACGCTCCTGGCCAGGAACGCCTGATATCTCTGATCCGTAGTGAACTGAATCCGGAGGTCGCTTCCCGGAGCTGTCGCATTCACGGAGTGGGAATGCTCCTCGGTCTTGAAGCCTTGCTCGCGGAGGCGCCTGGAGAGGTCGGGAAGACCTGCGGCAATCATGACGAGGTCGGCATCCAGTGTATAAACCGGCTCGACATAGCAGTTGACAGCCAGACCACCGATCAAGCAATAAGGTCCGAACGATTCGCAGGCCGCGATCACTTTGGCAAAGTCGGTCGCGCCTCCTTGGGTGGTCAACTCGAAGGCTTCCACTGCGGTCACAACTTCACTCTATATGACAGTACGCGGAACCGCAAACCGAACAATAGCCGCACCCTCAATTCACCGCCACATAAGGTACAGCCGGCCCCGTGGTAGGGCTGTTCACACCGCCGATGCTCAGCGTCACCGGCAGCGCATTCCCATCGAGATGAGTCCCCGGGATTCGTAAATTGAGCTGATAAACTCCGATGAATCCCGGCGCCAGTCCGCTCCAATCCACAATCACTCCGGCCTGCGAATATCCCGGATCGCCGAAGTAGACCAACACCGGGGCGCTCACTGCCAGCGGACTCGTCGGCGACACATTACCCGCCGTCACCGCCCCGCCCGTGGTCGCGCCCAGGCCCGTCGCATACATCGTCAACGGCTCGTCGCGCGTCGCCGGATTGTTCTTATTCACATATTGCCCATTCGCATGGAATAGCGCCAGTTGGCCGGTGCTGTCGACGAACACCGCCGGCGCGTACTTCGCAACCGTCACGTTCTCCGGCGAGGACGCCGCCTGGTTCGCGATCGAGCGCACCACCAGCGGATACGTGCCGGCCGCCGTACCGGGCGGAATCTGCGCGTTGATCTGCTCCGGGCTGGTCAGCAGCAGCGGCAGCGCCACGTTGTTCAGCGTCACGCACGTGCCCCCCATAATCAGCGGCAGCGGCGTCGAGGGCGGCGTTGCCAGGTTTCCGAAATTCTGCCCGAAGATGGAGAGCAATCCGTTCGGCGCCACGCCCGGCGTGTAGCTCGCCAGATTCACTGCGCCGCCCTTCGAAGGCACGGGCATCTGCGCCTGCGTCGGGCCGGCGAGCGGGATGATGCTCAGGCCGCTGGCGGTAATGGCGTAAGCGTTGGCTCCGGCGGCGTCAATCGTCATGGTGCGCCCGCCGACAAACCCGCGGGTGGTGACGCCGAAGCCGCCCGGACCGCCGGGGCCCCCGGGACCGGTAATGGTGGTGGCCAGTTGCGTAATCGGGCCCTCGAGAGCATTCACCGTGTTAGTCGTGTTGCCGGACTTTGCGCTCAGCACCGCTACCGCCGGCGGAGTCGTGCCGGTTGCGGAGACAGGAGTAAATACCGAATAAGTGGACGTGCCCGCCGCAGCCACTGCCGAGTAAGTCCCCGCCACGGTAGTCGCGCCGGCAATCGTCAGGTCGGCATTCAGCAGCACGCCGCCCATAACGTAATACTGTCCTCCAGGACCCGCGGCCACCGGGCCAATGTAACCCGACTGCGCCGTCGTCGGGAAGACAGTCTTCTCCGCCACAAAATCGTCCGCTGTCCCGTCGTAAAGATATGCAATGCCGGTGCTGGTGGCGAACAATATATATTCGCCGGCAGGCGTCGCAGCCATGGTTACACTCGCGGTCGCACTGGGCGTGAGTAGTTTGACCGGAGTGGTCGAACCCAGCAGCACGCTGGCGGGCCGCGGAACCGCCGCAGTCCCCACCACCTTCCAAAGCGAGCCATCGGTATTCATAATCTGCAGGCCGCTCAGGCCGAAGGCAATCACGCTGGGCAGTGACAGAGCGGTGGTGGCATTGAATGCAACCGGCGGATAAGTCACCTGCCCAGTGACCTGCATTGTGTCCGGGTTGATGATGCTGATGGTCTCGCCGCCCGAGTTAGCCACATACAGGGTGAAGCCGTCCGGAGTGAGCGCCAGCGAGTTCGGCAGTTGGCCTACTTTGATCGGCGTCAGAAACGCCCGCCCCTGAATGTCGTATACTTCAACGCGGTTCAGTCCATAATTGGCGATGTACAAGCGCTGCCGCGTTTGGTCGTAGACCAGGTCGGGAAGCGGCGTAGCCGCCGAAGGGCCAATCGCAAGTGGAACAATGGTTCCGCGCGCATCGGAATCGCGAGCGTTCTCATAGGCCCGCACGCTATTCGGGATATTGACCGCCTGCGTCGATGTGACCAGGAAGTCGTGCGGCGGCGTGACGGTGCCGCGCTGTTTGGCCGCCGCGGAGTTGAAGCTGAAAACAAGTTGGGAGCCGGATGTCCTCACTGAGGGCGCGGTGGTTGCGCTCGATTCCGTGGCGGTATTGGCATTGCTGTATCGCAGCAATGCGGCTGTGGCCGTCAGCGAGCCTTTTCCCGCGTTGTTGACGGTAACTGCCGCGGAAGAGGTCGCCGACGTTACCCCGCACGGGTCGCTGGTGAGTAGCACGGATTGCGCCGCGGGTACGGCGATCGGGCTTTGGGCAAGCGTCCCCAGCGGCACGGTCGTCAATCCCGAATCCGACAAGGCGTAGGCGTTGGTTCCGTCCGCGCTGATCGCCATTTTGCCGGACAGGTTCTCGGGCAACTGAATCCCCATCTTGATCAGCAGATTGTCCGGATCGTTGACCATCAACTGGCTGATGGTGGACGCGGCCGTTGAATTTGTCACCGGCGCAATGTTCAGGACTGAATAGAGACTCGTCCCGTCGGGTGAAAAGACCACGCCGCCCTGGTTCGCCTGGGTAGTGAAGCTGGTTCCCGGAGTGATGGGGTAAGGCGAGTTAGCCAGGTTTTGCTGCGCGAGCACCTGCAGAGTCGACGCATTAAATAGAATTGCGCCGCACATGATGCGAGTGCCATCGTCGGAAATGGCTAGGACGGTGGATGTACCTGTGACAATCCGCGCCAGCGGCACAGTGCCCGACGCCGTTTGATAAACGAATAGCGACGCCGGGCCCGTACTGGGAACGCTCACGCCGGCGATCAGGGAACCGTCGCGGGTTGCTCTCAACTGGCTGTGAACGGAGAGGAACGGGCGCCCGGAAGGTGGAGGAAACGTCGGCGCTGTGGGCGTCGTTGCCGGCGTGATCGAAATGCTGGTAAGAGCCGTGGCCGCCGTCGGCGAAGGATTATAGATCAGCAGCAAATCGGCGCCGCCGCTGCCGGTAGTCGAGATCAGCACACGCTCGTCGCTCCCCACCGCCACGCCTTCCGGCTTGGCCGGCAGGTTGATCTGCGCGGTCACCGTGAGCGTATTGAGGTTGATCACATCGAGCACCTGGCTGTTGTAACAGGTTACATACAGATTGGTTCCGCTGCGTGAGATAGCGGCCGAGAGAGGCGTCTGGTCTGTCGGAACAGGAGTGAGAAAGGTTTGCTTGGCAATCGAGTAGATCTGCACGTAGTTTTCCGTGCTCGAAGTGAGATAGAGCTGGTTACGCGTTTCATCCAGCACAATATCCGAGGATCCGCCCAGCAGCGGAACCACCTTGCCAAAAGTAGCCGCCTGAGCCGACAGCGCGCAGAGAAGAAACAGCACCGTGACGCACGCACTCCTGCGTGCAGCGTTCACACTCGTGTGAACGCGTCCGATCCGCAACCTCCGCAAGACACCAGGCAGCCACCCTCCGCTCCCTGATGGTCGCGGCTCCGTTGGTCGCGTTGTCAGTATCCGTCCCACCTAATTCCCCGCCGAGTTCTGAATCGACACCACCACCGGCGTGCTCCGCTGCGCGTTAACCAGCGACCGCACCTGTAGCACGTTGGAGCCTCCCCGAATGGTCGCCGGAAGCTGCGCCATAATCTGCGTCGGCGAAGTGGAAAGCAGCGGAATCGCCACGTCATCCACCAGCACGCATGAGCCGCCCAGCACCGTCGGCGCCGGCAGCGTACTTGCTGTGGCCGTGGATGCCAGGTTGGTCCCATTGATCTCTATGAACGCTCCGGGCGCGAACACCGCCGATCCATTAGTGGCATTAGCCACGGCCCTCGAGCTGGCAGTAGCAGGCGTCGTTGCTGAGGTGGCAGTCGCCGTCGGCATCACACTCAACCCGGATAGCGTTATAGCGTATGCGACGCCGTTGGCATCGACTACCATCTGACGCGCCGGCATGGCTGTGCGCGTCGATCCCAATAGAGTATAAACAGGATTGTCCGGCATCTCAGCAACCGTGGAAGTTGCGCCCGTGGCGGTGCTCACTAACTGAAGCGTGGTGTGGATATCGTCGGTAATCGCGGATGTGATCGCAGTGCGAACCGGCGTGGTCATGCGCAAAAAGGAGGTCTGGCTCACCGGCGCGGTAGCGGCTACATTGCGCAAGGGACTTTGCGCAACGCCATTAGGCTGGCCGGAACTCGAAGGCGGGGTCACCGGGACCAGGCCCGGGGCGGTCGCTCCGCCGATAGCCGTCAGCGATTGGTTCATCACCAGACCGTTAGCCAACAGAAATGCGCCATTCGCCGCCGCGCCCAGCGGGCCGTAATAACCGGTAATGGCGCCGGTGACAAACTGGTTCGATGCAGTATAAGCGTCGGTCAGCCCATTATAGAGGTATGCCTCACCAGTCCCTCCCATCAGGAGGATGGTGGAACCGTCGGCGGAACCAACCATGGATTGGTATTGCAACGGCCCCGCGATCGCAGTCTGCGCGCCGGTGGTCGCCGAAACGCCGGTGACAAAGGTCCCCGTGCGCGGCACTGCCTGCCCGCCGATCACTTCCCAAAGATCGCCGTTGCTCATCATGAACTGAAGCGCCGTCAATCCCTCAGCCATATTGTTGACGGTTGTCACTGCGGCATTGGCGACCCGCGGAATCGGTGGAAGAGTGATCCGGCCCGTTACCGATTCCGCACTGAGATCCACTATGTCGATAGTTTCGCCCCCGGTCTCGGCGACATACAATGTATTGCCGTCTAGCCCTAGCGCCATCTGGTGCGGAAGCTGGCCCACCGGGATCGGCGTTTGTAACTGCATGGTCTGCGTATTGAAAACTTCGATGCGGTTATATCCGGCATTAGTAATATAGACCAGGTTGCGCACCGGGTCGAGTACGATATCCTGCAAGCCTTGATTGGAAGTAATGCTGGTGTTAGGAACGGTTGAAATCGGGTAGATTAGTCCGCGCATCGTGGAATCCCGGTAGTTCATGAACACTTGTATGTTGGGCGGAACATTGATTGCGTTCGGGGATTCGAGTTGTATGTTGACCACCGAACCACTGTTGGATGCGCCAGCGCCTGTATATAGATTGGTGCCAACGATACGGGTTACCCCGGAGCGCCCCGGATCCATCGTAAATGTGAGTTTAGCCGGCGCCAAGCCGCTCGATGCCGTAATCTCCAGGGCGGGGGCGAGAGTCGCAGCCGGACTCGGCGCCGCGAAAGTAAGCATGCCGCCTCCGATGTTAGTCACCTGCACCTGCGCCTGCGCCTCGCTGAGTTGGCAATCGTCCTGCGTAAGAAACACAGTGGTCGTCGACGGCATCAGGATCGGGTAGGTATAAAGAGTAGACAGCGGCAGGTGGGTCACTCCGGAAAGCGACGTGCCCCACGCGTCGTTACCGCTGGCGGCGATCACCATCTTGCCGATAATACTTTCCGGGAGATTGATGCCCAGTTGAATGCCTAAGTTGGCGGCGTTTGAGATCAACAGCGTATTGGCTTGCGGCGCCGGCGCCGGCGTGGTTGCCGCAGCCGTATTGAAGGCGCTGTAGAGTGTCTTGCCGTCGGGAGAGAATACGCTGCCGCCAACGTTGGAGGTAGCGGTGAAGGTGGCCGAGGTTGCGAATGGCGCGTTCGCCAGGCTCTGCTGCCCGAGCACATTGAGCGTCGCCAGATCATAATGCGTGTAGCCGGCCATGAAGCTCAGGCCGTCCGGGGACATAGAGAGCGTGCTCGATTGGCCCGCTACGATGCGAGCCTGCAGCACGGTAGTGGAAGCCGGTTCGTAGACATACACCACGGTCGAAGCGTTGCCGTTGACGGTGGTGTTACTCAAGCCCACGATGTAACTCCCGGAAGGCGTGCGAATGAATCTTCCATTGATAGTTGTAGCTTTCCCCGTTGGCGGCGCCAGTGTCGGAGGGGTCGCGGCGGCCGGGGGGAACACGATCGCCTGAACCTGAGAGGAACTGGGCTGCGTGGAGTCGTAGATCAACAGCGTATTCGCGGTGTTTCCCGTTCCCGAGCCATCCGTGCAAATCAGAACTCTGCCCGAAAGTTCGGTTGCGACTCCCTGAGGATCCGCGGGAAGTGAAATCGTCGCCGTAGCGGCGCCATAGCTTCCGCTGGCCAAAGTAATTACGCTCAAGGTGGAATCGTCGTGGTTCGCGACGTAAAGAAAAGCATTATCCGCGGACATCGCCGCGCCCAACGGGCGGTTCCCTACGGTGATCGAGCCGATCACGGATTGGCCGGCGTAATCGTAAACGTCAATCCGGCTTCCCGTGGTGTTCACCAGGTACAGCCGCTGGCGGCTCTCGTCTAACACTATGTCGCTTGGTATCTCACCCAGAGCGATGACTTGGCCGAAAGTCGCACTTGTTTGCGCACGCAGTCCCGGGGTCAAAATTAAAAAAGTTCCAAAAAAAACCAATAAAAACCTAACTTGCATTCGTGAGCCTTAACTTGCATTCGTGCCACCACCAATGATACTGTATGGCGATCTACTGTCAAGATCGGTGTCAGCGGGCCCGGGGCGCTCGCGGATTCTGTTAACCGTATTTGTTATGAAGGTTAAGATCTGATGGCAGATGAGGGGGCTTTGAGAGGTATCGTGCGGAAAGCATGCGCCGTTGTGTCCATCGCCGCCTGCGCCGTTGTCTGTATGGTTGCGTGCACGTCTTGCACGCATCAGGTGCAAACTGCGCAGTCTCCAATACCTGTTCCCGCTGTGAATGCGGTAATGGCGCGTGAGGTTAAGGGCGCCGCGGATGCCGGCGAGGGCGACCTTGAACTCCGGAGGTTACGCCAGCGCCTCGCCGCTAACGCCAAAGATCTGGACGCGCGCGTTGCGCTTGCGCGCTACTACGCCGAACGCAACCTGCCGGACCTTGCATTGGAACACTACCGCCTGGCAGCCGTGCAATTTCCCGATTCGGTTCCAGTCACTCTGGCGCTGGCTAAATCGCTGCGTGAAATGGGTGAGCCTTCCGAAGCGCTCAAGACGCTCCGTGAGTTCGCGGACCGGCAACCGCGCGGAAGCTGGGAGGTACTTTCGCTTGAAGGCATTCTGGAAGACGAGCAGGGCCAGTTAGCGGAAGCCGAGAAATCCAACCGCTCCGCGCTCGCGCTGGCTCCGGACCAGAGCGAGCTGCATAATAATCTGGGCTACAACCTGCTCTCGCAGAAAAAGAGCGATGCCGCCGTCGCCGAGCTTCGCCGTGCGATTGAGCTCGATCCAAAGTCTGAGATTGCGCATAACAACCTGGCCACGGCCCTCGCGAGATCGGGTTCCGGTTCCGAGGAAGCTCTGGCGGAATGGAGCCGCTCAGCCAATCCTGCGCAGGCGCATAACAATCTGGCGGCAGTTTGGATCGAGCAGGGCCGTTACCGCGAAGCGCGCGCGGAGCTTGCTTTAGCGCTCGGCTTGCAACCCAACCTATCGTCCGCGCTCGCCAATCTGAGGCTGGTGTCTGAGTTGGACGGGAAACCGGCCACAGTCACTGTCAAGCGGCGCGCGTCGTTATGGGCGAGAATTCTCGGGCGCAAGTCCGCGCCGCAGAGCGATGCGGGCGCCTCGGATAAACCAGCGGTTCCAGAAGTGATAAAGTGAGGTCAATCGTTATGAAGAGATTCTTGATCGGATTCATTCGGGACGAGCAAGGCCAGGATTTGGTGGAATACGCGCTCATCGTAGCCGCGATCGGTCTGGCTCTGATTGCCACTGTGAATCAGGTCTCCGCCGCCATAGTCAGCTTGTATTCGAGCATTGCTCAGGGCCTGACCACCATTGGCACCAGCGGCCAATAGAATCGGACGGCCGGGAATCATGCGCCAACCGGCCCTGGGAATGGCGCCCCGATTTCTGTTGCCCAACCTTGCGGCCATGCTGGCGGCTGCCACGCTTTTCTACTGCCTGTTTCTCTACGGCGCCGGTGAGAAGCTTTTTCGCGACTCAGATACGGGCTGGCACATCCGCAATGGCGAGAGTATTCTCGCAAATCGCGCGCTGCCCCGAACCGATCCTTATTCTTTCTCAAAGGCCGGCCAGCCGTGGGTTTCCTGGGAGTGGGGCTCGGACGTCCTAATGGGCCTGGCGCATCGCGCCGGCGGCCTGCGCGCTGTCACGGCGCTATTCAGCCTGACCATCTCCGCCGCCTCGTGGCTCTGGTGCCGCTTAAACTTCACGGCCGGCGGAGACTTCCTGGTAGCGGGCGTCTTTGCCCCCTTGATGATCACCACCACCAGCGCTCATTGGCTAGCGCGCCCACACATCTTCAGTTGGATTTTCCTGCTGGGCGCACTGATTTTCGCCGAGTGGGGCAGGCAATCCTGCCTGCAGCCGGCTTTCAGCCGGCTCGGATTCCTACTGATAGCCGCCGCATCCGCGCTATGGGCTAACCTGCACGCCAGCTTCTTCCTCTTCCCGATAATCGTTCTACTCTACGCCGCATCGCACCTGCTACGCCCGTTCCTATGGCCGCTCGACATGCAAGCTGAACACGCCAAATCAACCTGGTTCCTCTACGTAGCGCTAGCCGCTCTAGCCGGCAGCTTTCTGAATCCCTACGGCTGGCAGTTGCACGCGCACGTGTTCCGCTACCTGTGGAATGACCGCTTGACCTCGCAGATCGCCGAGTTCCAATCCTTCAATTTCCATGATCCGGATGCTACGCAGCTGGCGTTGACCATGGGCCTCGCGGCAGCCGGCGGCGTCCTGGCGCTGACCCAGAAAAAGCTGGCGCACTTCCTGCTGGCCGCCATGTTCCTATGGGCGGGGCTGCGCTCCGCGCGCGTGCTCCCCCTGGTGGCGTTGCTGCTTCTTCCGCTCGCGAATGCGGCTTTCGCGGAAGCCTTGCGCAACGCGCGCGGTCTGCGGGAGCCCATCCGCCGCGCCCTCGACGCTGTGCTCGCCTATTCCGCGCGCCTGCGACGGATCGATTTGCGGTTGGGAGGTTGGGCGTTTTCGGCGCTGGCAATTGCGGCATCGCTGCTGTTGCTGCAGACTCCGGCTTATTCGAGATACATCGGATTTCCGCCCGCGACATTCCCGGTCGCCGCGAGCCAGGCCGTGGAACAACTCCCCGCCGGCGCGCGCATCCTCACATCCGATAGTTACGGCGGCTATCTGATCTATCGTTTCGCCGGCGCGCGCAAAGTATACTTCGACGGGCGCAGCGATTTCTACGGAGCCGATTTCTTGAAGCAGTATCTGGTGCTGATGGAAGCCCGTGCCGGCTGGCGCGCCATCGTATCTTCATCCGGCTTCACGCACGCCCTGTTGCCCAATGCATCCGCCCTGAACGCCGCCCTGCAGCAGGCCGGATGGATCACCCTGTACCGCGACGGCGTGGCCACGCTGCTGGAGTCACACTAACTGAGTCACACTAACATGGAGGCGCGCTAATGGACCGTCAAAAACTTGTGCTCATCTTCGCCGCCGCCTGGGTTTCGGCCGCGCTCCTCACCTGGTTCCTCTACGCTTCCACCAAAGGGCCGCACATCGAGAGCACCGTCACTGTAGAGGCGGCCGCGCACGATATGCCCGCCGGAACGCTTTTGCGGAAAGCCGATTTGAAGACCGTCACCCTGCGTGAAAACGAAGTTCCCAAGACGGCCATCCGCGACCAGAACCTGGCGCTCAACCGGCCGCTGCTGTTCCCGGTGACTGCGAATGAGCCGCTCACCGCTACCAAGATCGCCACCGCCACCGGCATCGAAGGATTGGCCGCCACCATCAATGTAGGCATGCGCGCCATCACCGTGCCCATCACGGATGGCACCGGAGTCGCCGGCCTCATCCCGCCGCGCGCTCACGTAGACGTGTTGTTCACCCGGCCCGGCAATACCTCGGAAGCCGTTACCAGCACCATTCTGGAAGACGTAGTCGTGTTGGCGATCGGCCGCGCCACCGAATCGCCGAATTCGTCCGCCGCCTCCAAAGACGCGGCTGCGGTGGCGGTCTCGCGTCCCGCGTCCCAATCCGCAACGCTGCTGGCCACGCCGGAACAGGCGCGCATGATCGAGCTCGCCAAGAATCTCGGCAAGATCAGCCTCGCGCTGCGCAACCCGCTCGATAAGACCCAGCTTGCCGACGACACGGCGACCACGCCGGAAGATCTCGGCCTCTTTCCGCCAACGCCCCAGGTTCGCACCATTGTCACGAAAGCGCCCGCGGACGGGAAACCAAAAGCGCCGCCCAGAGAGAAGCTGGTCGAAGTCTTCCGCGGCGCCACACACGTTCAGGAAGCCTTTAAATGAGGATGCGCGCCGCGTTGGTAGCTATCGCCGCACTGGTCTGCGCCCGCGCCGCCGACCCGCCGGTTGACCGCGCCATCTCGCTCATCGAGGGCGCGGGGGAGCTGCTGCAATTCGGCCGCGACATCGAGCGGCTGGCGATCTCCGAGCCGAAGATCGCCGATGCCGTCGTGGTCTCGACGCACGACGTCATGGTCAATGCCAAGGGTCCCGGCCAAACCACGCTGGTGGTCTGGGAGACCGGCGCCGGCCCGGTGCGCTACAACATCCGCGTGGTGAAAGACAATAACGATCTCGATGTGATGAAGGTCTCGCTCGCCGCCTCGCTCAGAGCTGCCGTGCCCGATGCCGGCATTGAGTTCGCCGGTAACGCCGAGCAACTGGTGCTCACCGGCAAAGTGGCCAACGCCGAACAATCGAAGCGCGCCGAAGCCCTGGCTGCCTTGCATGCCAAGAAGGTAGTGAACATGCTTCAGGTGGCCGATCCGCGTCAGATCCTGCTGCAGGTAAAGTTCGCGGATGTCGATCGCACCGCGCTATCGCAATTCGGTTTCAATCTGGTGAGCCGCAACGGAACCACGCTGGGCGAAACCTCCACGCAGCAGTTTCCAGGGCCGTTGTTTCCACAACTCCCGGCCAATACCTCGAGCACCAGCCTCAATCTCACTAACCTGCTCAACCTGTTTATTTTCCGCCCGGACATCAACCTCGGCGCCACCATCCAGGCGCTTCAGCAACAGAACCTGGCGCAGATTCTCGCCGAGCCAAACCTGATCGTGGTGGAGGGCGGGGAAGCGAGCTTCCTGGCCGGCGGAGAATTTCCGTTCCCCACCATTACCGCGACACCTACGGGTGGCGGCATCGCGCCGGTGGTGACCGTGCAATTCAAGAAGTTCGGCGTGCAGTTGAATTTCACACCGACGCTCACCGCCTCAGGCGCGATCCACTTGAAGGTGAAGCCAGAGGTGAGCGCGCTCGATTTCACCAACGCCGTGACGGTGGACGGATTTCTGATTCCCGCGCTCTCTTCACGCGTGGCCGAGACGGAAATCGTTCTGCGAGACGGCGAGAGTTTCGCTATTGCCGGTCTGATCGACAATCGCGTGACGCAGGTATTGAACAAGGTCAGTATTCTCGGCGACATCCCAATTCTGGGCCAGTTGTTCCGCAGCCACTCCACGCAGAAATCGGTGGACGAGCTGCTGGTGGTAGTGACGCCGCACTTCGTGAAGCCGGTTCCGCCTGGAGAGGAACTGCGCCTTCCCACAACCGTTGTGCCGTACTTGCTGCCCATCGATCCGGCGAAAAAGGGCAAGGGTAAGAACGCGACCCAGACCCAATCCCAGGACAGCACGAAACCGTCGTTCGCAGGACCACAAGGATATGTCCTACCGAAGCAATAGTGGGGCAGCCAATCCTGGCTGCAGCCGGCCTTCAGCCGGCTCGCCGCGGCGACACTCAGCCCAGCGCGGCTCAGTCGCAATCTGGCTAGCAGTCATCCTTGTTCCTGTAATACTCGGCCTGCTTGGATTCGCACTTGACTTAGGTATGTTATATTCCGCGAAGGGCGAGCTCAAGACGGCGGCCAACGCCATGGCTCTCGCCAATGCGCAGAACCTGATCGGCAC
>Ga0302325_10025305_pt1 | contig 12333 bp, 15 predicted proteins | sample Palsa_T0_2_FD_201948 | JGI IMG/M metagenome (GOLD analysis project Ga0302325, IMG submission 201948) | Peat permafrost microbial communities from Stordalen Mire near Abisko, Sweden - Palsa_T0_2 | ecosystem: Environmental > Terrestrial > Soil > Palsa > Peat permafrost | place: Sweden: Abisko...
TCAAAATGTTTTTATACTTGGCGCCAAGATGGACCGTCCCTTCGACTGCTCCCAGCTGGGAGCCAATTCTCTCAACCAGTTCGGTCGTTGGTATACTCAACCCCTTACCGCCGATGGCTTTCAGCCACTCAACGCTAATTTTCATCGGAATTGCCTCAAGAATTCTAATTTTCCAGACTCAAAATGTCGAATATCTTCAATGTCGTATTTCATCATTACTAAACGATCAATGCCTCCGCCCCACGCAAAACCTGTAAACTTGTTGGGGTCAATTCCGGCTTCACTAAGAACGTTGGGGTGAATCATCCCACAGCCCAAAAGCTCAATCCATCCAGAGTAACCACAGACATTGCAGCCTTTTTTGTCACAGAATGGGCAGCTAAGCGCAAACTCGAAACTAGGTTCAGTAAATGGAAAATAGAAGGGCTGGGTCTTTACTTCTAACTCTTTTTGGTAATATTCCTGGAGAAAGGTTTTTAGGGTAGCGATCAAATTACCGGCGTGTATCTCACGATCGACGTAGACTCCTTCTAGCTGGTAAAAAGTATGTTCGTGGCGAGCATCAAGGTCTTCGTTCCGAAAAACTCTTCCTGGTATGACCACGGCAATTGGTTCGTCTGTTTCCAGATTAGTTTTGAACTTATTGAGTACGCGGTTCTGCATAGTACTAGTGTGGGCTGGGGCAATCAAGCCATCGGTCGTCGTAAAGGTATCATAATCATCGCGAGCTGGGTGGCCTTCGGGAAAATTAAGGCTAGAGAACATGTGATAATCATCATCCAGCTGCCGAGACTCAACTGTTTTAAATCCCATCCTCTGAAAGATATCCAGGACAATCTCAAGTTCAATCATAAGCGGGTGCTTTGATCCAACGGCGCTACTGAGCAGAGCCGGGCGTTTGTCTTCTTGGGTATTTTGGTCAAAGGGTGCCGTAACATCGATGTCAGTCATGCCTTTGCCAGTCGACTGGCGAGCCGCGGCCAGCTTTTCTAGTTGCAGGCGCAAACTATTAAGCTCTTTGCCAAAACTGGCTCGCTGATCTGCCGGTAGACTACTAATTTCAGCGAATAGCGCTGCTAACTCAGGTGCCCGAACGATGGCTTTACCGTCGCGCGCTAGGCGCTCTTCAGCACTCAGTAGGGCAGCAACTTCCCTGATTTTTGGGTGTTGATAGTCCATATCTTCTTTTCTTAGTATACCAGTCTTAAAAACATAAATACGTTATACTACTAAACATGGTTGAGCCTGTTGTGACCGACGAAGATCCAACATCCGATTCGCTAACTAAGGCAAGGTCTGTTCTTGAGGAAAATGACCGGGGTTCGTACACCGTCCCCTCCGGGCAACTATATCCTCATCAGTGGTTTTGGGATAGTTGTTTTATAGCCATTGGTCAGCGGCACTACGATATTGATCGCGCTCAAAGTGAAGTTCTTAGCCTGCTGAGAGGTCAGTGGAGTAACGGGATGTTGCCGAATATTATTTTTAATGACGAAGCTATTTATAGACGCGACCGTGAATTATGGCAAAGTAAACTTAGTCCCCTGTCGCCTGATCACGTAGCTACCTCCGGTATTACGCAGCCGCCGATGATAGCTGAGGCGGCCGTACGAATTGGCGACAAACTGCCTCTAGCAGAGCGACGAACTTGGTACAAAATGGTCTTCCCAGCTATTTTAAAATACCATCAATGGCTGTATGAAGACCGTGACCCCCATCAAGAAGGATTAGTCTTACAGATTCACCCTTGGGAAACTGGAACCGATAACACCCCCCCGTGGATGGCTGCAATGCACGATCATTTATTGCCGTGGTGGATCAGAGGCATCGAGAAAATGCATATCGATTGGATACTCAGCCTTGCCCGTCGCGACACTCCCTATGTACCGGCTAAACATCGTCTATCTAACATCGAGTCACTGGCTCTTTATGACGCCCAGCGACGCCTTAGACGCAAAGCCTACAATATTGATAAAATCCTTGACCATTCCTTATTCGCAATCGAGGATCTAATGTTTAACAGTATTCTAATTCGGGCCAACGAGCTGCTGCGGCATATCGCTAGAAGTATTCGGGAAGAATTGCCGGAGGATTTACTGAAACAAATGGTCCTGACTACTAAGACCTTGGAGCAATTATGGGACCCCTATGATAGTGAATATTATTCGCGTGATTTTATAACCCACGATCTCTTGAAAGAGCCCTCTATTGCCAGTCTTATGCCACTATACGCCGGTAGTATTCCTAAGGAGCGTGCTGGACATCTAGTCAGACTACTAGAAAATCACCATGTTTTTGGCACACCATTTCCAGTACCAAGTGTTCCGGCTAACTCAGCGTGGTTTGATCCATTGAGATACTGGCAAGGCCCAACTTGGGTAAACACTAACTGGTTGATAATAGATGGTTTGAAGCGTTATGGTTATGACCAGCATGCTGAGGCCTTAATAACCAACACTCTGCAGATGATCGAACAGGGGGGGTTGAATGAATATTTTGACTCAATTAATGGAGAGCCGGCCGGCATAGACGACTTTTCCTGGACAGCGGCATTGTACATTGACCTCCGAAAAAGCTACCCGAAAAGGACAAAAAGCTAGGCTTCTTCTTCGATCGATGGTCTCTCAATAAGAAGTGGCTCAACCGCCGTCTCACCGCCAGCTACCTTGACAATGTCCTTATCAATTTTACCCAGTTCGCGGTGGGCGTTATTGTAGTGGCCGACGGTCGTTCCTAAGCTACCCCCAAGTTTTTGCATATATTGCTCATAAGATATCAGATGACGGCCGAGTTCACCGACACGTTGCTGAATCTCCTTAGCCTGTTCTTCAATTTCCAGCCCACGTAAACCCTGTAGTACAGTCTGAAGATAAGCCATAAAGGTTGTTGGGCTGACAATAATAACGTTCTTCTTTCTAAAGGCATACTCTATCAAATCACGAGCGTTGGTACCGGTTGCCCCAATCTTGTTAATTAATAGGTCATAGTAAATAGCCTCACTAGGAATAAACATAAAGGCATAGTCCATCGTGCCTTCCGAAGGCCGGATGTATTTGGCTGTTTCATCAATTCGATTCTTTAAGTCAATCTTGAAGGCCCCGCTATGTACACCCCGCTTTTCACCGTCCTTTTCTTCTACTAACCGATTGTAGTTTTCTAGTGAGAACTTGCTATCAATCGGTAGTAACTTGCCCTTGTCTAATATTATTACGGCGTCAACCATGTCGCCGTTTTTAAATTTATGTTGCAGCTTAAATCGACCCGGGGGCATTACATTCTCGAGCACCTGATTTAGGTAATATTCGCCTAGTACCCCTCGTTGTTTGGGATTTTGCAAAACATTTTGCAGTGTTTTTAGTTCATCAGCAACATTGACTACTCTTTTGTTGGTCTCGTCCAAACGCGTTAACCGCTCGGTAACATCGCCAATTAGTTTCGAGCTAGCACTGAATTGTTTCTGGATCGATTCACGCATCATTTCGTGGTTCTTATCTAAGCGTTCGCCAATTTGCTCTTGCAGACCATCTTTCAACTTATTAACGCTTTCACTAAGTATCGTCAGATCTTGCTTGAGCAGCATCGTGACGTTATCCTCAATTGGTCTTCTGGTTTTCAAAAGAAAAGCCGTAAAAAGAACAACGCAGAATACCCCCAAAATTATTACGGCTACAATCATATGTTTATTATATCAAGTCTATGTCTAAAAAAGACCCGAGCGGTGATGCCCGGGTCTATTTTTTGTAGGAAGCCTCACACTTCCCAACTAAAGCTTATGCTTAGCAAATAATTTTTGCAATATGCATCCGCGGACTGGGCATCCAACTAAGATAAGTTAGTTTCAAGCCGTCGGTTTAGCTAATTTTATATAATTACTGAACCACTTGTTCCCAAGGAAGGTTATCTTTTCCGAAGTGACCGTAGGCGGCTGTCTGTAGATAAATCGGCTGCCTTAAATCTAACTTCTCGATTATATCTTTAACTGATGGGATTAATAATTTTTGAGCAAAGTCGCGGATTACTTTTTCCGACTTATTTTCTGACTCAAAAGTATTGATGGACATCCAGACTGGCTTTTTGCCACCAATATAGTAAGCCAGGGCCACTTCGACTTCGTCGGCTAGACCTGCAGCAACGATGTTTTTGGCTATGTATCGTGCCCCGTAAGCGCCAGATCGGTCAACTTTAGACGGGTCCTTGCCACTGAACGCACCCCCTCCCACTCGGGCATAACCACCATAGCCGTCGACAACAATCTTCCGACCAGTCAACCCAGAGTCGCTTGCCGGTCCAGGCGTGTGCCAAACCCCTGTTCCGTTTACAACTATATTTTTTTCACTAATGTCATAACTGTATCGTTTGAGAACTGGTAGGATTATATGTTTGTATATGTCTGAGCGCACCTTCTCCAGTGAGACTGCCTCATCGTGTGGGACTGCGACGGTAACATGTTCAACAGAAACCGCTTTACCGCCCTCATAATTAACTACTACCTGAGACTTACCATCCGGTCTCAGAAAAGACAAGGCTCCCGTTTCGCGTCCTTCATCGAGGGCCCGGACTATGGCATGAGCTAAAGTAATGGGCAAAGGTAGTAGTTCTGGAGTTTCGTTATTGGCATAACCAAACATGAGACCCTGGTCACCAGCGCCAAAGTCGTCAACGCCGACCGATATCTCCGTTGACTGTTGGTGTAAGTAATTATCAATTGGGGACTCATTGCTAAACCCCCATTCCGGGTGAACATAGCCAAGTCTGGCAATTTGGTCTCTAGCTATTTTTTCAAAATCTATCTTGGCATTAGTATTAACTTCACCGGCTAAAATTATCCGATTTTCGGCGACTATTGTCTCAACCGCCGTCCTGCCGTTTTTGTCTTGTGAGAGAACAGCATCCAAAATTGCGTCACTAATTTGATCAGCAACTTTATCGGGGTGTCCGGCGCACACCGATTCACTTGCAAAGCTGGTTAGTTGTGTTGACATAAAAAAATATCCTTTCGGCCATGATATGTAAGCGGAGAAGGATATCTAAAAACATCGAATATCTTTCCCGTTATTACACGGCGGGCTAGATGGAGCACCTGGCAATCGATGTTGCTGGTTGCTGACAGATTAGCGAGCTAGTTCTCTACCTGTACTCTTTATACTTTTAAGTTGTTAAACATTTGTAGTGTACCATAGCCCCCAAAGATTGCAGCTGTGTAGGTTGGTTGACACAGCCTTTAACTAATCAGTATTTGAAGTCGTTTGCTTGTGTTTACTTAAACGATCGACAAGTACTACGCAGAGCACTACCGAAATACTACAAACGGTAATTAAGTTATACTGCAACCAATTATTCCTAACTCCATGTGCCATTACCACCAATGTCCCTAATCCCGTTATCCCCCAGCCAGCGACGATAAACACGGCCATAAGTGTAAGCCAGTGATACATGCGCCTCTCTATGAGTATTTTTGCTGGCAGGACCAAACTGATAAATAGAAAAACTACGGAGACGATGCTGGAGAAGCCGTGAATAAGAAACGAAGGAGTATACAACAACGCCTGACAACTACTTGTTCCTGACGTGCAATTATACGGTGCCGCAGCGGCGGCAATGACTAACACACCGAATAACGCATAGGCAATAATACTCATTCGAAGAGTTTTACGATTACTGGCACTGCGCCATTGTCTTATACCCACAATTAACATAAGAATACCGCTTAGGATATCAAGCCAGATAAAAAGCCAGTTATACGGCTGATGAGGAGCTTCGAGCTGGCTGGCAAAGGCATGCCGTGCTACTGATGGATTAAGACCAAATCCAAGTGGCCATGAGGAATATACTAATCCGGCAAATACCGCTATCCAGAAGTCTGCCTTACCGCTTAAAATTTTAAGATTTTTTAAAATTTGATGGCGCATTAATTTCTATTATAAAGCAAAGAAATGACATATTTTTAATAATCTACCAGATTAGAATAGCTAGTAGATTAAGGTGTCTTTTAGTATAATCACCATTTGAAGCCAGAGTTTTTGTAACCTTCTATTTATGATGGGGATTGGCCAAGTGGTAAGGCACTGGGTTCTGGTCCCAGGATCGGGGGTTCGAATCCCTCATCCCCAGCCATGAGTCTTGAGTCAAAAGTCTTAGGTACAAATATCTTATTCACCCCTGTTATTTTAGTACAATCTGGGGAGCCAAACACGATATCTTGGTAGGTGGGTGCTTTATTGAATATAACCCCAAAGTACTTAGCTTGAAGGACTGGATTACCGAAGTTAAGTAGTAATTCTTCAAGGTGTGCCAAGAGGTATCTGACATAAGCCTTTACTTTGTCCATGTCGACGGCTTCTTGAGGCTGTGTCTTCGTTCTTTCAACCGTTAGATCACCAATTTCTGCTTCAAGCTTAGTTATATCTTCTTCCATATACTTAATAGCTGACTCAGAGTTTAGAAACTTAATCTTATTAACGGCTTGTCTTATCTGGTGCCTTAGCCCAACTATCCGTAGATCAATCGCCACGGCGTCTTGATGGACTTCTATTTGCTGCTTATCAAACGCTTTGCCAACACCACTCATAAGCGCATCTATGTAGTCATCAGAAACCTTTAAAGACTTTACGAAGGCTTCAATAGAGCTATCAAACTCTGGCTTAGGTATTCTGAAGTGATGGCCACGGTGACAGCAGTGATAGACTGGATAGTACTTTGTCTTTCCTTTTGAGGCACTGCCATAAAGCGGATTTTTGCACGTTGGACACATGACTATTCGTTTAAATGGAAAATCAACATTTCTAGCACCTTTATTAACAAGATAAGTTGGCGGTTGCCGCCTATAGATATGTACACCTTCGTTGTCCTCAGTTACTACAATTTTGCCTCGATTAGCGGCATTAAATAAGTCAACGGAGACAAGGCCGTCAAACATACACTTTACTGGTGTGTCCTTAGTCCACTTTTCTGGATTGACACCAGCATATACCGGATTTTCAACCATTCGCCACAACTGTTTAAGTACTAGCGGGGCGCCACCAATAGTGTCGATTATTTTAGTACGGTCTTCTTTGTCACGTACTATTCTTTCACGAGTCCGAAAACCAAGCATGTTGAGTTCTTCGACTATATCAATATCCTCCACGGTACCACGCGCTCTAAGCTCGAATAGTTTAATAACTAACGGAGCTTCCACCTCGTTGGGCTCAAGTACGCAACGTTTTCCTTCGCGTGTCTCTATATGTACGTTGTTGAAGCCGTACAAAGGGCGTCTAACCCAGTAACCCATACGAGCATATCGTATTTGAGCACCTATCATACGGGTCTGGATGTCCCTAACTTCGTCTTTAGCTCGTTCTGCTTCTAGCATCTCAGCTTTTTTAGTTGGCGAATACTCACTCCATTTGTACTTAACGCCTAGATGCTCAAGAGTGTTAATTCGTTGGTTGCTAATTACACCGTAAATGTCTACTAGTGAGATATCGAGATCATCAAGTTGATTCTTGAGAGAGTCATATAAGTACGAACCGCCGCGTGTAAAGCGATCGATTGACTTGACGATAAAACTATCGATCTTGTTCTTGGGGTCTTTACAGAAGTTAATCGCCTCTTGCATAGGCTGTAATTCCTTAGAGGCAGACTCTAGAAATATAAAATACTTGGTAATGTTTAGATCATGAAGTTCAGCATAGCGCTCTATTTGGTCTTTCTGGTCGTCAGGGGAATCGCCTTCAGTGCCTTGTTTTGTGGTTGACACCCTTACAGCTCCAACAGCATTTTTTAATACGACTTGATTAAGCATTCTGGAGCCTCGTTATCTGATTAAGAAGCACTGAGTCGTTTTGTTGATCTTGGACGATTTTATCAACTATCAGGTTGGCAAGCAGTTCAAGTCGCGCCTCAACAGTCATGGAAAGCGTATCTTGTATGGCTAAATCCTCTTCCTCAAGTTCCTTACGACTACCCATAGTACTAAACCCTCTTTTGATCAGAATATATCTATCCTGATATGGTTAATTATACTATCCTGATTGGGTTAGTTTCAATAGCTATAAGCACTTTCTACAACACATTTTAGTGTATTTTAATGTTTAATACGGATTAAACACTTATTTACTTACTTTCTATCTATTATACTTTCTTTTCTTTCTCCTCTATTAATATATAGTTATATAGGAAGAGAAGAGATGAGTGAGATTTAGTTATTAGATTTAATTTTTATTGATTGGTAGTTGTATGGATAAGACAGGGCCAAAGTTTAGAAGAAGATTAAATGAGCAGCAGTTAGCTATATTAGATTTACTATTTAGATTTAGATTTGGGACTACAGATTTAGTTGCTTGTAGTTTAGGTAAGAAGAATGGGATATTTGTTCATAAGTCTTTAGGTAATCTAGTTGATCAAGGATATATGGCTAAGAGGTATGAGCCTAGTTATAAGCTCAAAGGACAGCATGCTTCGTATTATCTAACACCTAAAGCACTCAGGCTTCTCAGAGACGGTAAGAGACAGGAAGATATCACTGATAAAGTCATTAAGAACAGTTACAAGGATAAAACGGTTACAGAGGGCTTTATTAGCCGTTGTTTAGTGCTGTTTGGAGTGTATAACCAATTAGTAAACCTTTACCCTGATTTAAAGCTCTTTACCAAGCAAGAGCTCGGTTCGTTTAATTATCTACCCCAGCCACTACCTGATGCCTATATTGCCCTTAAGGCGAAAGATACGACCAAACGCTTCCTGTTAGAACTAATTGAAGACAAAACACCGTCATATATCGTAGATTTCCGGATCAGACAGTTAATCACTTATTACCAAGACCAAACTTGGGAAATTACAAAAAGTCCGTTTCCGCCAATACTGTGTATTTGCGAGTCAGGAACCCTAGAGAGACGACTTACTAGGCAAATAACTAGGTTACTGTACAGAAATGATTGTGACATGGCCTTTTATACGACTACGATGAAAGCACTTTTACAAATTGTTAAGGATAATGACAAGGTGTGGACTAGTACAGCTGAACCGGAAGAATTACTTAGACTTCAAAATACCTCGTAGCTCACATTTGCCCTAGCAAATGGGAGTTTCCCGTTTTCTGATAAGAAAATGGGTTGATGCTGGTTAATGAATATGTATACTACAAACGGAAGAGCTTATGCCAAACAGCATCTTGCGAGATGGTGGAAGCTCTTCTTTTTAGTTTACGTCTTCAGGAAATGAGGTATGAAGTTCTTGAAAGACTTTTTGATCACTACTATCTCTGCCAGCAAAATAAAGTTGATCTTTATCGACGTTATAATGAGCAGCAACGATGCTACCTATACATAGAAAGTGGTCACCAGTTGTTACCACATCGGCAACGACACATTCAAAATTAACTCTAGCTTCACTCAAGAGCGGTACTGCAACCTCTTCAGCCGGTTGTGTTGGGATGCTTCGCTCCTTGAATTTATCAACTGTAGCGCCAGAAACAGAACCTACATACTGCAAAAGGTCTGACTGCTCAGGACTTGGTACGGCCAGTACAAACTGTCCGGTTTTCCTTACAAGATTATGGGTATAGCCATCTTTGCTAAGTGCTACGGCCATCATTGGGGGCTCATATGAACACTTAACGTTCCAACCGGCTGCCATAATATTTGTTTTGCCGCTTTCGTCATTAGCCAACACAAAAACTGTTGGTTCGATACTATGACGTCGCATAGCGGTTGGGATGTGGTCGTAGCGTTTAAGCATTGCTACTCTTGAACCTCTGGAGATTGTCCGAACTGTAATTCAAGGGCTTGTATCTCTTCAGCTCTGCTAAATGCCCAATACACCTCGGATGCGGCAGTACCGACTGCCCCTTGGGTGTGCCGAAAACCATACAGAGGGATACGGTCAACGGCCCATGTCTGCATGGCTGCTAAGTAACCAGGATATTCAGCAGATGTTTTTTCCTGACGCTCGTTCATAGCCATAAACATATCTTCGATGGTTTGACTTTCTTCATCACGAATCCACATCCACCATTCTGGAGGCTTATGTACTCCAGGTAGAGGCCGCTCCGCTTGTTCGTAGCCAACTTCAATCAGCCGAAAGGCCATGAAGACTGAGTTATCAAAAGCTCTCATTTCTGGAGCTAAATCGACCGTCGATACACCCCAACCTTTAAGAAGATTGCCACGAACCGACATCAGCCATTCGTATACTGGAATCTGCTCTGTTTGAAATCGCCGTACTACTGGAGGCATGGGGTGAGTGTGTTTGTTTGACTCGAGACTGGGGATATTGAATCTAGTAACCTCATCAAAAAGAAGAGCCTTAGAAGCCTTTGGCACCTCTCCACCAGGTGGCTGTAATGGGGGCAGTTTTGTCTCCGACATGTAGCTACAATAATATATAACGGTGTTTTACTCAAGAGTGATATATGCAAAATAAACAAAATATGGTAGAATATATTTTATGAAGTCTGTTGACTCAAGCTCTCCTGATGCCGTTGTTGGCGCTGACTCAAGCAAGAGCGGTTTAGATATCTGACTGCTTCCCGAAAGAAATAACTTTGTGCTTACAAACCAGCAAAATCAATTAAGGATATAGTACAATATTGATACAAATCCAGCTTAGGAATAACTATGACAGTTAAAACTAGCAAACAGATAGCCGCTAAACTAAAGCAACTTCGACTTCAAAAAGGTCTAACCCAAGTTCAGCTAGCACAAAAAGCGGGAATTAATGATAACTATTATGCGAAAGTTGAGCGTAGTGATTTGAAACCATCTGTCGAAACGCTTGAAAAGATTATTAAAGCTCTTGGCGTTAAGTCCTCAGACGTCTTCCCGTTTTAAGTTAATGCTCTTCAAAATCCGTTAGGATTTTCTCAATTTCCTCGGGATAAAGCTCTTCAAGTATTTCGTAATGGACTTTGTAGTGTTCTAGAAGAAAGATTGCCTTCTCTGGAGTGGCGTGTTCAGGAAGCGTAAGTCGAAGGTACCGCAACATACCGGCTATATCGTCTTTGGTAATTTCAAACTCTGGTTCGGTCATAGTTAGCCTCATTCTACATTAACCTATAAATCTTTGTAAGTTCAGAAACGACAGCATCTGATTGGCTAGCTGCTCGGAGTATATACGTCGCATAATCTCACATGTATCACTTTGGGATAATATATTAAGGCTTCCTTCATACGTAATCCGGCCATCAATTATAGCCAGTTTGCGGTGATGGCCGGCAGTGTAGAGTACAGTTATGCCAAGGTTTTGAAGGTTTGCAATGGCCGACTCAGCTTGAAATTGGTATACACCATCGTGTTCTTCGGGATTGCGAGTGTTAATAACTACTTGAACACCGCGCTTACTTAACTTCCTTAGTGTAGTGAATAGTGCAGCCATTCGTCTACTTGTGATAAATGGACTTTCAATGATAACTTGGCTTTTGGCGTGACCGAGGTCTTCTAAAAAAGCTCTATAGAAAGTCTCTTGGTTATACAAGCTTGAGTCATTTAAAGAGTCAGATGTAATATGTTGAACGCGTCTAAACCTAAGCATGCTTTTGCTCCTCTACTGCGTCAACAATAAGAACCTTTCCTTTATAATAGACAAAGCCAAGGTTATCTAATTTCTGGGCTACACCTATAAAGTCATCTAGAATAGGGAGCCAAACGCGAGACGTATACCCAGCCATAAGGAACGCAAACGCTTGTTTAGTTCCTCATCACCCTTGTTATTTGGCTCATTTTTCGTAGTTTTGATCGTCATTTTGTGACCTCCATTAATTTACGGGTTTCTAAGACATTTTCAGCAATTGCTCGTGCAAAATTGGTGTATGTAACAGATAAGATACCTCCTTTTATAGTTAAATTCTTGAAAAGTTTTGATATTATCAGGCGCTTAGCTTCTGGTGACTTCTTTTCGTAGAGTTCAGCGGCTTTTTGGGATAGTTCTAGCAGCACCAGCTTCTGCTCTAGTCGCTTAGCCAACATGACGTCCTGCATGTTTAATTGTTTGGTGAGTTCTTCTACTTCAGTCATGAACTGTTCATGTTTTTCCTCGTACCTTTCTTGGCTGATATCGCCACTTAACTTATCGTCGTAAAGGTTAATATCCATTCGCTCTAAACGCCCTATTTGAGCCTCGATTGAGGCTTTGAGACGCTCTCCAGTTTCAATATTGTCCTTGTAGTGCTCTTGCATAGTACTCGCCACCCACTCAATGATTTCCTGTGAGGGACAAACGAGTTGATTGAGCATATCGACAAGCAGCTTCTCGATATCTTCTTCCTTTAAGAGTTTAAATGACTTACAAGCAGAACTTCTGCGCCTACAAACTCCGTAGTATCGGCTTTTTTGCCACTGCCAAGTAACGGCTGTATGG
>Ga0302325_10025306_pt1 | contig 12333 bp, 11 predicted proteins | sample Palsa_T0_2_FD_201948 | JGI IMG/M metagenome (GOLD analysis project Ga0302325, IMG submission 201948) | Peat permafrost microbial communities from Stordalen Mire near Abisko, Sweden - Palsa_T0_2 | ecosystem: Environmental > Terrestrial > Soil > Palsa > Peat permafrost | place: Sweden: Abisko...
GCCAGCCACGGGGTGTCGGGCGCGGGCTTGAGCACGACGGTGTTCCCGGCCGCGAGCGCGGGGCCGATCTTGGCCAGGTTGATCTGGTTGGGGAAGTTCCACGGGGTGATCGCCGCGACGACGCCGACTGGCTCACGCCGGACGGTCCGGCGGGACCGGATACCCATGGTGACGCCGATTCCGAGGTCGCTCTCCCAGCCGTAACGCTCGGCCAGCTCTATGGTCCAGTTGAGCGCCGCGACGGGGATGTCGAAGTGCGGCCCGGTAGTGAAGCACACCGGCGCGCCCGCCTCGGCGACAGTGAGCGCCCGCAGCTCCGCGCCATGGTCGGCCAGCGCCTGGTGGAACTGGCGAAGTACGCGGACCCGCAGCTCCAGGTTGGACGGCCAGTCCGTCTCGTCGAACGCCCGGCGGGCGGCAGCGATGGCGGCGCCGACGTCAGCTGGGGTGCTTTCTGGCGCACGACCGATCTCCTGGCCGGTGGCCGGGTTGAGGATCGGGTACGACGAGCCGGCGCTGGCCCCGCGGAGCTTGCCGCCCACGTACTGCTGGGCCCGCGGGCTGGCGGGGACGCGAGGCGTCACCTGGCCGGCTCCCGGGAGATGAGGTCGCCGCGCTCGACCGGGGGCGGCCATACCGTGCTCGGCAGGTCCTTGAGCCGGTAGTGGCCTGGCTGGGACGGGCCGTGCTGGCTCATCCGGTCCAGCAGTTCCTGTGGTGCCTGGCCCGAGCCAGCGATGGCCAGGAACGTGTGCGCGACGGAGCCGAGGTCGAACCAGTCGCGCTGCCAGGCGATCTTCAGGTGCCCTTGGTCGGGGCCTGAGGTCGCCCGCTCGATGCCGAACCACGAGCCGCCGATGCCGGCGATCTCGTACTCCTCACCGGTCTTGTCGTCGATGATCCCCGCCCGCTGCTTCCAGAAGCCCACGACCATCGCGTTCCGCTCATCGATGACGGCGGCCTGGTAGTCGTAATGCCAGCCCCGCAGCCCGGCCATCTCCTGGCCGACCGCCCAGTCCCTGATCTGGCCGCGGCCGACGGCCATGAAGTGCTCGTCGGGTGAGTACATCCACCCGTACGTCGCGTCCAGGGCGTAGTGGCCGGCGACGATCCTCCAGTCGCCAATCCTTTCGGCCTCCCGGTTGACGGCCAGCCACGAATTCCAGAACTCCTCGATCTCGGCGCGGGTCAGCTCGCTCATCCGGCTTCAGTCCTCCTCGATAGACAGCGCGAAAGCAGGGCAGTACCTGACCGCGGTGGCGACTCCGGCCCGGCGTGACTCGTCGGGCTGATCGACGAGAATGACGACGTGGTCGCCGTCGGAGTCGAAGCCGAAGATGTCCGGGGCCTCCCCCTGGCAGAGCTGGTGGCCCTGGCAGATGGTGACGTCGGCGATCACGCGCATGACAGCCTCACCGCCGGATCCGGCGCTGGTACTTCACCCGGCAGGGCTGCTGGAGCTGGATCACCATCTTGGAGTAGTCGTCCCGGTAGGAGTCGAGTGGCTGCTCGGCCTCGAACTCGAAGTCGCGCAGGATGACCGAGAAGATCGCCTTCATCTGCATCATCGCGAAGGCGTTGCCGACGCACCGGTGCCTGCCGGCGCCGAACGGGATCCAGGTCCAGCGGTTCTGCAGGTCCTCCTGGCGCGGATCGATGTAACGGCCAGGATCGAACCGCTCCGGGTCGGGGAAGTCCTCGCCGAGCCGGTTCGACACCCAGGGCGACGCCGCTACCACCGCGCCGGCCGGGATCCTCCGCCCGGCCAGCTCGAACTCCTCACGGACCAGCCGCATCAAGATGACGAGCGGCGGATGCAGCCGCAGCGTCTCCTTCAGCACCGATTCCAGCACCGGGATGCACCGCAGCGCCTGGAACGAGACCTCCGAGCCATCGGCGTACAAGTCGTCGAGTTCACGGACCACCCCGGCCAGCACGTCGGGGTGGCGGAGCAGCTCGATCAGGGCCCATGACGCTGTACTGCTGCTGGTGTGATGTCCGGCGAACATCATCGAGATGAAGATGCCGGTGATCTCGTCGGCGCTGAAGTGATTCCCGCCGTCCTGCGTCTTGAGCGAGATCAGGACGTCAAGAAGGTCACGCTCGTCGCGCGGCACCTTCCCGCGAGCCTTACGTTTGCCGATGATCGCTTCCATGAGCCCGACCAGCTTGAGCCGGGCGGCATCGCGTCTGCGGAAGCTGTCGATGTCGGCGGACGCGTCGACGTACGCGATCGCGTCGGTTCCCCGCTCAAGCTCGTGGTAGTACTGGGCGAACGACGAGTCGAGCTCCTCCCGGAACGGCTTGCCGATCAGGCACGAGGAGGTGGTGTAGATCGTCAGCTCGGCGAAGAAGTCGAGCAGGTCGATCTGGCCGTGGTCGCCCCAGCCGGCCACCATCCGGTGAATCTCCGCCTCGATGGTCTGCGCGTGACCGCGCATCATGTCACCACGCAGGGCCTGGTTCCTCAGCATCTCCTGGCGCCGCTCGGGGCTGGCGTCGAAGACGAGGCCCGGGCCGAAGATCGGGGTCATGAATGGGTACGCCGCCGCCTGGTCGAGGATCTCATCAGGGGCCCGGAAGAACGCCTCGTTGGCCTCCGCGCCGGTCACCAGCACGACGTCCTTGTCCGCGAGCCGGAACCGGCCCACCGGACCGCACTCCCGCCGCACCCGGGTGAACAAGGCGACCGGGTCAACCCGCATCTCGGGAAGGTGACCAGTCCCCCGGATGATCTCGGGAACGTCAGGGCCGCGGTCGTCGAGCGCCGTCGACGCCTCGGGGATCTGGGCGAGCAGGTCGCTGGCCAGGGTCATGATGAGTCCTCTACGGGCGCTTCGGGATTGACTTCGATGAGGCTGAGGTGGACTCCCCGGGGAGCCGTGACAACCGTCATGATGGCTTCGGCAACGGCGTCGGCCGCGAGGAAGTGCGGGTGGCGGGCCAGGCCGAAGCGGACCCACTGGTTGATGACGAAGGCGGCCTGATCGGGATCCCAGTCAGCGCCCGCCTCGCTCCAGGTCGGCCCCGGGCGGACGACGGAGACCCGCACGCCGGTACCCTCCAGCTCCATCTGCATCGCGGCGGCCATTCCCTCCAGGCCCCATTTGCCAGCGGTGTAGGCGGCCATGAAAGGCCGCGAGCGCACAGCGACGTCCGAGGAGACCAGGACCACGTCGCCGCGCCGCCGCGCCGCCATGCCGGGGACGAAAGCGCGGATCAGGCGGTGGGCTCCCACCAGATTGAGGTCGACCTCCCGGCCGAACCGCTCGGAGCTGATCTCATGCGTAGTTCCCGGAGCGACCGAGCCGGCATTGCCGACCAGCACTTCGATGTCGCCGAGATCGGCGGTCACCTGGGCCGCGAAATCGGAAACAGACTGCTCGTCGGTGACATCCAGCGGGCCGGCCACCGCCTCACCACCCTCAGCGCGAATTCGCGAGACGATCTCCTGGAGCCGATCGATCCTCCGGGCGCCGAGCGCGACCGGAAAGCCAGCCGCGGCCAGCTTCCTGGCCGTCTCGGCGCCGATGCCGGCTGAGGCACCCGAGATCACCGCCGGGCGGCGGCCGGGGTGCTCGCGATTGCGGCCCATGCTCAGCCGTTCCGCGGCACGAACGTGACGGGCAGGCGGGCAAATCCGCGAACGCTGGTGGAGTGCACCCGCAGCGCGCGATCGAGGTGCACGTCGAAGCGCTCCACCCGGCGCACCAGGCTGGATAGCACGACCCGGGCCTCCAGCCGGGCCAGGTTGGCGCCGAGGCAGAAGTGCCGGCCGATGCCGAAGCTGAGGATCTGCCCCCGCTCGGCCTGGTCGCGGCGGATGTCGTACACCGTGGGACTGGTGAATACCCGCTCATCCCGGTTGGCCGATCCGAGCAGCACGACCAGCTTCGACCCGGCGGGCACGGTTCGCCCGTGCAGCGTGACGTCGGACGTCACGTAGCGGGCCAGCATCTGGGTGGAGGAGTCGTGGCGCAGCGTCTCCTCGACCCACGCCACGACCAGGTCCGCGCCGGCCGGGCCGGCCAGCACCGCCGCCTGCTGGCCGGGATGGGCCGACAGGTGGAACAGCGCGTTGCCCAGCAGCTTGGTGGTGGTTTCGTTGCCCGCTACGACCATGAGGAACAGGAACGCGATGATCTCGTGGTCGGCGAGCTTGTCACCGTCGATCTCGGCCTGGAGGAGGGCGGAAGTGAGGTCCCCGGTCGCCTGCGCCCGGCGGGCGTTCACCATCTCGCCGAAGTAGGAGATCAGCTCCATGGCTGCCGCCATCCCGGCCGGCGGCACGTCCGGCACTCCGGCCTCGCGGTGGACGACGAGGTCGGCGAGCCGCCGTACCTCATCCCGCTCGGCGTCGGGGACGCCCATCATCTCGGAGATGATGTCCATAGGGAGCCTTCCGGCCAGCTCGGTGATCCAGTCCGCTTCGCCGCGCTCGGCACTGAGCGCGAGCGTGCGCCCGAGGTAGTGGTCGGTGAGCCGCTGTACCTGCGGCTCCAGCTCCCTGACCCGGCGGGGCGTGAACGCGGCGGACACCAGCCGGCGCAGCCGCATCTGAGCCTCGCCGTCGAGGGCGAGAAACGACATCACCCGGTGGGCGTCTGGGTTCCAGGCGCTGGCATCGAGGGAGACACCCATCCGGTTGGAGAATGTCACGTCGTCGCGCAGCGTTGCCTGCACGTCAGCGTGCCGCGACAGCACCCAGAAGCGGCCAGGGTCGCTGTAGTAGAGCGGCGCTTCGTCACGCAGCCGCGCGTAGAGCGGATACGGGTCGTCGTGGAAGCTGTAGTCGTACGGATCGAACAGCAGCGGGCCTGCGGCTCGAAACACGTGACTAGACACCTGTCTAGGTTATGGCCGCCAGCCTAGGGGCGCAACGCCTGGGCGGAAGCCTTCTCGGCCACGGACCTGGCCCACCTGTAGTCGGCCTTCCCGGACGGCGACCGCTGCACCTGGGTCACGAACACCCAGCATTTGGGCAGCTTGTACCGGGCGAGCCGCTGGGCGAGGTGGGTCTGGAGCTCGGCTTCGGTCACCTGGCCGCCAGATGCCAGCCGCAGCTGGACGACCGCGACGATCTCACTTCCCCACCTCTCGCTGGGGCGGCCGCAGACGAGCACGTCCAGTACGGCGGGGTGGCTGGCGATCGCCTCCTCGACTTCCTCGGCGAACACCTTCTCCCCGCCGGTGTTGATCGTGACCGAGTCACGGCCCAGCACCTCGACGTCACCATTTCCGAGCAGCCGGGCGCGGTCGCCAGGTACCGCGTAACGCACTCCTCCGATAACTGGAAAGGTACGCCCGGTCTTCTCCTGGTCCCCGAGGTAGCCGAGCGGGATCCAGCCGGACTGGCCGAGCCAGCCAATTCCGTCGTGACCAGGCTCGTGAAGCGCGTCGAGGCCTTCAGTCAGCACGACCGCGCCAGGACCAGCGCTGAACCTTCCGGTCGAGACGGCGCCCTTCGCCGACAGGTGGCTGGCCTGGGCGCCGGTCTCCGACGCGCCCATGGAGTCGTTGATAAGAAGGCCGGGCAGGAACGCGAGCACCCGCTCCTTGAGCTCGGGCATGAGGCGGGCCCCGCCGTTGCCGATGATGGCCAGCGAGGAGAGGTCATAGCGGCCGGTCGTCATCTCCTCGAGCAGCGGCCTCATGACGGCGTTACCGACGACAGTGATCATCGAGGCGCGCTCGCGCTCTACTGCCCGCAGTATGTCGGCCGGATCAGCCCGCCGGTTCTCGTCGGGAATCACGACGCGAACGCCCAGGTGCATCATGATGAACGTCGCCCACTGCGCGGCACCGTGCATCAGAGGCGGGATCAGCACCATGGTGTCCGCGGCCCCGGCTCCGGCGAGCGCGCGTTCTCGCACCCCGTCATAGGACGTGACGGGATCCCAGACGCCCGGCACGCGGCCACCCATCGCGGACATGAAGATGTCGTGCTGACGCCACAGGACGCCCTTGGGCATTCCGGTGGTGCCGCCGGTGTAGAGGACGTAGAGGTCGTCGGGGGAATGACCGACGTCCGGGAGGCCGGGCGGAACGGATGCGAGTGCTTCCTCGTAGTCGACTGCGCCCGCCAGGAGCGGCCCGCCGGAGCCGTCATCGACCTGGAGCAGCACCTGCAGGCCGGGCAGGCGTTCCCGCACCTCGGAGAGCACCGGCGCGAAGGCGGCGTGATAGATGAGGCCCCGGACGCCGGCATCGGCGAACAGGTAGCACAGCTCGTCGGCGACATAGCGGTAGTTGACGTTGACCGGGGCGCAGCGGGCCTTGAAGGCGCCGAGCATGCCCTCGAGATACTCGTTGCCGTTGAGGAGGTAGAGCCCGACATGATCCTGGCCGGACTCATAGTTCGCTAACGCCGGGCGCTCCCGGTGCACGCCCAGCCCGGCCTGCCGCAGATAGGTGGCGAGCCTGCGGCTGCGATCGGTGAGGCCGCCGTAGGTAAAGCGGCGGTCCCGCCACACGAGGGCTTCACGTTCTGGGACGACGCTGCTCACTGCCTCGTGAGTGAGCCCGATGTTGAACTCCTGGGTCATAGCGTCTCCTCAGCGAACAACCAGGAGCCGCCGTCATGCAGGCGGCCGCAAGACAGGTGTCTTCCCGGTTGTTCAACCAACACTAGAACACGTTCTATCTTGCGGCCATGCGCTGCCGGCACGGTCGGCACGACGCCGCCGTCCACGACGAATTCAGGCTTCGTTGCTCCCAGCATCCGAGGCGAGCGGTTGTCACTGTCTTCCCCGCAGGATCAGTCCGGCGGCCTCCGCCAGGACGTCGGGCGCCTCGGCGCTGCGAAGATGCCCGAGCCCCACCGCTAGCAATGTCCCGGTGTAGAGCAGGTTGAGCGAGCGCAGCACGGGCACGTCGGCGGGCTCGCCTAGCGCCCCCGCCAGCCGGTCGCTCACCAGCCTGCCCATCCGCAACCGGACGTCCGCCACATCCGGCCCGTCCCCCAGAAGGGCCGTCGTTCCCGCCGCGGCCAACAGCGGATCACCGGCCGTGAACGTCCCGAGAACCCGCAGCTCGGCGATCACGCGGGACTGCGCGTCAGCCGGCTCGGGCGTGGCGGCGGCGGGCAGGCGGCCCATCTCCCGCCACATCATCTCAGCCAGCAGATGATCTTTCGACGCCACCAGGTGATAGGCGCTCGCCGTCGCCACTCCCGCCCGGGACGCTACGCCGCGGACGGTCACCCCGGCGTAGCCGTGCTGCCGCGCCACGACAGCCGCCGCGTCCAAGAGCAAGTCCAGAGCCGCCGCCTGCCTGCCAGTCATCCGGCGGCGGCCAGCAGGGGCACCCACGGCTACCGGTGAGGCTCCACTCATCTCAGATCCCCCCGACTTTTCTAGGAACACGTTTCGGCGGTGACAGCTCAGCGCGTCGCCCGCTGACTGGTGCCGCCAGATCCGGCACGGCCCGCCATCACGGCGGCTCGCCCGCCTCCGCGACCCGGTACAGGTTAACCATCGCTCATAAGCCCAGCTGCGGCGCCGACGGGGTAAAGGTGACCGGCATGCTCTCGTAGCCGCTGACGAAATTGGCCGCTCGGTAGCGGGGCTCGGCCGGGCTGGCCAGGTTCAGGTCGGGCAGCCGCGTGAGCAGACGGTCGAGGAAGGTCGTGATCTCGAGCCTGGCCAGGTTGTTGCCCAGGCAGAAGTGCGATCCGAAGCCGAACGCCACGTGGTCGTTGGGCTGGCGGCGGATGTCGAAGACGTCGGGATCGTCAAAATGGTCCTCGTCCCTGTTGGCCGACGGGTACAGAAGGAGGAGCTTGTCGCCGGCCCGGATGTCCTGGCCGCGCAGCGTCGTGTCGGCGGTCGCAGTACGGGCCATGTTCTTGATAGGGCTGACCCACCTCAGCATCTCCTCGGCCGCGGACCCGAGCAGGCCGCGGTCCAGTCGCAGCTGCTCCCGCTGGTCCTGGTGGATGAGAAGCTGGTAGACGCCGCCGGTGATGACATGCCGCGTCGTCTCGTCCCCGCCGATCAGGATCAGCAAGGAATCGAAGATCAGCTCGTCGTCGCTCAAACGATCGCCGTCCACCTCGGCGTGGACAAGGTCGCTCATCAGATCGGCGGCCGGAGACTCCCGCCGCGCCGCGATGACCCTGCGCGCGTAGGCGTCGTACTCAAGGAAGACCTCGGTCATCCTCTCCACCGAGCCCTCCGCACCGTCGAGCCCCCTCAGCAGGGTGTCGGACCATTCCAGCAGCATCCGGTGGTCAGACTCCGCCACGCCGAGCGACTCGGCGATGACGATCAGCGGCAGCCACGCCGCCACGTCCCACACGAAGTCACATTCCCCTCGTTCACATACCCGGTCGATCAGCCGGTCAGCGATGGTCTCTAGGCGCTGAGCCCGGTCGCGGACCCGCGCCGGGGTGAAGCCCCGGTTGACCAGCTTGCGCCGCTTCCAGTGGCCGGGGTCGTCCATGTCGATCATCATCGGGGTCGCGCCGGTATCCGGCCGGATGCCCCCGGCATTGGAGAACAGCTCCGGGTTTCTCGAGATCTGCTTCACGTCGTCGTAGCGGGTCACTCCCCACACCCGGCCGGCGTCGTCCCAGTGCACCGGATCATTGCGGCGGGCCCAGGCCAGGTCCTCAAGGGGGTTCCGGCCCCAGAAGGCGCCGGAAGTGAGCGGCAGCCTGCGGCCGGCCGTGTCAGCGCTCATGCGTCCCTGGTCTCCTATCTTCCGAGCAGGCGGGCGTAGGCGCCGTCCTCGCGCCGCCGGGCGGCGGTGATGGCAGCTCGCTCACTGACCCGGTCCCGTCACCAGCCGCTTGGCTGCTCACAGCAGGTCCGCTAGCCCTGCTACTGCGCGACACCTGCTGATAATAGCGTCTAGACATATGTCTCACTAGCTGGAGCCCGCCCTGGCGTGTGCGATGGCCGCCGGGATGGTGCCGCGGCTGACGTGTGCCCAGGCTCCCTCGTAGCTGTCGGGGTTAGGTCTGGCTGGCCAGCGCGTCTACGCCCCAGCGACCCTGGGGCAGTTCAGGCGTGACAACTGATGCTATTGGTGTTTCAGTAGTTACTGATGGTGAGGTGGGCGTCTACGGCCTGCCCCCATGGATGTGGTCGGGGGGCTGAGCCGGTGGTGACTGTCCACAACTTTTCGTATGGGTTGCTGACCCCTGTCCTGGGTTATGCCATGTCGTGCCTGGGCTGTTTTCTCGGCCTGCGGTGCACCACGCGGGCCCGGGAAGTGCAAGGTTCTTCTCGCGTCCGCTGGCTGCTGCTGGCGGGTGTGTCCATCGGGGTTGCCGGGGTCTGGGGCATGCATTTCATTGCCATGCTCGGGTTCAGCATCCCGGGCCAGGCCATCCGGTACAGCGTGCCGGTCACGATCCTCAGCATGCTGATCGCGGTCGTGGTCGTGAGCGCTGGCCTGCTCATCGTCGGGCTCGGCGCTGACGGGATGGGCCCGCTGCTGACGGGCGGCCTGATCATCGGGCTCGGCGTAGCGAGCATGCACTACATCGGCATGTCGGCGATGCGCATACCGGACGCGATGCGCTACAACACCGGCCTGGTAGCCATTTCGGTGATCATCGCCATCCTCACCGGGACCGTCGCGCTCTTGGCTGCACTGCGGCTGGACACGCTGTGGTCGGCCTTCGTCGCATGCCTGATCATGGGCGCGGCCGTCAGCGGAATGCACTACACGGGCATGGCGGCCATGCATGTATACGCCAGCCCGGCCGCCCATGGCCTGGCCGGAATGCAGGGCGGCGCCAGCGCATCATCCCTCCTAGTGCCGCTCATCTTCGGCATCAGCATCCTCGCGATGGTCATGACGGCGGCCATCTCGCTGTCACCGACCAAGGAGGAGATCCGCAAGGAAAACGAATTCATCGAGCGCATCGCCAGTAATTACGGCGGGCACCTGGGCCCGACTGGGGTGCCTAAGGGCAGTTAGTAACTCCAGCCGTACTTCGTGATTGAAGTTTGGAGTATGGCCGATCTTGTGCTCGGCAGCCTGGGATACGGACAGGGCTGATTTGACCGCCAGCAGCGGATCACCACCCGGGCAGGCCTGACGCCATGCCGATCGGTGACCTCAACCTGTACCGGATCGGCCGGATTCGCGTTCATGAGCGGGCTGTGCCCCCACGAGGCTGCCGCCCCTCCAGTGACATTACACAAGGTTACTGACCACTACGTTGAGTTATTTATGGGTAGGTCTTAGATGGCGGGCGCCCCGCAGCCTCCGCGCGCACGACGGACCAGAGGAGCAGGAGCGATGGAGAAAGGTGGGCTGGCATGGTCAGCGTGCCTTATCGCCGTGGTGGGCACGGCGGTCATCGCCATGATCGGCTTCTCGACCTGGCGTTACGATGTGGCCCTCTCCCGGGCCGCGGTCGCGCTCAACGTGCGCGCGGAGGCGACGACCACGGCCACGTTCACCGGCGCGTTCTGGCATGAACGCCAGGCGATCGGTCTCTACATCACTGCCCCGACGCCAGCGGTGTTGCGTACCGTGACCGCGCAGTACGATCAATTCCAGCGGCTGGCGGCACAGCTCAGCCTGGGCCCGGACACACGATCACGGGCGCAGGCCGTGGCGGCCAATGCGCACTACTATTCCGTCTTCACGCAGGTCAACCGCGCTGCGGGTACGACTGCCGTCCGCGAGGGCGTGGCCGTCGGCCGGCTGGAGGCCGCCGCGGCCGACGTAATGCCACCCCTGGGCGCACTTGGCCGCTCGGTCACGCTACGTGCGGCGGCTGCGCAGATAGCTGCCACCGCCGCGGCGGGCCAGTCGCGGGCGATCGGGATCGCCACTGTCCTCGTCACCATCGCGATTGGCAACGCCCTCGGAGCCTTCGTGCTCCGTCTGCTTGGCCGTGCCTTCCGGCGAGCGCACCATCTGATGTCCGCGCTCGGGCGGCTGGGCGACCGGGACAGGCTTCTGGCTCAGCTCCGCTCCACGTCGGCGGTTCTCGGCGGGGTTGCGGGTGAGCTGCGCCTGGCCGCGAGGACTGCGGCCGCTGTGGGCGGTCAGCAGTCCTCAGCGGTCGCACAGACCTCGGCGACGATCGAGAGGCTGGCGACTACCGCCGGCTCGATCGCGGACAATGTGCGAGGGGTGGCGGAGGTGGCCCAGCGGGCCGGGGACACGATGCGTGACATGCAGGAGAAGGTGGAGACGATCGCTGAGCGGGCGCTGTCGCTCGGCGAGCGGGCGCAGAAGATCGGCGAGATCCTTCAGCTGATCAATGACATCGCCGGGCAGACGAACATGCTCGCGCTGAACGCCGCCATCGAGGCGGCCCGGGCCGGTGAGGCCGGGAAGGGGTTCGCCGTGGTGGCGGCGGAGGTGCGCAAGCTCGCCGAGCGGTCGGTCCAGTCGAGCGACTCGATCAGCGTGATCATCACCGGGGTGCAGGATGAGACGAACGCGACGATCATGGCGACCGAGCAGGGCACCCGCCAGGCCCGCGAGGTCGGCGAGCTGATGGCCTCAACGGCGACGATGCTAGATGAGTCGATCCTGGCCACCCAGCAGCAGAAGTCGGCGGCTGACCAGGTGGACACCGCGATCCAGCAGATCCGCGACGCGGCGGACCAGCTCGCGGCGGAGCAGACGCGCTGGTCCGCCACCGCCGAACGGCTGGACAGCCTCGTCAGCGAACTCGACAGCGCACTTCAAGTCGACGGCGAGGACCGCAGGGCCCGGCTTTTACTTACCGGGTGCCTCGCCGCTGGTGCCCGAGCGTCGTCGCCCGCGAGCGAGCCTCTTGCTTTTAACTCACTGAGTTAGTCACGATCGCCGCGTGCCCTCGGTGCGGGAGCTGCTGCTGCCGGCGTTCGTGCCCGACACGAGAACGACCGGGACAGGCCGATGCGACGATACTCACCAGGCACCGAGGAAAATTGCTATGCCAGCAAGGATCGGCAACATCACCTTCGACTGCGACGACGTGCTGAAGATGGCGGCCTTCTGGTCGGCGGTACTCGGGCGCCCGATCGACAAGGGCAGCAGCGAGCTGTTCGCCTCGATCGGCGGCGCCGACGGCACGCGGCCGGAGCCAGCCTGGTACTTCAACAAGGTGCCCGGGCCCAAACAGGCCAAAAACCGTGTTCATATCGATCTGGTGAACCCAGACCCATCAGCCATCGACGGACTCGTGCGGCTTGGCGCCACGGTCGCTGGAAATCATAAGGTGCCGGGACATCCCTGGACCGTGCTGCTGGACCCGGAGGGCAACGAGTTCTGCATCGCCGCCAAAAGCTTCACCGGCTGGGACTGAGCGCAGCCGCCCCCGGCCCCGGCCTGCAACCTTGGCCGCGCTAACCGGGACGACCCAGCCCAGCTGGG